>Ga0307513_10005005_pt1 | contig 17560 bp, 21 predicted proteins | sample 15_EM_MG_FD_202174 | JGI IMG/M metagenome (GOLD analysis project Ga0307513, IMG submission 202174) | Populus trichocarpa ectomycorrhiza microbial communities from riparian zone in the Pacific Northwest, United States - 15_EM | ecosystem: Host-associated > Plants > Roots > Unclassified | place... | reverse complement strand
ATATATGGATACTTCTCATCGTTACCCAGCCGAATGTTTGGCAGAGACACTTATACTCCCAAACCCGATACCCCTTTCGAACCAAGACCATTGAGGACTGCCTCAATAGACCAAGTCCTAAACCATACTGATACTCCTGAACTAGGGACCCAAGAGCTATTCCACGAATCTTATTTCTCGTGGATAAACCCAGAAAACCCGGTTATACGGGAAGATATCGCCACGCTATATCGCTACCAGTACAGCGAAAACTTTACCTACAACACCCCCTCGGAGAAGTCCAACTCCATTTGGTACACACAGTATCCAGCGACACAAGGAAACTCGAGTCAAAACTTGGAGATACCAGAAGCCTGGGGAGGACACCAAAGATAAGTCCCCTATTGCGAGGTCGTAAATCATGACTTCTAACCCCCAGGCACCAGAAGCCATGGAATGGCAAAGAGAGGGCGCAGAAGACCAACGAAGGGTCACAGAAGTAGGCGGAGAGGAACCCGAAGGTGGAGATGAACTGTCCCGGCCGTCGGCCCCCTGCGTGGAAACAACCGTCACCCACCTGTCGAGGTCATACTCAGCGGACCAGACAGCAGGCTCCCCTCGCATTGCAATAGGTTTTCTGTTGAGATACCGAAAGCGAAGGACAGGAGGCCGCCAGACACCCGAACCCCCCACCGATCCCATCATGAGGATTCAGATCGCAAGATTAGCCAAAATGTTGACAAGATTTGACCCAACGCTCACCGACAGCCAAGATAAACAACATCTTGCATTCAATTCCCTGCCAGCCAATATCGTATTACTGGCCCAGGAGGTGCTAAAAGTCAAGATGCAGCTAAAGTCGCAGGTCCAAATTGTAGGACGAGAGCTCGCCCGAATAGATGATCCAGTACAACTCCCAGATCTTGAATTACATAAAGTAGAGGAACAGTTCGCAGTCCAAGTCGGTGCACGATTGGAAGGCATACAGGGGAGGCATGCCAGACATGAGGCTGTCACATCCCAACTCCACAAAGTGGTGCACGGGACGGATGAACAATCCATCCACCAAGACTTTATGTTGGACAGAGAGATCGTTCGGGTAAACGAGCAACATAAACGGGAATTGGAAATCCATGAGATAAGCATTAATCTCATGAAACAAGAGCTGCAACAAAACCAGGAGGCCCAGAAAAAGCGAGATTGTGAGATCTCAGAACATAAAACCCAGGTGGAGACATTGATGGACAGGTGAAGGGAAAAGGACAGGCGTCAGATCCGACGCCAGAAGCCTCAGGGGCAGGGGGTGGAAACCCACTGCCACCGCCAAGGAGAATTGCGGCAGGGGCTCCAGGAGGAGGCGGAGACCCCAATGATGAAGGAGAAGAATCTGGCAGGGAGCCAGATGAGAAGTGGAGAGGAAGACCGAATGAGAGACCCGCACCTCAGCCAGAAGACCACTATGACGCCCCCCCCGAGAATGACGAACATCTTAACCTGTGTTCTCGAGTAAGGGCCAACGCCTTGGGCCAAGATACGAGGGTTCTAGCGGAACCCCCTGCCCAGTTCAAAAATGAGAAACACCAAGATATACACATGTTGCTATTGACATGCACGTGGAGTTCGTTACAGGGCGGACAGGTCACCGAAAAACGCGGGCCCCTGGCCCTTTTCGCCACCCCACCCCACTCAACGGCCTGGGGCGGGGAGTCTTTTTCGGCATTCCCTGCCCCTGTCCCCGCTCAGGTCCAAGCCCCACCCATACCCCAGCCTGGTCCCCATTAAACATAGGTGGTAACAAACGGGGCCCCGTCCAGGGAATGAGTGCAGGTGGGCCCCGGACGGGAGCGGGGCGGGGATTACCCAAAACATACCCCTCCGGCCCCGTGTAAGGGCGGGGTCTGGCGAGTGAAAATCCGCCGCCCCCCGCCCCGTCAGGAACACTACATGCACGGATTATTTTGGCAGAAACAGTTGGCAGTGACTTCCATATCGACAGACATCATCACACAGTTACCAGACTCTCAGGGTAAGACCTAGATAATGGTGGTAGTAGACCGGTTTACAACGATAGCCCACTTTATTGGCCTCCACGAAAACACGACGGCAAAAGACGTTGCAGATACCTTCCTTTGGGACGGTTGGAAACTTCACCGATTGCGGACCGTAATCATATCGGACATGGATGCGAAGTTTTCCGGTGAATTTGGGGAATCATTGTGCAAGATGCTAGCAGTTAAACGATGCATGTCAACAACGTACCACCTTCAAACCGACGGACAAGCAGAAAGAACCAAGCAAGTGATGAAACGGTACTTACGAGCATTTGTCAACTACGATCAGAACGAGTGGTACCAACTGCTGCCGTTAGCCGAACATGCCTATAATAACTTGGCAACCAACCCACATAAAATGACCTCATTCTTCGCCAACTACTTCTTTGACCCAGAAACAGAGAGGATGAAAGAAAGAGAAGCTCATTACCACGGGGCGACAATGTATACTCACTAGATGCAGGAAATATATCGACAGGTGAAACAAACCTTAGAAAATACACGAGAATCAATGAAGAGATATTATGACAGGAAAGCGACGGATCAACCCGGCATCCAGGTCGGTGACTTGGTAATGTTGAACGCAAAACACATACGGACCAAACAACCGTCGAAGAAGTTGAGTGCGCAGCTGTATGGCCTTTTTTAAAGTCCTAGAAAGGAAACGAAGCCGGGCATACAAGCTAGAAATATGGCCATGGGGGAAAATTTATCCGGTGTTTGATGTTTCCCTGTTGGAACTCTACTGGTCCTCGAACAGGCCAGCTCGCGAACAACCACCACGAGATCCCGATACCATGGAGGGAGAATTAGAGTGGGAGAGATAGAAAGGATCGTCAAGAATGAGATCATTTCTGACATGCGCAAGGTTGGAGGGAGGAATAAGCCAATGAAAGAGCTTTGATATATTGTGACAAGGAAACGCTGTGTAGAGGATGAGAATACTGGGGCCACACCCGAAGGTATGAAGAACGCGCAGGAAGAGGTGGACAGGTTTCAAAGACAAAATCCGGAGATGCCGAGCCCAGGAGAGGTCGTGTAACATAACAAAGGTTTTCCATGGGTGAACAAGTAAACGCCGGTGGTTTTTACCCCTACTATGTGGAGGTTGAGACAGAACATAGATAGTATAATAAAACATAGTGTATTCGCGACGAACACTTCGAAGAGAAGAGCGCGTGTTAGCGCACAAACTCCCCGTAAGGATTTACAGGGCAGAGTTACCCTACCATGACACGCAGGATCTTCGAAGGAACAAGATAACACCCCTCTCCAGTCCTGGCGTTGGGACGGCGAGTCATCACAGGCCCCTTGGGTAGTGGCATCCCAACACCAAAGAGCACTCTCATTGGACAACATCTTATAACGCCGTTTACGTCACGGCCATTCAACCGACGGGATCCTGTTCGCTGGATATATGAGGGGAGACCTTCGAGCACCTTATGCGAGTGGAGGCAGGTGAATCAGGCCATGGCGCATAAGGTTAGAGACACTTGAAGAGAAACAGTACAAAGAGTAGGTCTAAAGTAACGGGACCCTTTTCACGAAGGTTAGTCCACTTGTAGCTACAAAGACGTGTAGAGTATGAAGGAGGGAACTATGGCCAGTAAGTGGATCGGGTGCATCCACAAAGGACGGGTTGGCAAAAGATGGAGTCAGGGGGAAAAAGCCTACTTGTACAATCCAGTAGAAAGGTCGTGTAAAGCCGGAAGACCAGAATACGATATGCGGTTGCATGCCGAAATGTCTACGGAACCAACCAAAGAAGATTGGCCATCCTATGTCCTGTGAGTTAGACTACCCTCAGTGAGCACCGGGGCAAGATAATTCGTAACTATTCTTGTCAACTAATAAACGGATGAGCTGACCCCTGACGTGGTCTCCACACCATCAGGCATAACAGAAGCGCAAACCGATAAGTTGGCCATGGGAGCAACAGGTGTGATAGAGAGTTTTCAGAGTCTATGCGTGTTCGCACTCAGGCGAAGTTCGCAGACATGTGAACACGGTACTTAGTTCGTATAGAGATAGCATGGATACCGCGATTGATCTGATGTGGACTATAAATCTCGAAGCATCTTCGCTGCTATTACAAACTACAAGCACTGAGAAGAGCTCTTATCTATTTAATAAGTTTCTACTTATCGTTACCAATAGTTCAACTATCTATACCGAAGTAGTCTTTGTATCAAGCCCACATTACTCGTGTTTTCTTAACGAGTTCTCCGATATAATAACGACTCCGGTCCTAGCTGTTGCAATACCGCACGCCCAAGCTACCACCTAACACAAACCCTAGCACCGATCATCGTGATCCCCGAGGACTGCAGTTGCGATAGGCTCAGGATGAGGGCCACGAGCAAACCATGGCAGTAGCCTCCGCTGGCCATTCATTCTGCGATCGTAACGCCTCGGACCATTCGGGGAAGTGGGATGAGATCGGAGCCACGGACGATCAGGACCAGGACAACATCAGAACTCTCAATGACGCCAATGGCAGCCAAGACCAAGTCAATTTTAATTGCAGTCACAAGGACAATAACTGGCTCTCATCAGGAGTGGTTCACATGCCCGATGGCCATAGTAGAGATATTTTCGCCGTTGACCCCTAAGTTTTATTTTCTTTTCATGCATTGTCTTGGCTAAACATGCATGTAGGAGGACAACCGGGACAGCTGTGAATCAGAGCATTGGTTCAGCTCAGGGAGTGATGATTCTCCCCTCAGATATCCACCAGGCAGGTGTACCGGCACTTCCTGACCTGGGGATTCACACCATGATCCACTGGGGAGAGGTACCAAGAATTGACGCCCCCGGGATTCAGACACTGGGCCATCAGGTAAAGAGGGGCCAGACTCCTGCGAGCTGTTGTCCTTAACGATCGCTGGATTGCCAGAAATATTACGACTGCGGAACCTGAGGCTGTGGCCCACCGATAAGGATCGGCCGGTGTGGCGCGCTGGACTAGAGAGCATCATACCCCAGGGCATGGGCATGAGGCTGTGAACAACCCTGCAGCAGAAATAGAACAACCAGAAGATCGCGATATTCATCAGGCCAAGTCCCCCCCCCCTGCTCGTGAGACCTTTACTCGAGCATGGTCTACCCCCCCTCCACTAACCACTTCTGTCTCAGCCACCAGTGTACCCGCTCCTACCCGGAGCATTCCTCCTGATACTACAAACCCCCTCTCATGGCAGCTAATTGCCCCAGGTGAATCTGCAGAGACCGCCACCCAAATGCAACCAATACAGCCCACACCCCCAGCCCCAAACCAAACAACTATTAGGACATAGCTTCAGCCTGAGGGATTCTGACAGCTAGAACCAGAATTGTTTTATATCAGCGAGCTAGTTAAGACAATGCGAGGAATGTAGATTAGATATAATGGGTTACTTTAGTGTAGATCGTCGAAGTATTGGTAACGATAAAGTAGAAAAAGTTATTATATTGATAAGATCTCTTCTCTGTCCTTGTTGAGTCTAATAGCAGCGAAGATGCTTCGATATTGATATTCTGAGTCAGAGCAATCACGGTATACATGCTAACTCTATACTACTTAAGTATGTTGCTCACAATTCTGCGAACTTCACCTGAGTGTGAACACTGGTAGACCCTGAAAAATGTCTGCCATACATTCTTACTCTGATGGTCAACTTGTTCGTCTGTCCTTCTGTTATTCCTGATGGTGTGTAGACAATGTCAGGTGCAGCTCATCCGTTTATCCGTTTACACATCAGCAAAAATTATTATATGTGTCCGGAGCGTCCTGTGCATCAGACGCTCAGGACGCTCAGAACATTAACCGTTACTCTGGATGCGACGTCGTCCGGCCGTCACCTCCGGACGCCATTCCCTATCTACCCCTGGGTCCTCGACGTCCCGACCACGTCCACCACCAAGCACATGCGTCCAGATGCCCTCAGACCCCAAGCTCTCCCGCATCCTGACGACCTCCTTCCTGTGCCTCTCTTGTCATGGCGGAATCCAACTCCACTCTAGCATCCGGAAGACTTTCCGGATGCTTAGTCTTCCGGATGCTACACAGCGATATTTGAACCCCCTCTGCATCAATTGCCATGTCTGGCTATAGGCTCTCAATGCCTTCCAAATAGCTCATATTTTGGTCGCGACGGCATCGTGATGGCTCACTTGCATACTGTCGACAGCGTCGTGATAGCACACATATTCCTGACGCCCTCTTGATGACGTCTTGATAGCTCAAATGCATACTCTCGACGGTGTCATGATAGCACACATATTCCAGACGCCGTCTCGATCGCTCCACTATTCATTCGTATTACAGCGTGCCATTCACAAAGGTTTCAAGGTGCTGGTGCCCCTTGTATCGTGACTTTGAACCTCATCCGGATCTTGATATTTGATTATTACTAGTCTACTGCCGTGACCAGGGCGTCCAGGAAACCCTGGCCACAGCGATTCTACGTTTCTGAGCTCTCGCACAGATCTCGCTCAGAAATCCACCCCAAATTGTCCTCACGGTGTAACGAACACATTCCTGTCGGTGTTTCGTTAAACGGGGAACGACTAATCGTAGCGCATATTGTGATAGTTGACTATCTTCATAGTCTCGTTCGAGGAAGTCTTATCGTTATAAGACCGGAAGGTACAAAGTCCAATCACTAGAGGACTAGGTGCTCGCGTTCGAGCCGTAAAGGTTTGCGTAAGAAGTAGAGTAATAGGTTTGTATATCTTGCACCACGGGAAGGTCACTGTCAAAGGGCTTGGCCCGTGCTCCAGTATCCAAGTGTTGTATTACTTAGATGGTTGAGTGAAGATCCTATCTTTTGGTCGGAACCAAGCTCCTTTTATAGGCATCTTCCCACAACCCTAACCCTGGTGACTCGTCACCATCGTGTAACATAGCCTCCATGACTCATAATTAGTCATGGTGCGAAATCCATCAGCTGATTCTTACAAATCAACTGCGCACATCCTTTTCACTCGATCCAAACCAATAAACCCGATCATACGCTCGAATGAGTCCTATGCGTGAAACCCATGACTCGTAATCTGAGTCATGTGCGAAATCATTACATCATATGACGTCACCATCGTGATGTCATGAAACCATTAACTAATCATAATCAACCAATGACTCGCAAGTGCGCAGTCATGTGAAAGCTATGAGTCAAATGACGTCATAGCGTAAAACATAAACAGGGGATGACTAATAACTGATTAGTCATGTGAAAACAAATTGGCTAAGTCAAAATTTGTGACACACGGCTCCACAGATCGCCCAACCGAAATCTAATAGTTTACATTTCCCGCAAATCAAATTCCATAAACTCCACCGTTCACACATCACCAAGTCTACAAAAAACCATTTTCTCCCCCACCTGCGTCACTTTCCTGCGAGTCGTCCAGGCTCAACGATAGCTGACTGGCCAAACCCGGGGTCGCTGACCCCTCTTGCGCTAGTCCCAGCGTCAGCTCCTGTGAGTTACCTAGGCTCACCGAATCTGAATCTAGCATCTGAAGCGCCTGGGCGAACGACCCCTGGTTGTAGTCCAACGACAGTTCGCTCCCCTGGGATGCATCTTGACTCTGGCGGTAGTGCTCTAAACCCCCGGTGTGATTGTTGAGGGGTGTCTGTTCCCAAACAGCAGCTCGTCTTGGATTCCGGCTGGATAGCTGACGCTCCAGTTCGGCATGAACTGTGTCATAATTGTTCGCAAAGCCTTCACACCTTTCATGCATCATACGTTGATTTTGCTGGATCCTGTCTGTGATCGTCTCACGCAGATTCCTGAGCATGAGTTGCTGCTTTGGCCGTGGTACTGACAGCCAGGTGTTCTTCTGCTGTAAGAAAAGCTCTTGCAAGATTGGTTAGTTATCAGAACAAAAGCCAAGGACGGGGGGGACATGGAGGGTCTCCTACCTCCATCTGCGTCAGGCTTGAAGTCCGGAGGATCCTGATACACCGCAAGTCGATATGCGCGTAATTGATCGCACAGGATTGCACAAGTGAGACACACCATGGTACCATTGACACGATTGATGAATTCCGGGTGTAGTATACCAAGCTTTCTCTTGCCATTGAAATACTTACCATAGATGGCGTCGGCAATCTGAGGCGTGAGCAACCGGAATAATATAGGCTGCATCCGGGTCATTGTCAGTCGTGATTGGAAGTCCTGGTTGGGCGACGGGCGACGGGCGGATACACACCTCATACCCATCTGAGGGGCACATGAACCTGTCATCCTCGCGATGGTATTTGACTCTACGAGCGATGGCAGAGGGGTTGCCCGGTAGTCCGTATAATTCCCGTATATGATTTTTTATATAATGGACGAACTGCGCCCGCAAGCCAGAGTGCTTTTGACATATCTTTCGTAGTTAGTGCAGCACCCTTTATCTTTGTGACCTCTGGCTCACAATGTTAATACTCTTCGACAACGGTTCAATATTTCCGGCATCCACAATCTCATCTGGCGCGCGACTCCAAAGACTATGCACCTCAGACTTCAAAGCAACCGGGTTCGGGCGTGGGTTAAGATAAAGGGGGTACTGAAGCACCAGATCCTTTGCTACACCTAGTATTTCTCCCGCCACCCCTGTCACCGTGTTTCGCCGGGAATTAATTGCATGCAGGACAGACACAGTTCCTCTTGTACTCGGTTCGCCTTGTGGACTCGAGCTTCGGATATCAGACATTGTTGTGCTGGGGACGCCAAGTGTGGACGAATACCGTGCTACGCTTGATGATGGGAATGTCGCCGCGGACAAGGGCCTACCGGGAGTTATGGTCACATGGGCTGCGGGCGTCCGTCGGACATTTGCTGCCTCCTGTGAACCAGAGTTGGTCGAAATTCGCACAGTCCTTGGGCGATTGTTTCCGTGAGTCTCCATCAATCAGGGCCCACAGCGACGTCTAGGTGTTGTCTCATCCACACCACCGAGGTTTGCTCCTTCAGCTTCGATGTCGAGTTCAGTTTCGTCGCCCGGATGTGACATCATATACTCATCGCTGCTATCGTCGCCGAGGCGGACGGGTTCCATATGCCCTTGTCCGTCAGCCTCCATCCCACGTTCAGTATATGCTGTGGTGTGAATTGTGCTACTCCGGAGCCGCTTGGCCGGTCGTGCTACAAGCCGTCTCGTGATTGGTGGTGGGGAAGAATTGCGACCCGATGATTCAGAACTATTGGACCTGCCCGGTTCGCTCTGTTCTGTTACCGATCTGGACAGCCTATCCGCTGGGACGACTTCGCGTCTACACCCGGTCATATTGCCCCCTCGTGAAGTTGGCTGATTCAATCCCATGGAGTCGGGTATGACGTGGCGCCTTCGCCGGCTCAGATTGCCCACTCGTGGAGTTGGCAGACTCGACACCATGGAGTCCGGTATGATGTCGCGCCTACGCACGTTAAGATTGCCTTCCCGGGCTGCTGGCTGACTGCTGGAATTCGGATGCATGTGGGATATAGGACGGGTAGTGAACGTTGGTAAAGATTGGAGTCTATCTGACAATTGGATGTGTCGAGTATGGTGGAAGCGAGGAGTGAGTATTTTCCTTTCGTCGAGGAGGACGCGTTAGGTCTTATACCTGTACGCTAGGATTTAGGGGTTTGGTAGGCTCACTTACGATCACTCGGTATGCAAGGGAGGGATGTGCCTACACAAAGGGGTTTAAACTTTCAATACCATATCCGTGGTTCAGGAATCAGGACTCACAGGTCTATTGTGAGAAATAAAGGACGAAATGAAGGTGTCGCTAATGTCGCTGGACATGCAAAGTCTAGCTGCAAGCAGTATGCGTTAGCGATGAGGGCTGTTCGCGAGACACTCACCATGCCAAAAGAGGATTAGGAGCATCTAATCTCATCTCCCAGCGTCGAATCATCGCCACCATTCGAAACGGTATTCAAGGCATGCAGTACTGCCTTGTGAATAATCTGACGCAGGGGGTTGACGCCAGACCGGATATAACTATGCACAGACTATCACTCGATATGACAGTGAAAGAATTGCTCACAATCGGTATTGGAATTATTGCCATCGTAGCCCCGCCCGTGACGCAGACAATCGCAGCATTGGTAGGGCACATTATACTGTTGTCAGGAGAGTTAGACGGGACGTCCGATGCAGTAGATTTCCCTACAAAATAGGGGTTTGAGATCGTAAAGCCTCAAGTTGGGCTTTGGAGCTGAAATTCAAGACCTCCATTGGACCTTACACACGGGGGTCGGGCGTCAGACAAAAAGGCGAAACCACCGTAACGTCAATGTCGCTGGGCGAAAGCTAGCTACAAGCGGCATGGGCTGACGACGAGGTTGCCCGCGAAACACACTCTGCCAAAAGAGGATGATCAGGAGTATCTACTCACATCTCCGAACGGCGAATCTGCTCCACTGAGCTCCTTGAAAACTTATTGAGAGGAATACAACCTTGTGGGTCACACCGGACCGGACATAACTATGCACAGACTATCACTCGGTATGAGAGTGAAAGAATTGCCTACGATCTGAATTGGAATGATTGTCATCGTGGCGGCGCCTGCTACACAGACAATCGTAACATTCATAACACACATCATAGTGTTGTCGGGAGATCTACAAGGAACGCAGAGTCCGCAGGTCGAGAGCTTCCCTACGAAATAGGGCTTTGGGATCTTGCAGGTTCAAGTTGGGCTTTGGTGCTGAAATCCATAGGACCGCACACGAAGGTGTCAGGCGTCGGAAATCATAAGCGAAATGATTGTGGCGCAAATGTCGCCGCGTGTGCGAAAGCTAGCTGCAATCAGAATTGATTGACGACGAGGTTGCACAGAAAACACGCACCATGCCCACAGAGGATTAGGAGTATCTAGTCTCATCTCCGAAAAGCTAATCAGCACCACTCAGCACTCTGAAATCTGTATGCAAGGAATACAACATTGTGAATAATCTGACGAAGGCGGATCATGTCCACTAACGCGATGTGCACAAATACCGTAACTGGCAGTAAGGTGGTACAAGGAATTGATGAATAATATACAGGGCATAGGAACACGAAAATGTAAAGAATATGAGACGTCTAGGAAGTGTGTAGCTGACACGAAAAGGTAAGAGAATACGGGACGTCTTGGAAGTGTGTAGATGTAATCGGGAATTTTTGGGGTGGCGTGAAAAAAAGTAATCGGGAAGTGGCAAGAACGTTCAAGTTGATGTGCTGTGACGCCCTCGATGGCCTCTCCCACGTCGGGGGGCAGTGGGCTTCGGGGCTCAGGTTTGTTGTGTGGTTTCGGGCTGGGCGGGTGGGCCATATTCGTAGCATTTGGGGGGTGGGTATCCCGTGATCCCCCTGCTGCAATTTGCTGGGGTGGGTGGGGGTTTGTGGTATCATGAGGAATGCTCGGCGTAGGCGTAGGAGAAGTGGTGGCTGGGTGAGAAGGGGTCGGCGGAGGGGGGGTAGACTCTGCTCGAGTAAACGTCACACAGGCAGGCGCAGGGGTGGGGGACTTGGCCCGATGAATATTGCGATCTACTGGTGGTTCTAATTCGGCAGCAGGTGTGTCTACAGTGCGGTCGTGCCCACGCCCTGGGCCAAGATGCTCTCTAGTCCTGCGCGCCACACCTCCCGATCCTTGTCGGGGCGCCACAGCCTCTTGTTCGGGAGTCTTCAAGAGTGTTGCAAGCCAGGGATCCTTTTGAACAATAGCCCTCAGGACTCTAGCCGGCCCCTTCTCAGATGGCCCAGTGTCTGAATCCCGGTGTCGTGAATCGCCGGTACGTCTGCCTGGTGGATCTCTGACGGGAGAATAATCACTCCCTGAAGTGTTCCCAGGCTCCGATTCACCGCTGTTCCCGTCCTCGTCCTCGATCTATGATTAGATAACATGTTGAATGAAAATAAAAGAAAACTTACTTCGTCACCTTGAATAATGTCTCTACCATGGCGATCAGGAGTGTGAACCTGTCCCGGCGGCACCCGATCATCGTCGTGGTGACAGTGATCAACATTTTCTTTGTCTTGGCTGCCGCTGCCGTCGTTGAGACTCTCGTTGTCGTTGTCATTGTCCCCGGCTCCAATGTCAACCCACTGCCCCCACCCGTCCCAGGCCCTACAATCAAAAAACAGATGTCCACTGAAGGCGGGTGCCAGAGTTTCGTCTCGGCCTTCTCCCTGATCCTGGCGTGACTCCAGCACCAGGAGATCAAGAGGATCTTTACCAGGGTTAGCGAGCAGCAACACCTGGATGTCATCGTCTGTATATAAAAATAGGAGCTCCGAGAGAGGGAGGGGTCCGACGGTCGCCGGCATAACGCGCTGGCTCCTTGCCCAGTTGCCCCGATGAGATATCGGAGATCTTGGATGGGGTCCTCCACATGTTGTTGCTTGAGCACGCCGAGTAGGGATTGCAAGTTCGGCGATGCTAACACTGCCGACGCTATCCCTCCGCCCGAGTCTTAGTCATACCAGGGGTAGTGCAAGAAGGGGTGCCCAGCTTTCGTCGCGCCTGTTTGTCGAATAATGTGGATCCTGATCGGCCTTTGGCAGTACGGAGAGGCCCAATCGTATTGGGCCACAGGAAAAACTGTAAGTACTAGTCATAGAATCGCATAATGTAAATGGGAGCGAACACTTACTCTGAACATCACAGACTTCTGCATCCATTGGATCCTCTGCCCGTTCCTCATGGAGACGATCGTTTGAGGCCTGAAGCTTCTGGGCTGTGTCCCTAACAAACAATCTTATTTGACGTTTGACTTCATCGACGTCTTCGGGGCAGTGGTTTGTTTTGATTAATTTAATTCGGCCTTTCACAGGCGTGAGGGAGCGTGCGAAACTGAGTACCGAGTCCATTTGGGTGCCAGTCAGACTCGTAGGGTTCCACCCGAGCACCTTGATGTATACTTTGATTTCTTCGCGCTATCCCTTGTACGCAGCTCTAGGCTCGCGTGCATTCAAGAACCCACACCAGCTTTTAGCGTAGGATATCTCCCCATAGCGCCCCCTGATTCCAGCTGTGGTTAGGTCGCAAATTTCTGACATATGCGTAGTATGTTTGACCCTCACCTAGAATCCTCCACGGCTGGCTCAAAGGGTGGTCTTGCACTTGACGTCAACGAACCACTATTGAAGTTAAAAAGTTAGATCATATCTGGACATTCTGGAATGTGTCATCATGCTAAACAGAGAAGATTTCTTACGTCCTTGACACCTCACCGGCAATGGCAGCTGCACGAGGATGGCTTTTTTGGCCTTTTGCGCTGGTGGCGTCAACCCCCGGGGGCTGGATTGTTTGGCATCTTGGAATAACAGAAACGTTAAGGTAATGCGCTCTTAAATTGATGAAGAGATAGTCCTTACTTTGCCCTTTCCCACGAGGCATGCGTTTTTCTCAATGGAGCCATTTGATATACGGACGAGGGGAGAAGATGTGTGGAAGTGAATGCTAGACGGATGGTGTAGAGGGGAAGGATGGGCGGTAGGTGGCCTTGTTATACTCCGCGTAGACAACAACATGTGCGGCGCTGTGGGCGTGTCAGACTGTCGGAATTTCGCCAGGCGTTTGTGTTTGTGAGGTTCGTTCTGTGATAGCCCTATGGGGTACGATGTGGTGTGTCGTCAATCGGCATGATCCCCCCCCCTGACGATCAGCCGCATCGTCAATGGCAGATGTCTTGGCGCACAAACGTTGACAGTTTACCGGAACATCACGTTCTGGACGTATACCGGACAGGAACATGATATAGAAAGAATGAGACTAAACATCGCTTTGAGCAACACACACAATGATCAAACGAAAAATGTATGGTTGGAGAAACCCGTTGCCAATGGGGCAAAGCATGAGCCGGACAATAGGTGAGCCAAAGCGCTGTCTCGGAGGGTCACAGGAAAAAGGCATAGCAGCGCACTGGCTTAGCGCGGGTCATAGCTCCACCCGACAGGTCCGTTGAACAACCACAGCATATATCACCCCCAATTCCCCCGAGACGCGAGTTCTCCCAAGTTCTGCAAATCCATGATCCTCAAGCTCCCAACCGCTCGCGTTCTTTTCCTCCAGCCACTCGTGTTCTTTTCCTCCAACCGCTCGCCTTCTTTTCCGGCTTCTCTACAGCCTCCTCTCTCCTTCCGCGACTTCTTGTGCCCTGTTCCTTGCTAACCGAATACAACTCCCACACGTGACCCTACCACGAGGACCTCACCCATCCCACTCCCACTTTGAACCGCCCCGTACCTTCTCCCACTTTATCCATCAGAATGCCTGCAGAAGGGGATCTCGGAATGGGGCACGAGCAGGCCCAGCCAATAGGAGGGGAACCCAGGAGCGAGTGCAGAAGAATACACGCAGCCGTCTGTCCCCACGCCGATACGGACAGAGCCCGGAGCCCGAAGCCATTCTCCCAGCCAGTGACGATACACAGGACCCGGAGAGTTCAAATGACCAAATCGAACATAGTCTTTCCAGTAGCCCCACCCCTGACCACCGTCCTGCACAATTATCGGCCAATTCCAACCCCACAACTGTATCTCCTCACCCGGCCAGCCGAGCAACCCCGAGCTCATCAGCCACCATTAGACAGTCATAAGCGCCTAGTGGCGCAACAATTACCTTGGAGAACATGAGGCAGCTGCTTGAGTCCCATGAGCGTGATATCGTTGATCGGGTAGTTCTCCGATTGCAGACCCAGAATACCAGCACCAACAACCCTGTCGTTCCCCAAGACTGAGCAGAAAATACTACAAGCAGTTCACAGTCTGAGCTTAATCGCACGGCCAGTCGTATTGCGGACATCGAAAACCCACTTACCAAGCTCCGGGCCGAAAGAGAACGAATGCAAAGTATGACTCAAACAGAGAACCAACATGGTACATGCCCCATCCTGCCTGCTGTCATAGCAGATATCGTGAGTGCATCTGGTACGTTCGAGTCAGTGGAGGTACCATTTCCGGGGGTGGAGCGGAGTACATTAACACAAATAATCGAGAACCGCTTCAAACCAACAAATATCTACCGCTTGCTAGCCCTGGAGAAGGAGAGAGCAGAGTCGCAACAGACAATAAACATAGGGGGGATAGAATTTGAGCAGGCAGAAAGAGATGGGAAAGAAAGTGAATACCGGATGAGTAACTTTTTCAAGGCATGGGCAGCCTATAGTGGGATTCTGGTGAAGCTGGCACCCCATGGGCTACAGGGTGACCTAGCAACAGCTCTACTTATCTATACCATAAACCTGTATGAGCTGTTGGAGAAGTACACCTGGGACGGTGTAAAGTCTTACCACTTTCAATTTCATCGAAAAAGGGTCGCAAGCGGAAACAACATATACCTCCCACAGCAATGGCGCCAACTGGACAGCGAACTCATCGCTTCAAGGTGTTTCGCGTACCCAGTTCAGCGGACTACCTTGAGCCAGCCTACAAGTCGGTCAACATCCTTCCCACCACGGATATCTGAGCTCCCACTACGCGATAGCCCATTCCCCATTCTCCCTATCACAAACCGGCACACAAATAGGATGGAACAACGTATAGCTCTCCGGCCAGCCATTCCAGCCAACTCAGTGGGTCCCGGACAGCATGCCCTACAAGGTGAACCCGAGGTGTGCCGCAATTGGAACAACTGGGAATGCCGAAACGCGAGCTGCCGGTACCTTCATATTTGCATTGTTTGCGGGAATAACCACAAGGCAACTCAGTGCAGGCAAGGTAGTAATACGCTGTCTGCCCCAGGGCACTTCAACCGATACCGTGGACTCAGACGCTAGCCCCCCTCCCCAGCCCCCACCCCTATTATTACCCTGCCGAAAGGATCTTGTCTCTTTTTCTCTACCGCTCCTCTATCACCTGTTATTTAGTCATAATAGTAGTCGTAAGCTTACCACTACGAAAGCAATTCGCATTGTCTTCTCCAAAGAAAACAGACTCTCAAGCATGACCCATGGCCACACCACCGCCACCCCAACCGTTAGCAAACAACCCCAAAGGCCAAACACACGAATCCACTATCCTGTATACAATCAACATGACCTACCTGTGCCAGCCAGCCAGTTAAATGTTCTTCAATGGGAGGAACTCTTGGCCGAATACTCGGAGCCCAACCTCGCAAATGCTATATGCGGGATAATTAGATTTGGAGCAAGAATCGGGTATGAGGAGTACCGCGGACCAATCAGAATCTTCCCAAACCTCTCCTCAGCAGAAGAGGCACCAGAGAGTCTAACTACAGATAGTGAAGCCGAACTAAGCAAAAAGCCCATCGCATGCTACGCAAATATTAGCCACCTACCCGAGCACTTCACGGCATCCCCCTTGGGCTTAGTAGACAAGTCTGATGGTTCCAAAAGGAGAATACACCACTTATCCTATGCCGCAAGCGATGGTGACTCAATCAACGATGGAATTCCTGAGCAATATGGGACGATTACATATAGCAGCATTGAGGATGCGATATCGGGGATCCAGAAGTTCAGAGCCGGCTGCCAGTTAGTGAAGCGGGATTTCGAAAGCGCTTTTTAGACATATTCCTATCGCACCTCAAGACTCCCCCCTGCTAGGTTTCCACTGGCAAGATAAGTACTACTGCGAACAATTCCTTCGATTTGGGCTGCGTACCGCCCCATATCTCTTCAATCTTTTTGCGGAGGCTTTTCATTGGATACTAGCCAACCAGTTCAAAAAGGACAGTCTCCCTGCCGTCATTATCCACTACTTGGATGATTTTCTCATCATCCATCCCGGACAACAGAGCCCTGAAATTTACTCAAAGCACTTCCAGGTCTTAGCAGCAGCAGTCGGGCTCTCGATTAAAGAATCCAAGAATGAACAAGGGAAGGTAGTTTGTTTTGCGGGTTTGGAACTGGACACCGAGCAAATGGTGGTCAGGCTACCAAGGAGCAAATTGGAGAAATCACGGAGGACAATTGAGGACCCGACCAAGGCCACTTCCATATCACTTCTTGAACTTCAAAAGATAACCGGTTTTCTCAACTTCCTTGGTATAATCACACCCTTGGGCAGAGCGTTCCTCCGACGATTGTACAACATGCAGCTATTCTGCCCAGCTCATTCAAGACACTACCGGCGCCAGATCTCCAGCGAGGCACGCAAAGACCTGAATTGGTGGCACAGGCTACTGGCAGTAGGGCCAGAACGCTCAATTCGGACATAGACAAGGGAGATAGTCTTCTTGTGGTCGGACGCTGCTGGCACAAAGGGACTCGGAGCCTATTACATATGCGGAGGATCAATCAGACCTGAAGCCATTAGCTCGCACACCCTAATATCAATACCCTCCGAACCCCACCCGGGAATGGCATTCTCTATCACAAAACCATCAGCAAAAACGGATCTTGCGTCTGATCCGCCGGCGTTGCGTCCTTGCGCAAGCGCCGGATATTCTGCGTCCTGTGCGTCCTGTGTGTCCTGACTTGCGTCGCAACGTTCATTACGTCCTGACGCAACGTCGCAACGTTTCTTACGTCCTGACGCAACGTCGCGTTCTCCCGACGTCCAGACTACCCCAGATTCTCCCTCTCGTCGCCTCTTCCTCCTGATCGTGCTCGCTCCGCTTC
>Ga0307513_10005004_pt1 | contig 17560 bp, 21 predicted proteins | sample 15_EM_MG_FD_202174 | JGI IMG/M metagenome (GOLD analysis project Ga0307513, IMG submission 202174) | Populus trichocarpa ectomycorrhiza microbial communities from riparian zone in the Pacific Northwest, United States - 15_EM | ecosystem: Host-associated > Plants > Roots > Unclassified | place... | reverse complement strand
TGAAAAATGCGAAAGCGGAAGATATGCCATCATCGGTATGTAAGGGGTAAAGCCGATCAACGGAAAAGTGACCAAACGCACTACGTTAGGGAGTTCGAGCTGCCGCTTTACGATACATCGCCATCTTACCGAGCGTTGTTCGGTACGACGTTCTCCATCCTCAGAAGGCGACGGTTATTCGTGAGCTTTCCACGTGCTTGGACGATCCAAGGAGGGCGGTTAGGGACGAAGCCGTTTATGCCAGGACCAAATGGTAAGTCTTATACAGGGTTTCTTCTCTATGGAATGGGTGGTGGGTATACTAAGATCAACACGGGTTCCTCAGGTTCCAATACACCGGATGAAAAACAGGGTCAATGAGAAACGAGCAAACCAAGAGCGAGAGACGGGAGATGAGTGAGTGAATGAGAAGATTCAAGACGGGAAGCAGAAATCCTTGGAGGGTACAAGGGTGTATTAGTACTAATCCCTGTTGGTTCATCACGCTACTGCTGTTGCTACTGGACGTAGAATGTAGGAGGTGTTGTGGGGCGTGGAACATGTGACGGGAGAAAGGGTTAGGAAGCAATTTAGAGTTAAAGAATGCGTAAAACGAGTGTGAAGGGAAAAGAGACTCTATGACGCAGCCATTATGACTTGGATCCTCGCAGTGGCCTCGTCCAAAGCGCGCTGAGACTCCCGCAGATGTTCCTCTACAACCAGCCTACCGTCGACGTTCTGGTTCCGGATGGTAGCCAACGAAGCTGAAGCCGAGAAGCTCGACATCGAAGCTTCTTTCCGCTCGGCTTCCCACTTCTCTATCTTCTGCCTGCTCCGTTCGGCGCTATCCCAATCTGTTCGCCATCCGCCGAGTTTATTTTTCAACGCCCGGATTTTGCGACCTGCTTCTGAAGTGGCGGCACCGTTGACCTGGACCTGCTCCGATATGTTCGTGAGAGACGACACCAGAGTTGATGTGTATGTTCGAAGGTGGGAGAGTTGGGGGATTGTTTGTGCTGGGGTGAGGGGGTCGATGATCGGCGGTGGGGGAGGGATGGAGAAGGTGTCTTTGGAGGGTGTGAGCTGGTCGGAGTCGGAGTATAGTTGTTCTTCATCATCATGCGAATTCTGGGAGCGTGGATCCCACTCCCTTGATAAACGAGGAGAATGGTTTAGAGAATTAACAGAGCCTTGGCGGGCGTGAGAGGGTTTGTTGGTAACGAGGGAGTTCGCTCGTGAGAGTGGTGTCCGCTCTGGCTCCGAAAGGATGAGACCTTCCACACTCTCCAACTCGTCCAGCTGTGCTAGGACGTCGTCTCCACCGATTTCGCCAACGATCTTCTTGAACTCCCTCTCGTACATGAGCAACTCGCGAACCTGTTCCTCTCGGTCTCGAGCGGTTTCGTTGATGTGACTGATCATCTTGGACGCGATCTGTTCGAGGCTGAGGTGGGATGAATGCGGGTTGGCGGACGATTCGGCATCGAGGTGCTGGAGTTGGGAGAGGAATTTCTCTGTGTATTCCAGATCTTGGGATAGAATTTTCATGGAATCCTGTTCGTGTTGTCGTTCCCTTTCCCTTCCCCCACGATCGCGTCGTTTTCGCCTTCTCGGTGAGGAAGGGGGACCAGGAGAGGCGAATGAGGGGTCGAGGACATCAGTATCATTGATAGCGTGTGCGGAAGAAGCTTCGGGATCGTAGAGAGCAGGATCTTCGTCTGGTTCGAGGACTAAAGGCGGCTGGTCGAGTTCGTCTCCCAACTTCATCCGACCGTCAGGCTCATCATGGTGATCGTGTCCTTCGTAACCGGAGTCATGAGGCACGGATCCGTCAATCCCTTCCGCACCCTCATCAAACTCGAGGCCAAACTCCTCCGCAAGCAGCTTGGAACCCATGTTGGGTTCCGGGAGGAGAGCCACGGCGAGTTCGTGAGCTAGCGAGTGTTTTGCGTTGGATGGGCTGGTGGAATCGTCCATGGCTTGGGCTAAGCTGTTGGAACGGAGAGAGGCATTGGAACGTCTGCCGTTTAGGGTCAGGTTCTGTTTGGACGGAATGCGTCGGGGTGGTCGAGAATGCGAGTGTGGGGAGAGGAAAGACGAGTTCTGGCCTGCTTCGTCATCGTCGTATCGCGTCGGCATATCTGTGATGACAGAGGGACGAAGACGCGGAGAGTGGGGGAGGAGTAGAGTCAGTGGCGGTCGATATGCACCTGGTGGACGAAATGGTAACTGCCGATCACCCTTGACCATGTCCGCCCATCTTGGCTCACCGGCCCCTGCCGCAGTCATCGCAGGCGGTAAGCTGCACGATGTCTCTCGAGACAGTCTACTGACACGAGAAAGCTAGTAGCGTATGCAGATACGAGTGTGAATGTCTGATCAGTTTTTCTCGCCCTGTGGCCCCAACTTGAGGCGGCTGAGCCAGACGATCCACACGAAATAGCAGTTTTCCTCCACCTCTGAACCGCCCAGGCTGTCCTCAATGAGCTTCCTCTTCCTGTTTCTGGATTCTGGAGATTGTGATCTCCGCTCTCCTGGTTCGCAAGACAACACGGCAAAAGAACAGTCGGAAAAAAACGATCGATGCTCTTGTCGGCTCTTCCGCCGTTCCGCATGGAAACCGCTTCGAGCTGGTCGCCCCGTAACCGCACCTGGAACGTGTCTAATCGCCGGGTTCCTCTTACGTGCGGCGTAACAGGGTTTATCCCGTATTGCCTTCCTTCATCCACCGGGGCCCTCGGCGGTCTTTGCGACCTGCTGCTGCATTTCATGATAACACTAGACTGTACTCTTAATTCTGGTGGCCGAGGCTGAGGGACAACGACCGCGAGCCTGTGTGCCGTGGTGCCCGGTTGTGGTTTCCTCGACGATGCCAGATGGTTCATCGTCGCTTCCAGAAACTGATCGCACAGGATTGCCGCAGAGTTGAAGTCCGATTTCGGTGGCCCCGCCACGTGCCGCGCCTCCGTCAATCGGTTAAGTTTACTATTTCCGCTCACGGCGACTAGTTCCCCGTCACTTTTTTCCTCCCTCCCTCTCCCTTTCTCTCCCCTCTTTTCAGCTTAGGAAAGTGCCCGGTCATGGCCCAAGATTCACCACAGTTCACGCATTCACTCAAACAACAAGAGGTTATCATTCCAGATCTCACCATCAAGGAACTTTTGGATGCAATTCCGTGTGTATCTATTGGTCATGGTTGTGTGTTGGCAAAAAATCTGACAGTCTCTTAGAGCCCACTGCTTCAAGCGTAATGGGTGGCGGTCCTCTCTCTACGTGTTCGTCCAATGTCCAAATCCCGTCCCCAAATCCCCAATTCTGACCGTCTCCCCGTGTAGTATTGGTGACTTCACCGCCTTGACCGTCCTCTACAAGACCGCTTCCTACCTTGACGGACTTGTCACACCTGAGGTCTTACAACTACCTCATCCGTTGCTTTACTCCGCTGCCAAGTTCTCCCTTTGGGCAATTTACACCTTTTGGGCTGGTCTCGTGGGAACCGGTCTGTGGATCATCGCTCATGAATGCGGACATCAGGCTTTCTCAGAGTCAAAGTTCCTCAACAATGCCGTTGGCTGGGTGTTGCATTCGGGGTGGGTATTTGCTAGCATTTATCCTGCATTCGTGGCATTGATCTGTATGGCTTAGTTTGGGCGTTCCATACCACTCGTGGCGTATCACCCATGCGAAGCATCACGCTTCTACCAGTCACTTGACGCAAGATCAAGCTTATGTTCCTCGAGATCGCGCGTACTTGGGCCTTCCAGAGTTCAACGCTACCAAAGAAGAGCTTTCGGGTAGCAGTGTGACCGAGGAGGTCAAGAAGGAACTGGTCGAAGCGATTGGTGATTCACCCATTGGAACCTTCGTAGGTGCTCTCAAGTATTTGGTCAGTTCCCAGTATCCTCTTGATCACAACGTGGACTAATCATCGGCGCTGATTCAGACCGTCGGTTGGCTGGCGTACCTACTCTTCAACTCGTCCGGTCAGGCTCGTTATCCATTTGGATTGACCAACCGTGAGTGATAGAAGACCGATTGATGACATATGGGCCTGCTAATGACGTCTTGACGCTGTATGATCTGTTTTAGATTTTAACCCCAACGCGGTAATCTTCTCTCCAAAACAGAGGATGCAAATTGTCGTCTCGGATGTTGGAATTTTCATTTGGGTCGCTGCTTTGTACTACTCGATTGGAAAGTTCGGGTTCCTTGAGGTGTTCAAGACTTACTTGGTTCCTTACCTCTGGTTAGTCTTCTCCTGTTCCCTATTTCTTACCTCTGACGCGCCTTTCCGTTGATAGGGTCAACCACTGGATCGTCATGATCACTTTCCTCCAACATACCGACCCTCTCCTTCCACACTACCGTTCAGGCGAGTTCACCTTCCCAAGAGGCGCACTGGCGACGTACGATAGGAACCTTTTGGGAGACTTGGGTCCCGTGATGGCTTGGCTGGCGGCAACCCTTACCCATGGAATTTCCGAGACACACGTAGCGCATCACGTACACAGCAAGATCCCACATTACCATGCTTGGGAAGCTACGGATGCACTGAGGGCGAGGTTGGGGGAAGCGGGGATTAAGTTGCAAGGAAGGAATTCAGGGTGGGGAGAGGTTTACAGGGTTTATAAGCAGTGCAGGGTATGTCTCCCGTCTCCGTATTCACAGTCCAGAATCACGTTCCCCCCACTCGCTGCTCCGCTACTCTTTGCTGACGCGAGCCATTGTCCCTGCTTCACAGTTCATTGAGGCCGATGGAGACATCGTGTTCTACAAGAACGCTCAAGGTCTGGCGGCCGCCCGACCCAAAATGACCGGCGCCGACCTGAGCGACGGTCATGATTCGGGAGTGGAGATCCCCGAAAAGGATCTGTGAACACCTTCCTTTCCTCCCCTTCGTTTTTGGGTTCCGACACCGCGGTTGAATGCATGTGGTCACGGTTGTTGTGCGATGATGGGTCGGGGTCTCACGTTCCTTTCCCCGCGTCCACGCCCGTGCCTCGGAGATTTTACTGGGGTTAGGACTGGTTCGATTGGAGTTGGTGGGCTCTATAGATATCGCGCAATGCAGGCACTTTACGGGTTTAGGTATAATTCTGCACTTACATCCTTTAAACTAATAGAAACGAGCAACGCATATAGACATTACCCAAGCGGGTGAACGAGATGAGGCAACTGAGATGCGATTTGATCGAGCGAGTCCATCATGGTCACCGATGGATCGGTGGCTTCATTCCCGGTGGCCCGAGGGTAAGACCTGAGCGGGACCTTTCTTAAAATACGTCCGGGGGAACGTGGGGATCATGCCTATGGATCGTGGCCCGCATCACTCGGTCACCCCAACTTTGGGCAGCGGCAAATTGGGCCGGAGCCCCACTCCCGAAGACACTTCCAAACACGTATTCCGGTTTTTGTGTGTTTTGGGGCTGTTCAAGGGCGACATGTGCGCCCCCTGTTCCGTAAGGATGTGAGCTTAGTGCGAGAATGGCTGCGTGTCGTGGAAGAAACAGATCCAAGAGCATAAAAAATAATATCTCAATAACGGAGCATTTTCAAGAAGTTCTGTCTGACAGGTCTCTTCTACGGACGAGAAGAATGTGACCTGTTGGTTCAGATTGTTCGCAGGGAACCTGTGTGGCCGACTTTTCACGCGGGATCAAACGTCACAAAGTTGTAGTGACCAAGTGCTACGCGTACGGTGTTGCCTGGTGCGTCGAATGAGAGATATGTATATTTGTGCGGGGGGGTTTGCTACAGCATATTCATGCGTTTCGGGGATACGTGGTGTATGACCTATTCGGATGTAACGATTGTGATCCCCGTACCATCGCATGCAGTGGTCTAGCAATGCTTGTCGAGCGCATCCGCGAGAGCATTTTTCTCATCGGGGTCGATGGACAAGTCGTAGTATTGCTTAACTTGAATATAAGCGGTAACGTAGGTGCACTTGAAGGAATCGTTAGGGGGGAGCCAGGAAGCGGGGTCCTTGTCGCTCTTGTCTTCGTTAATTGTGTGGGTAACGGCGGCTAACTGGGGTCGAGTGATATCGTTGGCGAATTGTTCGCGGCGAGCGGCAGTCCAGTCGCGGGCACCACTGATCCAGGCTTCCTTCAAAGGAACCATATGGTCCTACGAACGTATCTAAGTTAAAACAATGGATATGAGGCTTGAGGGGTGTAGGTTGCTTACAATGTCGATATCGGAAGCCGAGGTGGCGGAGACGTCATCGTAGGGTGAAACCCAGTTACCGGAAACAGCGGTACATTTGGAATTTGTGACGACGTTCGTGCCGTCCCTCTTCAGAACGGCTAAATACGGTGACAGATCAGTCAATAAGGTGCCTGAAGGCAGTGAATCGGAGGCTGACTCTCTCTGGTGTTGCATTGACCACTGACTAAGAGAGACGGCGAGATGCTTCAATCTGACTTGTTCGGAAAGAGTTGGGGTGTGTGGGGAAAGCTTACTGATGATCCAGGTGTGGAAGTAGTCTCGTTTGTATGCAGGGGAGTTGGATGGTTCCTCAACCGTCACTGAAGGATGCAACGTTGAGATGTCATTCCTGGGAACCGTGGATGCAGACACTCACATTGGGAGAGATAGGTCTTCGCGGTCGAGGCGGAGATTCCGACCGGCAACGCACGACGACCGAACTCGGAGAAGTGAAGGGGAGCAGCAATGGTGCTAACAACGAGGGTGCCTGCGACGAGGATCGAAGAGAAAGCAACCATCGTACTAGAAGCTGTACGTGCAAACACAGACAGCGAGGAAGGGGACGTTCACCGAGGAGAGAACGGAGTCTCATTGCCAAGCTCGGCCCGTTTTTATCCTAATCGCTCTGAAACAGACAAGATAGGGAATGTTCGGGTGTCGGAAGCCCGATATTTCGAGGAATGCACCATATGTACGCACCATGTGGACGACTGGAAGGAACTGAAGGTGGAGGCGGGAGCCGTCGCGGCCTGGTTCATGATGTAGTATCAAAACGGCGAGGATACCGCTGGTAATTGACATTCGTCCCAAGAACCACCTGAACGAATCCACATGCACACTGTAAGGCCTGTAGTGATCGGCATCATGGGAAGTCTAAATTTGAATCGAAGGACAGGCCACAGAAGCAACCGGCCAAGCTTAGGAGAGGTTGAACACGTCCGGGGGACGCCTCCGTTGCCTCAACGTCACGGTTGGCATGGGGTAGTTGATCGCCCAACTCTTGTCTGGGTTGAGCTCGTTCGTAGAACCGGTTCCCGTGTTTGGTATGGGGGTGTGCGACGTGGTGTAGCAGCTGCGAGACCCGTCGATAAGTGGAGGAAAGGGAACAGCATCCACCTCCTTCATATGGCGCAGGGAGATAAGCTCTGGAGATCTATTCTGGGATCTGAGTGATGAATTCACTGTCGAGCCCATCGAACAAAGAACACAACGACTTACCCCGCGAGCATACAACCATGTTTATTTTGGAATGGATGGTATGGTTTCGAACTGCGGGAGCAACGTGGTCCCTGTTCTGGAAATAGTTCGTGTGCGAGGTGGAAGCCTGGATCATCATCATCGACGGGAACCCCGTGGGGATGAACGTTGATGTATGATGTCAGACGACGAACGCTCGAGCTTTTTGTTCGGATCCATAATCGTCTCCTCAGGCTTTTAGGACCTCTTCGACGTCAGCGATAAAGTCTGGAGGCCGATCACGGGCCCCGGAGATCGTGGTATCGGTAAAACGGTGTGTCTGATTCATTCGATTGCTCTTCAGTTTCAGTGTTCAGATATATCAGCTTACGTGAATAGCTCTCGAAGGTTGCAATTATGCTTGTAAAGAACGGTGCAAAGGTGTGGCACTGCTTCGTGGTTAAAATATTCAATATCTGATCTCGTCTGGCTGAACGTACCCCACAATCCCTGTACCACTATGCGTGCGTCTCATACCAAACAGTCAAAGACTAAAGAACCCACCGGAGGGCATAACACCATCGTTTCCGGAGAATGCGTCCTAATTGTGGAAGACATACAGAGGCTCTCCGTCGACAGGCTCATGGATGAGACTCTTTCATCCGAGAGGGTTCTTTATGTTTCGGTTGATAGTGCTGGGGCTGCTTGGGGAGAAAGGTTCGACGTCACGTCTACCCCGTGTGTCCCGCGTTTCCTTGACGGTTGTTGACTAGTGGCTATCAGTGGCGAAATTCTTTGGACCACGCTTGGACCGAGGTCTTGACGTTGAACTTTCACCGAAGATTTCTTTCGCCTGGAGACGCTTGCCTCTTCTTCGAGCTGTCACAAACGGGGGTAGAAAAGTGGATGAAATCCATTCGACCCTGCTCAACGTGGACGATTCCTCTCTCCCTCTCAAGGCCGGTCAACGTGCTGATTTGCGATTGTTAGATTGGTTCTATTGAAGGGATTGTTATCTCAAACCACGAAACACTCAGCGCTAGCAGGTCCAGCCGCCGTAATCCGTCTTGCTACGGGCGGTGAGCTCGGGTGGGGGGTACCATTGGTAGCACCACCGCGTGCAGTCAGTATTCCAGTTTCCTCGTCTTCTCCAATTCTATCCCTTCGCTCAATGGGCCAACGTAAACGCTGCGTCGATGATCCCTTTATCCCTCCCTGTGTCGTGCTTGAATGACCCAGAACACGCGATGGACGTTCATTTGTGCGGTCCTTTCCAGCCGGTGTTTATGCATCACTGTCCATATGATCGTGCACCCACACATTCGTCCAAACGACATAAAACCCCGTGGAACCGTATGTTTGCCCTCTAAAGTTCAGAAATTCGACGGAAGAGTAAAAGCTGCTTCTCTCAGGCTGTAGCGTTATCAGCGCCAGTCGGTATAACACCCCTAACAAGGCCACCCGGGGGGGGGGGGTTTCGACCTGACTTCCTGGAAAGACCGAAGAAGTCCCCACCCGTGGGGTGGGGGGATGGATCAGGACAGTCACATCCTACAGTTTTTTTCTCTGATTGATCCAGACCGGGTGAGTTAAGTCGGTTGATGGGGCTGATGGGGCCGGGACAGAGATGGAGGCATGGAAACGAGAAACGCACAATTCATTACAACCGCCATAGTACACACCCCTAGACCTCGTTATTGTCGTAGAGCGGGAGGCGAACTGATCGTTGCAGTATCTTACTGGTTGTTGGGACGGAATTCGCGGGTTAGCGTGGCCTGCAGAAGCATAGAGGCAGCTCTTTGGCGTCTGACCCCGATGAATGCAGTGAGATGATTGAGCGGCTCTTGCACGAGGCGCGATACGAGGAGATGGCCGCCCACCTTTGCTGGGGTTCGGGTTCTTCCGCAGTCTTCACACCGCACCGTCATCTCACAGCTACCTCGAGTTTCGACTATGGATACAAAGACCCAACATCCGAAAGACCGGGAAGCTGCAATCTCAGGGTTGAACGCCGCCATCGATGCTTTGAATCTCATTAAGGAGGTCGCGAGCGTCACACCAGCCAAGGCCGCCTTTGGTTCCGTCAGCGTGCTTCTCACGATGTTAAAGGTATGTCTCGTCCTGTTACGCGGCGATGGGCTACAAGCTCACAAACATACAGGATTCGATGGCTAACGAACTGGATTTCGTCGAGATCGGGTTGCACTGCGCCGATATCTGTGGAGCGCTCGACCGGGGGATGAAGGGAAAGAGTCTGGATGAGCTCAGTCAGTCTGTGTGTGATGCGATAAACCGATTAACGATGTGAGTTAAACAAGCGATCCACGCTTGGAAACCATCCGCTTAACATCCTCTCGATGATAGGACCGTTGCAGAAATACAAGGGAAGGCCATCAAACAGAGTGGGCGGAACGCGGTCTCCCGACTTTTCCATGCGAAGTATAATAAGGAGAAAATTGCCGCGTGGAAGTTAGACCTCAACAGGATCCTTCACGTCTTCAATGTGTGTTCCGTATTGTTTCTGCGTGGCTATTGCTAATAGTTCGTTCGCAGACCGAGCTCGCGATAAACACCCATCACGGTGTTGTCGGCACCCACACCATGGTTTCCGAGATACATCGGGACCACGCCCTTAACGTGTGTTCCATATTGTTTCCGTGTGGCCATCGCTAACCGTTCGCTTGTAGACTGAACTCGGGGTAAACACCCACACCATGGTTTCTGAAATGCATCGTACCATATTGAAAATCAAGGCTGACGATCAAAATCAGTTGGTGAGCAATATTCATACTTTATTTCATCAACCAAAGAAATAACCAGCCGCCTTGCCTAGACTCAACCCAGGTCAGCAATCTTGATTACCAATGGATCTAGCATCTCACACCCCCACTTAGCATGCCTGGAGAGTTACCGCCACCACCGCCAAGAGACTTCTTCGGACGCGACGAGCTGATCGAGAAGATCGTCGGTCTCGTAGAAGACACGAGGCCCATCGCTCTGATTGGCGCTGGCGGGATTGGCAAGACATCCATCGCTCTGACCGTCCTCCATGACAATCGCATCAAGCAGCAGTTCGGCGACCATCGTTGGTTTATCCGTTGCGACAAGTTTACCCCCTCTTGCATTCATTTCCTCCACCAGCTCTCCACAGTCATTGGTGCAGGTGTTGAAAACCCTGAGGATCTGACCTCTCTGCGACCATTCCTCTCCTCAAGGAAAATGTTCATAATCCTTGACAATGCAGAATCTCTTCTTGGTCTCCAGGGATCAACTGCTGGGGAGATTAATTCTGTGGTAGAGGAACTGAGTCAATACAACAACATCTGCCTTTGCATTACCTCCCGCATCTCTGTCCTCCCTCCTGGCTGTGAGCTACTTGATATCCCAACATTGTCAATGGAGGCTGCACATAACACCTTCTATTGCATCTACAAACACGGTGACCCATCCAACCTGGCCCACAAAATCCTGGAACAACTTGACTTCCATCCACTGTCAATCACCCTACTTGCTACTGTTGCCCAGAACAACAGGTGGAACACCAAACGATTGACCAGAGAATGGGAGAAACAGAGAACAGGGATGCTTCATACCCAGCAGAACAAGAGCCTTGCTGCCACCATAGAGCTTTCACTTGCCTCCCCCATGTTCCAGGACCTTGGCCCCAATGCTCACCCACTCCTTGAGGTGGTTGCCTTCTTCCCTCAAGGCATTGATGAGAACAACCTGGACTGGCTATTCCCCTCCATCCCCAACAGAGCAGACATCCTTGACAAATTCTGTATCCTCTCCCTGACCTATCAGAGCAGTGGATTTGTTACAATGTTGGCTCCACTCAGGGACTATTTCTATCCCAAAAACCCATTGTTGACTCCACTACTCAATACAACTAAGGAGCACTACTTCAGCCGGCTATCAGTTGAGCTTGAATATGGCTATCCTGGGTATGAAGAATCACATTGGATCATATCAGAGGATGTGAATGTTGAGCACCTACTTGATGTCTTCACAACAATTGACACAAGCTCAGCCAATGTCTGGGATGCTTGTGCATATTTTGTGAGGCACCTCTATTTCCACAAAGTACGGCTAGTTTCATTGGGACCAAAGATTGAAGGGCTCCCAGATGATCATTCTTCCAAGCCAGAATGCTTGTTCCAACTTGGACGGTTGTTTGATTCAGTTGGAAACCACCCAGAGTACAAGCGACTCCTTATTCATGCCCTAGAGCTCTGGAGAAGGCAGGGGAATAAACACAACATTGCTCAGGCACTGAGACTCCTATCCAAAGCCAACCGGAGCCTGGGCCTCTGTACAGAAGGGATACAGCAAGCAAGAGAAGCTCTGAAAATATTGGAAGAGCTCAATGATACAGCAGGGCAAGGATATGCTTTGAATGACCTTGCTTCACTATTATTGGAAGACAACCAAATTGATGCTGCAGAAGAAGCTGCGTCCAATGCTATTAGTCTCCACTCAGACCAGGGCAGTCAATTTGTGGTCTGTGAGTGTCACCGTGTCCTTGGCAATGTATATCGCTCCAGGGGTGAGAGTGAGAAGGCCATCAACCATCTTGAGGTATCCCTAGGGATTGCATCCTCTTTTAATTGGCATGACCAGTCATTTTGGATCCATTACTGTCTGGCAGAAGTATTGTTTGATCAAGGGAGGTTTGATGATGCACATAGCCACATTAAGCATGCAAAGTCACAGACACCCAACAACACATACTATCTGGGCCGTGCAATATATCTACAGGCTGGTTTTTTGTATGAACAACAAAGACTTGAAGAGGCAAGATCTGAGACTCTACATGCTATTGGTCTGTATGAGAAGACTGGGGCCACCAGGGATATAGAGTACTGCAGAGTGTTTCTCCAACAGATTGAGGATGCAATGAGCAATGGTAAGTCCCTTAAAACTGTATTATTTTGTATCCCCATTCACCATCTATCTTCAGCTTGAGGTCCCAAGGGCAGGAGACACTTTCTTGAAAGTAGTCAGCTATACCCTTCTCCAATCCAACACTGCATCTGGATACTCCTTTTTCTATTGCTGAATGCCTTGTTGTTCTGAGCCTCACATCTCAAGGACATTTCCTCCCACAGTGGCTGGACCCCCATATGCTACGCACCATTCTCTCTCTCTCTCTCTCTCATTGTTATCCTACTCCCTGTCAATATTTTGTGTTGTCTGTTCTGTTTCCTATGCTACACCCACTTTGTTTTTATATGTACCAGTATATCAGTGATTGTTGAATATTTGGTTTGCCAATATGACAACTGTCAATAGATGATTTGCTGTAGTTCAGGTATGAGGCCACATGAAAGTGCAAATAGCTGGAATGCTGTCAATCAAATACAAAGTCATCCCAATCCTACTAAACTATTAAAAAAGGTAACTATAGTCTGTATCCAGGACAGACACCTGTAATGTACTGGGTCATGGAAGCAAACTTGTAACAATGCCAACTAGTAAAAGATAGGAGTAAAGGCAGATAGTGCAAATAGGCTTCCACACTCCCATTACCTCCAATATGCCCATTGAGGAGCCATCCCCATACACCCTGAGGTAGTTGATAACCTGCACCCCACCCCCCGCTGGGTTGGGCTCCCTTCTAAGGTGCTTAGCGTAGAACCTGGTGCCTGAAACTAAAACGTTAAGCCAAGTAATGTGTGATTGCCAAACCATCAAGAACGGCCCACCAAAAATGATAGACGTATTGATGAAGTAGTTGCCTAGCGGATTGCAGTTTTCGGCAACGATCTTTCCGCCGGTGTATCCCGCAGCCCGATAGAGTAACCGTGCAAAACCCCGACATCATGAATTCTCTCGATGCATTTGTGTGCGCGAGTGGTGATTTCGCTTTTGTCCCATTTCACGGCGAAGATCCCCTCACATCGAGAGCCGAAGTACTCCCCGTAGGACGCGCAACTCCATTCGAGAGTGCCATACCCGCCGTTGTCGTTTACACCCCCATCACACATAAGGTTGGGGCTACCGTTGCGTTGCTATGGAGTTAGATCAGTGGGGTGGGCCAGTGAAGTTCATGCAACATTACCAGAATCGATCCCGTGATGTTCACAGAAGGATCGAGATAGCACCCTAAAACAGTCTGAGAACTTTTGGTACGCTTGGAAGGCGAACTGGGAGTGGTGCACCGAATGCGAATTGGTTTGGACCCCTTCTATGATGTCCGCTTCCCCGGACTACGTCTTGACAGTCACTTCAGCTGTAGACAGTGGTCAGAGCCAAAGGCGAACCAGGTCACTGCATAGATCGTTAGGGCAGTTTCGAACCAGGAAGGATACAGAAAACACCAACCGCAACCCCATGGAACCTTATCGAGGCCTGGTATGAACGGCCCGGTGATGCACTGCTCCCAACTGGATACCCTAGCGCCTAGCGTTACACAGAACCCCCTCACGATAGGTAGAAAGCCTACCTTGTGCGAGTGGTTCAGGGGCTTAGCTCAGTGCAGCTATCCCCTCACATGATCACTTTGCCGTTGTCTCGGACGTACACCGGACCCCTGCGAAGGAGTTGTTCTGATCCTGCTTGTGTCTGCGTTACCAACCGTTACCTCCGTCAAACACGATCCGTGGTTTATTTGGTTGGATCCGCTCCCGTGAAAAACTCCCACCGACTGTCGAAAACGTAAGTGAATGGACTCTGTTGGAATGTCAGGTCCTTGGTACGTACCCTGCGGGACCCATAGGAACTGTAAACCGTCCGGGCCGTGATCAAAATCGTTAGCGGATCGCCGCTTTTCGAAGTGGGTCGTGTGGTCCGCATCCAAGCTTGGCTCCCACCGCAGCGGGATGAGACCCTCGGACCGGGACGCAGATAATGGGAGCATTAATGTAGGATGCGTGTCAGCTGCCGGTGGCGGAACGGCGACCGTGGTCAATGAATAGGCGGGAAATCACATAACAAGTCGTCCAACCGATCGCGATTGTCGGCCATTAGAGAAAAGCAGGAGACGGGTACTGCTCGCATTAGAGTGGACAGGTCAGAGGAGTTCATAATGAACCAGGGCAGTGTTGGGGTGACGAAGGTGACGAAGAGCGCAGGTTTAGGGGGGATAGCCATTGAAAAACGCAGCTCTCGGTTCACCGAATTCTACGGTTAGCCCTTCGACGTAACATCAAGAGCATTCTGGGTGACTCTTTACGGACATTCAGCGTACATTGATGCGCTCAGCGAAGCAATGGGGAGTAGCAGAATGGAGGGAAAGGAACAGCTGACATCCAGATTGGCGGACAAGTAGATCAGAGGCGAGTGCCCGCGAGAAGTTTCTCGTCACGGTTACCTCAACCACCCCTATGTTCCGTTCCATTCAATCCTCACGCCGTGCATCCTGGACCAAGCCCCGGACTGATGATACTTAGCCACTTAATTTCGCGATAAATTGCCTGTTAAACGGCTCCAGATATGGTCTAGGTAGTGGTTATTCCCCATCCAGGCCGAATTCCTTCTTCGTTCTTCCAACCGAGGGCTCACCTCCCTCAGTCTCCACAGACAAGTTCCTCGATTAAACCGCCTAGTTAACACCGTGGCGGGAAACCCCCGGCAAAGGTGCTGTCAGCCTCCAGCCCTCACCTTTATTCGTCCCATCTTATGAGGGTGGCGGGGCCCGCCTCCTGTCCACCTGAACCATCCTAGCCCGACTCTCGGAGAACGGAAAGAAGTCGGATGTAAGAATGGCGGCGGTACTATACTCGAGGAAGACGTCTAACTGCGGCTTGTGGTATCCACATTGGACCGTTCATTCCGAGCGAAGGCACTTCTCGCTACTGGAATCGAGAGGACGGTGTCTCTCAGAATATCTCCGCGGCCCCCGAGCTGAGGTTCTGCCGCGTGCTCATTGACTGGGAAGGCAATGCGGTCGACGGATGTGTCTTTAAACATGCGCATCAGGTGGATCACGTTACGCTGGAACCTAACCCCAAGTCCAGAGGGGGGAGGGTGCCTCTGAACGGATTCGTCAATCTTGGCCTCTCCGGAATGTTTGGTATCACTTGGAGCCTGAATCAGCACTAACTGGACGATTGCAAGTTCCCCCTCTCATTTTATCTTTCCGTCGTTCCGACCTTCACCCACAGACACCTCAGGATCGCAACCTCCGTTATTCGTCATTTCGCAACGTGATGAAAAGAATCTTTGGTGGTACCGAGCATTGATCTCGTCCAATGGTCGCCGCGCAGGGTGCTCACCAGAGGTTCAGGCTAAGGCGTCACTTGGACTCCCCTCCCTCACAATTCATCCGAGTTCGCAATTCGGGCGATTTCCGTGGCGGAGACTAGGAGGAGATCGAAGAGCGACAACCTCCCGTGCCAAGCACGGTTGATTTACGGAGTAGGGGGGACCGTGCGATTGCAAAGCGAGAACAGATTGCGCACGATATATGCAGGTCGACTATCTATTGAGGGTACCTCTCATTAATGCCAGTGCCATTTACCTGGGGTTTATACGGACGAATGTACCTCTAAATACATGAGGCGTATGAGAAACAAAGCACGATTGCGCGGGTTAGCTACGGTGTGGCATAAGATGGCGCAGAGCTTTCAGCCTTGGCTGGTACACCCTTCGTCACGCCCTCGGACAAACAGGTCGCACTTCCGTTTATCGCCAACAGACGGTCCTCGTAGAAGATATTCCGGACCTTGACTTGGAGTCGGGCGAGTTAAAGGTGTTTTTTTAAATCTTATACACATTACAAGCAATGAACAGAACACAAGTGAGACTCGAAAAGGAAAGGGAAAAAAAAGTTGATACACATTATTTTCGAATTGATTCTGTACAGCAAATGAGAACGGGACAGCGGGAAACAAAGGGGGTGGGATAGTGGACAGATGGCTGGGATATATGACGGGTATCTGTGGGGGGTGGCAAAAGCGATGCATGGGAGAGGAAAAAAAAACTCTATGGGTCATAATAGGGCGCTACTGGGACGGAAAGTCGGGGGTGCGAACGAGAACAGTTGTCATAGAGAACAAACCGAACCGGATTGAAAACTGAACAAAAGCAAGACGCCAGGGTCCAGCGTGGACCCACGGGATACTGTCCGAAAACCCGTGAGAACAAAGGAAAATAAGAATGGAGCGAGTAGCGAATAGGCAGAACAATTCTGGGAGAGGGTGAATATTTCCGTCCGTCGCTGGGCGTCTGTAAATTAGACCCCCCCCCCTTTGCAATGATGATACAATAAAAGAACGTGGAACGGAAACCCTCCAAACCCTCCAAACAATCAACCGGTAGGCACCTAGGGTTCCGAGAACCTATAGGAGTCCGGAGAACGGAAGTTGTAGTGGGTGGAATGGGGGTGGGGAGGAGAGTTTGCCGCCCATCATATCACAAGATGATGATTATACAAATGCAGAGTGTCTTCACGTAGTGTTTCATGAGAACAGAGACCGTGAAGGAGTGCCGAATGATAGAAAAAGACCGAGGAGCTATGGTTGGTTGGTTGGTTGTGGCGGTAACAGTCGAGGCGGAGAGTGGCGGTGGTCGGTCGACAGGCCTTCGGTGCCGGTTCACGACAATGTAGCCGGGAACTCGACTTCACCGGATGCTCCTAACGTCTTGACATATCTGGATATAATCCCCTTCATCTCGTCCTTCTTATCGGCAGGAACGAAGAACACGACTTCGACGTCTCCCTTCCTTGACTGGAAAGTCCCGTCCGGGAGCACCCTCGGGTTCGGTGGGAGTACCTTGACGAAGCGAGCACCAGGCGGGTGACAGTAATAGTACAACGTCCGGTCCTTGTACCCGAAATGCGGGGAAAGGTAATCAAACTTGTACGTCGAGTTGACGAAGATGGTCCCGTGGTCGATGAGCCCAAATGCTTGGCCTTTCTTCCTCCACGCGGCGTCGCGCTGGATATTCATAATGGTGGCAGCATGTCCGCGGACGACATTGACATCCCGAAGAGTAAGAAGCGCTTTGCGGATATATTTGGCAAACGTGAGGATGCCGTGTTCCAAACCGTCGGTTCTTGGAACGCTCTGTGTGAGGCAGCCCATGAGACCGTTGCACGCCGAATCCTCATGCATGATCCCCATTCCCCGTTGCTGCGTAAGAGTGTGAGCGCGTTCATCAAGATTACTCATGAGTGAGTGTACTGACGTTGATCATATGCATGACCCTGGTGATTGGAGGGTTCTTGGGATCGGAAGCGATATGGGCTTGA
>Ga0307513_10005003_pt1 | contig 17563 bp, 13 predicted proteins | sample 15_EM_MG_FD_202174 | JGI IMG/M metagenome (GOLD analysis project Ga0307513, IMG submission 202174) | Populus trichocarpa ectomycorrhiza microbial communities from riparian zone in the Pacific Northwest, United States - 15_EM | ecosystem: Host-associated > Plants > Roots > Unclassified | place... | reverse complement strand
AAGTAAATGCAAATTGTTTTTGTTTACTCCATTCTTAAGCCGGACAACAAAATGATGGCAACAACAAGGTGACATAGTAAATTACATTGTAGATTCCAAGAAATTAACTTGTTTATTCAAGAAATTGTACAGACAAAGCCACCAAGCAGCCAATATTTTTTACTATTTATCAAGATCACCATCATAGTAATTAATGGTTTTTGCTAACTTATTTTGCTTGATGAAACATTAAACATTTTTCTAACAAAACAAGTGCAAGAATTATATCTGTACTATCACTTTCATGGTTTCAAGATAGGTTAAAACTGCCTCCAAGAAGAAAAGAATCTGTATGGGCTAGATTTTCCAAGCAGACAGGTTTATCAGCCAGCCTAAGTACAGATCAACTGACCATTTACTCTGACTGTAAGTTCAAAGTTATATCAACTTTAAACAAAACAATTGTGGACAAAATTCATGGGTTATATATGCTTGTGAAAACAAAACAAGTTAGCAAGAAATATTAGGTGGGATGGTAATGAAAGCCAAGCTAAAAGTAGAATCAAAGAAGAGAGAGGAGCTATCGAGCAGGGATGAAGCTAAGAAAAAAACATGTGATTCCCCATCTGGGTCATTGCAGACTGTGTTGAAACAGTCTGATTGGATGGATATGTTGCTGATGGCACTAGGGATAATGGGGAGTGTTGTAGATGGATCATCTATAGCAATAATCATGATAATTCTCAGTGACCTCATGAACAGATATAGTGTTACTTCTGTCACCATTGAAGCAATAAACAAGGTATGTTCATTGATAGATTAATAGGTTTGCAATTATGTTATAGAAGCAAGCATCGTATATAACCGAGACATCAAAATCTAACAATCTTTTTGTTCGTGTTAGTACTGCAGGGCGCTTTGACCTTAACTTGTGTTGCTGTTGTTGTGGCTTCAGGCTCCTTTCTAGGTATACGTGACGTTTTTTTTTTTTTTTTAATTCTTGGCATCGTTATGTTATTTTTTATTGTATTACTTCTTAATTCTTAATATTTTCTAGGTTACAAAGAGTTCTAAAAAAGTTTCATCGACGTATGTTACATAACTTTTGATTTGAATATTATATGGAATTGAAATTTTATCGGATTATTCCAAAAACCTAGCTATACAAGAACAAATGTTGTACCAGTTGTTTTCATTTTCAGGCTCAAATTGGGCCCGGAATCTTAAGTTTTAAAATTTTCTTCATTTTCCTTATTGTTTTTTAAATTTTTTTTCTATTTAAATTAAAATTTTCAATTTAATTAGGATTTTACAAATTAGAATATTTTTTTTTATTTAAACAACCTTTTATGCTTTTTTTTAGAGGAGAATTTATGAAATAAACTTTCAGAATAGTTTTCTCTACAATTAAAGAATATACTTTAGGTGTAAGAATCCTAGTTATTTTTAGAACTGTAAAACTTTAGAAATTAAGGAAGCTATTGGCTATGGTAATTGATATCAGAGTAGGTTGTGTTGTTCGATGTGCAGAGGAATTTTAACAACTTTCCATTTTTTTTTTATGACGTAGAGGCCATCTAAAAAACCGTGAGGACTCAAGAGGTAGTGTAAAGAATCCAATGATATATACTTGATCTAGTAGAGTATTCATTAAAAAAAACTGTGAGGACAATTCCTAAGAATATAGTTTAACTGGTCATGTTCTAAATTTATTTTTTAAAAATTACTGGTTCGAATCTCATAAATCTCAAAGTCACTGAAGACTTATATGGTCGTTAACTTCAGAGCTCGTAAAACGAGTCAAAATGCGTATAAGTTAGTCCGAATATCTATATTAATAATAATAAAAAAAACAAGACTCAACAGATAGTGTAAACACACATACTTAATTGAGTAGAGCTTTTATTAAAATAAATCACAAAACACCTTAACCATCTCACACTACGAGCGTGTTTGGCAGTGTGGTTGCGGGTGCTTTTCAAATAGCTTTTCGTGCCGAAATGCATGCCAATAATGTTTTTTTATTTTTTAAAAATCATTTTTGACATCAGCACATCAAAACGATCCAAAAAGTACAAACCGCACTCAATTTTAGCAAAAAAAAAAAAATCAAATTTGGACGAAACGCAGGTACAAACGCAATACCAAACGCTCCCTACGAGGGGGGCACAAACATGAATCATGAAGAGAAGGATGTGTCCAGACACTTACCTTAAGGCGACCAAACACTATATTTATTCCTGCAAACCCATAGAGACATCATTTTTATATAGATAATGGTGTAAACGTTGGGCAAAACATTGAAAACCCTATTCACAATCTTCCTATTATGATGGGATTCCTTTCTTTGATGGAAATTTTTTGAAGAAAGAATTTATTAGATGGTTGTTAGAGTTGAAAGCTCAGTTTTATATGAACAATATTTTTTGCTATCAAAAGCAGAATTTTCCATCCACGAACTTTCTTATGGTATTGGAAAATAGTAGTTTGATGATCTAGAATATAGAGCTTATACTTGTAAGTCTTTGATTCCATCAAGACAAACTTTGAAAAAAACCATTAATTTTGAAATTTGTGTAAGAAAATTATGAAAAGGTTTTACACTTGATATTTAAGCAATCGAGTTATTATTATTTGTCTTCTTGTTCAACTTTTTCAAATACTAGGAAGACAAAACATGGTGGAAGTATTGTCGTCTCTTCAAAATAAATAGTTTTAACATTGTAGTACTAACAACAATAATAATACTACAAACATTGCTTTATTTGTCAATATTTCATCTACTAGAGACAAAAATAAAAAAAATTTCCAGCGCTGATGAGTTGAAAAGGGATTTTACCTTCAACTTATATATACCTGGTGTTCTGGTTTCAACTCACAAATACCCACTACATCAATTTGCTTTTCCTTTTTTACGTACCTACTATATTGTAACAATAAGTTTAGTGTTAAAATTTAATATGGGGATGGACTCACATCTCGTATCAGAATGGTCAAATCAGATTAATTTAATTAAAAAAAATTAAAATAATATTATTTTAATAAAAAAAAATTAATGAGTTTTAATTAAATTTTACTCAAGTTGACCAAGATCATGGATCAACCCAGGTTTTTTATCAAGTACTATGATTGATTCAATTCCATAGTCCCCTATTTTTTCTTCAATATAGACTGATCTAGGACTCCTGTTGGCAAGTCCCATATCGCCAAGCGAGTCCAAGTTTTATAAGATATACAATATGTTCTCAGTTGGTGATCCCATATCACTAAAACTATTTTCGACAGTTCAGTCACAGAACTGGAGAACGACCACCATAATAAAAATGGAATTTCATGCAATTTCTATTATATATACTTCTTGTAAGTTAAATTTTTACCACACAGGATCTATCAGCATTTGAACAAGTGTTGGTCTCTGTTTAGCAACTCTGAATTTGAAAGACTGACAGCATAGTCTTTTGGTATAGCAATAACATAGTATGCACAAATTGGCCAGCCAAAAAACACAGTATTATACATTTCAGTTGATTTCTAGTTAGTGAATACTATTTCACAACATCACTCATCAGCTAGTATTGTCTTCTGGTCACCAACAGAAGGATTCTGTTGGGCACGCACGGCCGAAAGGCAAACCTTTCGACTTCGGAGGCAATATTTACAAGCTGTGCTGCGGCAAGATGTTGGCTTCTTTGATACAAATCAGGGTGCATCGCTCGCATCTCAAGTAGTTTCCAATATTTCAATTGACACACTTACCATACAAGGATTTCTTGCAGAGAAGGTGCTTTTCCTATCCTCATTTAACATGTCCCTGCGTTTCTTCTTACTTGGTTTCTTGTAGGACTAACTTTGATATAGCATTTGAATCACAGATTGCCAGTTTCATTTCAAACATAACATTGTTCATCACAGGCCAACTGGCTGCAATATACCTCAGCTGGAGACTAGCTATAGTTGCTATTCCTGCATTATTAATGCTGATCATTCCAGGATTGGTATATGGGAAGCTTCTAGGCGAGGTTGGAAAGAAGATCCAAGAAGCTTATGGAGTTGCAGGAGGGATAGTGGAGCAAGCAGTGTCATCAATCAGGACTGTTTATTCCTACGTTGCCGAGGAAAGGGCATCCAAGGACTATAAAAATGCATTGAAACCAGCTTTGGAGCTTGGTATCAAACAAGGATTGATGAAAGGTATGGCCATTGGTACTTTCGGCATTACATTTGCAGTGTGGGCTCTTCAAGGCTGGTATGGTAGTACCCTGGTCATAAATAAAGGAGCCAAAGGTGGAAATGTTTACACAGCTGGATTGTGTACTATATATGGAGGCCTGTAAGTTAACTGCATTTTTAATGTTCTATCCTTGATGTTTTTTGTTATGATATCCATTAAATGTACTTAGTTGATAAGGAGCATGATGATCATATTCAAATGGCATGATAATCCTCAGAATTGCCATTAAGCAGCATATTCTCAAGGCAATCATGTCCCAAGAAACTTCATTACTTGCTGCACTCTAATAATCATTAGCAGTTTCCTTCACTTTTATTGCAGTTCAATTAACAATGAAAATTGATACCATGTCAACCTTGCAGTGCTCTAGGGGGTTCTCTAGTCAATGTGAAGTACTTCATAGAGGCAAATATTGCTGCTGCTCGAATATTCGAGATGATTCATCGTGTCCCAGAAATCGACTCTACTGATGAACAAGGCAAAACCATATCAGATGTCAAAGGTGAAGTGGAGTTTAGAGACATAGACTTTGAGTATCCTTCAAGACCAGGGAGCCTGGTGTTAAACAAGTTTAATCTTAGAGTTATGGCTGGACAGACTGTTGGGTTGGTGGGCGCTAGCGGATCAGGCAAATCGACGGTTATAAATTTGCTTGAGAGATTTTATGAACCTCTTAGGGGTGATATTCTCCTAGATGGTGTTAACATAAAGAACCTTCCGCCTACATGGCTGCGGAATCAAATGGGGCTAGTAAGCCAGGAGCCTGTGCTTTTTGCAACCTCAATCAAAGAAAACATTCTTTTCGGAAAAGAGGATGCGTCTATGGAAGAGGTAATCAGAGCAGCCAAAGCTGCTAATGCACACAGCTTCATCAGTAAACTTCCTGGAGGATATGAGACCCTGGTGAGTCCTTAACAAAGAATCTGCTCTACTATTAGTTCTTAACATTCCCATCCTTATTAATGTTTTCTTTCAATCTTTAAGATAACTACGACCTGGGAAGTACTGAAATTTAAGCCAATGTTGAGTACTTTTTAGGTGGGACAACTGGGAAATCAAATATCTGAAGGGCAAAAACAAAGGATTTCCATTGCAAGGGCACTACTGAGGGACCCAAAAATTCTTCTTCTCGATGAAGCAACAAGTGCACTGGATTCACAGTCTGAAAAGGCCGTCCAGGATGCTTTGAATCAGGCCTCAATAGGTCGAACAACTATTATCATCGCACACCGCTTGTCCACTCTCCGCAATGCTGACTTAATTGCTGTTATTCAGTCTGGACAAGTGGGAGAATCTGGCTCGCACGAACAGCTTATGCAAAACTCAAGTGGTACATATGCAGTAATGGTGCAGCTGCAGAGAACATACATGAATGATGAAGTTATGCTGGAAGACATGGATAAAGAGCATGGAGGTGCTTTTCCTCTTGATGATGGAACCAGTCAAGCAGAGGAAACACCTGACAAGTCATTCTCTCGAAATTCTAGTTTTGGCATGATAACCGACCAGAAGCAAGAAGATGATTACAGTTCCCCATCTTTACGGCAACTGATAAGCATGACAGCACCTGAGTGGAAATCAACTCTATTAGGTTGTGTTGGAGCTCTAGGATATGGACTAGTTCCACCATTGAACTCATTCTTTCTTGGTGCACTTCTAGCAGTATACTTTGAAGATGATCATGCTCAGATAAGGTCTCAAATAAGAATCTATTGCTTTGTGTTTTTAGCCTTTGCTATCTTTACTTTTCTGGCAAATGTGATTCAGCATTACTATTTTGGGATAATGGGAGAGACATTGACTGAAAGAGTCAGGGAGGCAATTTTTGAAAAAATCTTAACATTTGAGATTGAATGGTTCGATCAAGAAAACAACAGCAGTGGGGCTATATGTGCAAGATTGGCCACAGACGCGGTAATGATGAGAACTCTTGTCACGGATCGCTTGTCATTGCTGACTCAGGCAGTTTCATCAGCAACTTTAGCAGTTGTCTTAGCTTTTATGTTATCATGGAGACTTGCACTAGTAGCTATCGCCCTGGAACCTGGAGTCATTGCTGCCATCTATCTTAGAGAAATGACAATGCGAATAATGTCTAAGAAAATTCTCAAAGCACAGAGCGCAAGTAGTGCACTGGCTAGTGAGGCTGTCGGAAACCACAAAATAATCACAGCATTTGGCTCTCAGGAAAAGGTTGTGAAACTGTATGACCGTTCACAAGTAAGCTCTAGGAAAGAAAGCAACAGGCAATCTTGGTATGCAGGAGTTGGATTGTTTATCTCACAGTTCCTTACGAGTGCCCTTATAGCTGTGATTTGCTGGTATGGTGGGAATCTGTTATTCCATCGAAAGATAACATACAAGCACCTCTTTCAAATATTTTTCATTCTGATCTCAACAGGGAGAGTTATAGCAGAGACAGCTACTATGACTGCTGACCTATCGAAGGGCACCAGTGCATTGAAGTCAATTTTTAGGATTCTCCAAAGAGAGACTAAAATTGACCCTGAAAATTCAGATGGTATCAAACCAGAAACAATTAATGGAGGAATAGAGTTTAAGCAGGTGTATTTCATATACCCAGCAAGACCAAAACAGATAATTCTGAGGGGAATGGACCTAAAAATTGAAGCTTCAAAGATTGTTGCACTGGTTGGAAGAAGTGGGTCTGGAAAATCCACTATCATCAGATTAATTGAGAGATTCTATGACACATTGAGTGGTTCAATTGAAGTTGATGGAATTAACATCATGTGCTATAACCTAAGGGCTTTGAGGTCACATATAGCATTGGTAAGTCAAGAACCAACTCTTTTCGCAGGAACAATACGCGATAACATTGCATATGCAAAAGAAAATGCAGCTGAAGCAGAGATAATCGAAGCAGCAACCATTGCAAATGCTCATGGTTTTATAAGGTATCATTACTTGTTCATTTACTTTTGGACTAATCATTCTCGGTCTCTTATCTCCTCATTGCCTAAATTTGCTTAAATCTCTATTTCCATGATAGCTACATGAAGGATGGATACAAGACTTATTGCGGAGAAAAAGGTGTGCAACTATCAGGGGGACAAAAACAAAGGATAGCGCTCGCTCGAGCCATATTGAAAAATCCTGCAATATTGCTTTTGGATGAGGCCACGAGTGCACTAGATGTTAATTCAGAGAAACTTGTCCAAGATGCACTGGAGAGAACTATGTCTAGCAGGACGTGCCTAGTTGTGGCTCATCGATTGTCTACGATTCAGAAAGCCGATAAAATAGTAGTGATTGACAAAGGGAGGGTCGTAGAAGAGGGGAATCACAGTGAGCTTCTTGTTCAAGGAGAAAAGGGTGCTTACTACTCCCTTGTAAAACTCCAACAACTTTCTGTCATTTGATAAAGTGCCTCGAAAAGCATGTAGCAAGCTCCAAGTAGTGAACCAAGATAAAAGAATATGCAGGCTATATTACAAACTTTTCTGAATTAACATATACATGATAAAGTGTTTGTGTTTCTGTTCTTATATCTCTTGTTTTCAGTATTGAAATGTGAACTAAAATCTTTCCTGAAGCCACAATGATGACTTATTTCCGGTAGTTTAAATGCAAGCTCTGATGCCTTTTTTTGGAGAAATTTGCAGGGAAATGGTCCTTTAAGACAAATCTACTATGACACAGTTGTTACCAATCCTGCTTGTCATGTTTAACCCACTTTCAATACTCAAAGGACTCTGGTTTGCCAGACTCAATGGAAAAAAAAGTGAAGCAAATTCTGTCAGACTCTCACAAATTGGCAACAAAATTCAGACATTAAGTAGATAAACACTTACTAGATAAAAGAATAAATGTAACAGCATTTACTAGATAAACGAATAAAACATATATCTCACGAGTCTCTGAGCACGTAGCTCTCATAACAATTTATGCAGCCGAACATGATCAAGAACACCATAATACCTCATTTACCAAAAAACTATTACACGCTTTTATATAGAAAAAAAAAACTGAAAAATCCTAATAATACTAAATATAAAAAGTAAAATACGGAACATTATAATAAAATACTAAAAAAATAAAATTCTGAATTGAAAATAAGAAATAAAAATAATTTAGGAAATTCTCCACAAACACATGCACCAGCTTAGGAGTTAGGTCACTCCTACAAAAGGGAAACAAAAACAACATTGGAAAAAGGGTTTCAGGTTACAGTGTCTGGGCCACGTAAGATATTGAAAACTCTTCTTCCTCACTTGACGAGGTACGAACTAATTCTAAATTAAGGTTTTTTTTTTTTTAGAACCGATGAATTTCAGAATCTCAACCAAGAAGGTTATGTGCACGTCCTGAATCCTAAACCTCAGAATGTACTACAAGAAGAGTTAAGAATTGATGAACACGAAGCCTTATGAATCAGTCAGCTTCCAGATGAACTTTTTTTTTTTTTATTCTCAAGAAGTTGCCATTGAGGGGTGCTGCTCGAACAAGTGTGTTATCACGTTGATGGAAGCATGTTTGGTTGTTGGGGTCTAATCTTATCTTGGTTATGCGTAACATGCTCCAGCAATACCATAAAAGTAACAAAACCCGTTGGTGGCGTGAGGGCAGAGAAAAATTTGTACGAAGGGTTGATCAGTTCGTGGATTCTTATCGGGGTACAAACATAATCTCTTTTGAAGTTATTTTCCGTCTTGAGTTCGACAACACTGAAGATATTGATCGATGGATCGGTCTTGCCATTAAAATGGGGGTTAAAGATCCCTGTCTTGACTTGCACTATCAAAATATCTTACCCACTTAAAACTGTGAGCTATTATGTTTTAAGGAAGGAGCTCTTTGATGGTGCAAAAATCAATGTGAAGAAACTGCGCTTGGTTAGATGCAGATTGGGACAAAATCTTTTCACCAGCCAATTGAGCAATTTAGAGTCTCTCAGCTTGAATTGTGTCCCTTTAGTTCAATATGATCTCGAAAGCATGTTTTCATGTCTGGTCTCGTAACTGTACCCTTCCGCTGACATTATTCGTTGGTTCTTTGCATCTTCCACGAACTCCAACTCCAAGAAATGAGACAGGAGGAGGAGATCAAAGATGCTATTTTGACCTGTTCCTAAGTTTTCTCAGTTAACTATTAATGTACTTTAAGGAAGTAACAGATAATGTGCCACTTGCGACTTAGTAATGAGAATTTACTCATTTAGAACACTTTTTTATCATTGTATTAGATGTTGTTTTTTTAAAAAAATATTTAAAAAAATATTAAAATAATATTATTTTTAATTTTCAAAATTTATTTTTAACATTGTTACATTAAAACAATCTAAAAATACTAAAAATATTTAATTTAAAATAAATAAAATTTTAAATTCTTTTAAAAAAACTTTTGCATCGTAAAAAGAAATAGTACCTGATGAGTAGATTTTAAATAAAAATTATTATTTTTATAATAAATATTATTAAATTCAATCTGAATCATGATCCAAATCTAATTTGATATTTATATGCGATTAAAAGACATAACTTGTAATTAAAATATTCTCAATATAAAAATGTTTGAATTTTTTTTTCCTGAGCCACCAAAAATTTTCCATGAATAATAATGATTTGCCATCTTGTCTACGTAGAACACAAATTTGCAGGAAGGATTATCCAAATTCATTTGTCATATTGGTTCACTTGATTGTACAAATTAATGAAATTATAACAATAACGAGGCCGAGCCCAAAGAACAGACCCAATGAACCTTAATTCACTTACAGGCTCGACGCAAGATGAACCGGGTTAAGAATTTACTCGTTAAACTCCATCAAGTCCAAACTTAATTTGATTTAAAAAAATTAAAAAGAAATTATTTTAACTTAATATGCCCGACTTTTAATCCAGTTCTTGGGCCAAGTCATCGGTCTGGCCGGGTTATGATTTAGCATTAACCTATTTAAATTTTGAAAGTGGTTATTTATAGAAGGACAAGCAAGCGTAGAGGGACAAGCAAGCATGATGCTCTTCGGGACTGCATCTTCTTCTGATGCATTAGACAAAAAGGAAAATGATAAAAGTTGAGACGGTTTTCGCTAACTTTTGAATCGCATGAACACAAGTACGATCTTGTGGACACCGAGACATCCCATTCTTGTGATTTCTCCAGACGCATTGCTCACAAAATATTTAAAAGATCCTTGTGTCTTCCTCTCAGCTGCTTCAGTTTTTTTATTTATGGCACCTTCAGGAGTCCAGGTTCTATATATTCTGTTTTGGTTCTTGTAATCTCTTTCTTGATAAAACAGAAAAAGGGTTTTGTTGTGATGAGTGTGACTGACTGGTAAGTACATGATAGCACATGTTTTGGTTAAGAATAGATTTATCTATATGATGATGATCTCACTTGAAGTTCACATAGGACTTACGAATTGGCCTGATCACATGTTCATGATGAAACTAAATAACCCTCTTGTTGATTTGAATTCTTGTTTCTCATTGCTAATGGAACTAGGAATTTCCTCTATGAAGACTGCTCTTGATTGCAGCAAAACTTGGTATCAAGAAATTTGGAATTTTCTTGACATGTTGCAGATAAAGAAATTAACAGGAACAGGAACAGATAATAAAATCTTGGCAGAGGCTTGAGAAGGGTGATCAGAAGTCTCGAGTGGCAGTAGAGAAGATCAACACGTGGAAGCGTCTTGATGATGAGAAGCTGATCAAGCTTGATGAACAAATCTTATGGGAGCTTCACCAGTCAAGATGGCTTGATTACAGGTACTGATGAGATCTCATATCTTAATCGGATCATGTTATACGTTCTTGTTCTTCTGTTTATGTTATTGTTGCATATTGCCATTTTAAGACATCTCCAATTTTTTCAACTGATTGTGATTCAAAATATATGTTCAACTTGATGTTAGAAGCCAAACTGCGGTATGTTCGTCTTTCGAAAAATCCGCTTGAGAGTCCCCTGAGGTTCAATGTGAGAACCATGATAAGAGCTATAAATGACAGACAATGAGAATTTAGGATAGTAGCTTTGTCTGAAAGAATTCAAGACTTGACATTGCCTTATAAATTTCTCCAAGCACAAGGCAAGAGGCCCGTGTATTTGGATTTCCGCGGTAGCAGTCTTGCTAGGCTTTACCTTATGGAGGCTATACTGGTCTAGGAGATGAGTCACAAGTCAAAGTCAAAGGCAACAATTCCTGCCTAGGCTTTTCCCCATTTTACTTCTGTAACCAAGACACAAAATGATAGCAGCAGAAAAACGTTCACAAATCAAAAGTGCTTAAGCATCTGCATACAAATTAAAAAGGCTGTTTAAGATGTCCTAGTTATGCCTTCTACTGTGATCCACTACTTGTAGACAGTTTCAGAATTTTAAGGCTGTTCTTCAAACGTTGGTAGCTCCGAAAGTTGTTGGAGTTTTACGAGTGAGTAATATGCACCCTTTGCTCCTTCAGAAAGCAGGCTGCTGTGATTCCCCTCTTCGACGACCGTCCCTTTGTCAATCACTACTACTTTATCTGCCTTCTGAATGGTAGATAGTCGATGAGCAACAACTAGACATGTCCTACCAAACATGGTCCTCTCCAGTGCCTCTTGAACAAGTTTCTCTGAATTGACGTCCAGTGCACTTGTTGCCTCATCCAAAAGCAATATTGCAGGATTTTTCAACAAGGCTCGAGCGAGTGCTATCCTTTGCTTTTGCCCTCCTGATAGTTGCACACCTCTTTCTCCGCAGTGGGTCTCGTATCCATCCTTCAAGGAGCTGCTTATAAAATTAGTAGGTTTAGAAAATTTAGATTTGAACTGATAAGAGACACGGAATATTAGAAAAGAGGGAGGTGAGTTATAAACGAACCTTATAAAATCATGAGCATTTGCAGTGGTTGCTGCTTCAATTATCTCAGCTTCAGTTGCGTTCTCTTTTGCATATGCAATGTTGTCTCGGATTTTTCCTGAGAAAAGAGTTGGTTCCTGACTTACTAATGCTATATTTGACCTCAAAGCCCTCAAGTTATAGCATTTGATGTCAACTCCATCAATTTCAACTGAACCACTCGCTGTGTCATAAAATCTCTCAATTAATCTGATGATGGTGGATTTTCCAGATCCACTTCTTCCAACCAGTCCAACAACCTTTTGAGCTTCAATTTTTAGGCTTAAACCCCTCAAGATGATCTGTTCTGGTCTTGCCAGGTAGGAGAAATACACCTGTTTGAACTCTATGTCTCCATTAATTTTTTCTGGCTTGATAGCATATGAGTTTTCTGGTTCCATTTTAGTATTTCTTTGCAGAATCTTAAAAACCGACTTCAACGCGCTGGTGCCTTTTGATAGGTCTGCTGTCATACTTGCACCCTCAGCTATAATTCTGCCTGTTGATACCAGAATGAAAAATGTTTGAAAGAGTTGCTTGGCTGTGATCTTTTGATTGAATAACAGCCTCCCACCATACCAGAAAATCAGAGCTGTGAGAGCACTTGTAAGGAACTGGGAGATGAACAATCCAAGTCCTGCGTACCAAGATTGCTTATGGCTTTCTTTCTTGGAGCTTACCTGCGTAAGCTCATATAGTTTCAAGACCTTCTCTTGGGAGCAGAATGCTGAAATAGTTCTGTGGTTCCCAACTGCCTCACTAGCTAAGTTACTGCTCCTGTTCTGTGCTTTAAGTATTTTCTTAGACATCGTTCGCATTGTCATCACTCTTAGATAGAAGGCCGCAATGATACAGGGCTGTAGAGCAATAGCTACTAGTGCAAGCCGCCACGACAACACTAAACCTAAAACAACAGCCAAAGTTGCTGCTGATGTCGCCTGAGTCAGAAATGACAAGCGATCAACAACAAGATTTCTCACCATGGCTGCATCTGTGGCCAATCTCGAACATACAGCACCGGTGCTGTTGTTTTCTTGATCGAACCACTCAATCTCAAACGTTAAGATTTTATGAAAAATTTCCTCCCTAAGTCTTTTCGTCAAGCTCTCTCCCGTTATCCCAAAATAGTAATGCTGAATCACATTTGTCAGGATAGTAAACACTGCAAAGGCTAAAAACGCAAAGCAATAGATTCTTGTTTGAGACCTTATCTCGCTATGATCATTTGTAAAGTATACTGATAAAAGTGCTGCCATACAGAATGAGTGCAGTGGTTGAATTAATCCGTAGCCTAGAGCTGCAATGCAACCTATTAGAGATGACTTCCATTCCGGTGCTGCCATGCTTATAAGTTGCCATAAAGATGGGGGGCTGTAATTGTCTTCTTTCTGCTGATTTGTTTTCATACTGCGACTGAAACTTCGAGACAGTGATATGTCCACTGTTTCCTCTGCCCCAATCATTCCATTGTCTATAGCAACAGAGCTGCCATACTCCTGAGTATCTTCTGATATAACACTGTCGTCCATGTATGTTCTCTGTAGCTGCACCATTACTGCATAAGCACCACTTCGGTTTTCCATAAGTTGGTCATGAGAGCCAAACTCGACCACCTGTCCAGATTGAATTACAGCAATTACATCAGCGTTTCGGAGAGTAGACAGGCGGTGTGAAATGACAATAGTAGATCGCCCTGCGGAGGCCTGGTTTAAAGAATTCTGGACAGCCTTTTCAGAATGCGAATCCAGTGCACTCGTTGCTTCATCAAGAAGAAGAATTCTTGGGTCCCTTAATAATGCTCTTGCAATGGAAATCCTTTGTTTCTGCCCTTCAGACATATGAGCTCCCAATTGCCCCACCTGTAAAGTATGTGGCATTGACCTATCTATCAGTACCTTCTCATTCTTTTTTACCTTGACGAGTTACAAGTTATAGTAAGATTGACAGCGGAGAATTATCAGGATGATGATGTGAAGTTATTAGAGAAATGGTTACAGGGAGTATTAACAGATTTATAATATCAGAGCTAACCCTATATAAGGACTTACCAGAGTGTTATATCCTTCAGGTAGTTTATGGATGAAGTTGTGCGCATTAGCAGCTTTGGCTGCTCCGATGACCTCTTCCATGGAAGCCTCCTCTTTTCCGAAAAGAATGTTTTCTTTGATTGAGGTTGCAAAAAGTACAGGCTCCTGGTTTACAAGCCCGATTTGACTTCGCAGCCATTTCAGCTGAAGGTTCTTTATGTCAATACCATCTAGGAGAATATCTCCCCTAAGTGGTTCATAAAACCTCTCCAGCAAATTTATGACTGTTGATTTGCCTGACCCACTTTTGCCTACCAAACCAACAGTCTGACCAGCCATGACTTTAAGATTAAACTTGATCAGTACCAAGCTCCCTGGTCTTGAAGGATACTCGAAGTCTATGTCTCGAAATTCCACTTCACCTTTAACATCTGACATGGTTTTCCCCCGTTCATCTGCGGGATCATTCTCTGGGACTCGATAGATCATCTTAAATATCTGAGAAGCAGCCATGTTTGCCTCTATGAAGTACTTCACATTGATTAGAGAAGCCCCTAGAGCACTGCAAGGTTTATATAGTATCAATTTCAATTGTAATCTTCTGAAATGAAAGTGAAAGAACTTTTGGTGGCAATGAGTGCAACTTGCAAATTAAGTTTATCAGTACATTGCTATTAAAATATCTCTACTTAAAAAGGCATTTGCTCTTTGCATTTTTCTGAAGCAGCTGAAATTTTTCGTTTTCTTCTTTGGTATTATTGACTGCTAATATGGGAATTTTTTCGGTTTTTGTACCAGCCCTTATTGCCTACGATGACCATGCTCCTTGTAGTCTACTTTCAAGGGGAAAAATATTAAAAGTGTAGTGAAACTTACAGTCCTCCATATATAACGCATACTCCGGCAACAAAAACATTTCCACCTTTGGCTCCTTTATTTATGATCAGGGTACTTCCATACCAGCCCTGAAGTGCCCACACTGCAAATGTAATGCCAATAGTACCAATGGCCATACCTTTCAGCAGTCCTTGTTTGATCCCAAGCTTAAGAGTTGGTTGTAATGCAATCTTATAGTCCTTAGCTGTCCTCTCCTCTCCACCATAGGAATAAACAGTCCTGATTGATGACACCGCTTGCTCTACCATCCCACCTGCAACTTCATAAGCTTCTTGTATCATTTTTCCAACCTCACCTAGGAGCTTCCCATATACTAATCCTGGAATGATTAACATTAACAATGCCGGGATTGCAACCATAGCTAGTCTCCAGCTGAGGTATAAAGCAGCTAGTTGGCCCGTGATGAACATTGTTATGTTTGAGATGAAATTGGCAATCTGTTATTCAAATGCTATGTCAAAGTAGGCATGCTACAGGAAACAAAATAAGAGAAGAAGCAGGAACTTTTTTTGTTAAATGAGGGTAGTGCACCTTCTCAGTAAGAACTCCTTGTATGGTTAGCGTGTCAATTGATATATTGGAAACTATTTGAGACGTGAGGGACAGGCCCTGATTTGTATCAAAGAATCCAACATCTTGCCGCAAAACAGCTTGTAAATATTGTCTGCGAAGTCGAAAAGTTTGCCTTTCTGCCGTGCGTGCCCAACAGAATCCTTCTGTTGATGATCAAAGACCAATACAGAACGAGTGAATCACGCACATATTGTATAGTATCTGCAAATCAGCTCACATAAGCTCTATGTGTTTTTATGTAAGCAAAAGAGAGAAAAGTACCTAGAAATGAGCCTGAAGCCACACCAACAGCAACATAAGTCAAGGACAAAGCAAACTGCATTGTTACCATGTACAAAAAGGTCAGTAACTTTCTACATAGATACCTTTGTTTCTGATGTTTTTTCTTTTATAATATAATTCCAAAGACTAGTAATGTGTCTGTGATCCAACCTTGTTTATGTCTTCGATGGTGACAGATGAACCGCCGTAACTGTTCATGAGGTCACTGAGAATTATCATGATCAATGACATGGCTGATCCATCTGCAACACTCCCTATTGACCCAAGTGCCATCAACAAAACATCCTTCCAATCTGAATACTTCAACACAGTCCGCAACGACCCAGATGGCATACTACTTGCTTTTTGCTTGACTTCATCCTTGCTGAATGGCTCTCCTCTCTTCTCTGATTCTGAACTAAGCTCTTCCATTCTTCAGCAACTATTTCCTGATAATTTCTCTTGATGTTCTTTCAAGTTAAATATCAGTACAAACAATCAGGGTTGCTGTGTTAAGACTTCTGACGTGAAGATACTGTTAGGAGCTGCCTTTTGAAGGAGCTCTCAGCACTTTTAGCCTTAGCTTAACCTCTGTCGCAACATTAAAATGCACTGTATGTTATTAATGTGATCTTGACATACTGTAAAACATTGATTTATATTATATAGTAAGATTTTCTATTTACTCTTCTTGTTTTTTCCAAACACCTGGAATTATCTAGCTAGTACTAAAACAAGATTTCTTGGGACCATCAACTGAATATATAATACCTAGGACCGCTATCTTTCTACGTTGTCAAATCTGTGATTCTTGATGTCTTCATCTGCCTGTGCCGGCTTGTTCTGTAGATGACAAGCATTGATGCAGTGGAATCTCTCAATTACTGGCTATTTGATTTTGTCTTGCAATCCAAGTTGCCGCCTACCTGCTGTACAAGCACTCGTCTAACACTACATCTGATGCCATTGAAACTGTGCAATGCTTGTATCATATTGTGGATTTCTAATGGAAAACCTCAATGTAGCTCCTCACGTATTACTTGATTATCAATTCAGATCAAAACTTTATCAATTTTAGTCCAACATAATTGAGATTAGACAATGAAATGCAAACGGACGAAAGGTCCATGATAACCAGCTTGTCCCCTTTTCTTTCATCATTTTCACTGGAATTTTCTCTCATTAATTTCTTGCCAGGTTTGATGTGTTTGAGTAATTCTGAAGGCTGTATGAAAACAAATGGAAGGAGTTAGGATCCTGTTGTTTTGTCAACTAGCTTTTAAGGTTTGTTGCTCTGGACAAGAAAAAGAAGACTAGGATATTTTGGCACCACCATAGGAGCATGCTTTGAGGAATTGGATGTTGACTGGATAATATTACGCTTTATGCCGACTAATTTGTACAATCATTGTAGACTACATAATTCTTTTTATTTATGTCATCGTATGATAGCAAAGTAAAAGTGATTTTAATTAAAATTAATTAATCATTTAATTGAAATATTAGAGTGACTATGGATTGATGGTGAGGATGAACATACTTTACTCAATGTGTGATAGATACATGTGAATTATTCTTATTTTTAATATTATTAACATAATAAAATGTTATAAAAAAAATAAAAAAATCCATAAATGAGAATACAAAAACATAAAATAATAAATTTAAATTCAATAAATTAAAGAAAGAAATGTATATATTTCCAAAACAAAATTATATGTATTTTCAAAATGCATATGGACTACTT
>Ga0307513_10005002_pt1 | contig 17563 bp, 29 predicted proteins | sample 15_EM_MG_FD_202174 | JGI IMG/M metagenome (GOLD analysis project Ga0307513, IMG submission 202174) | Populus trichocarpa ectomycorrhiza microbial communities from riparian zone in the Pacific Northwest, United States - 15_EM | ecosystem: Host-associated > Plants > Roots > Unclassified | place... | reverse complement strand
TGACAAGAGGAAGATCACCGAAGACAGTGCCCGGAAGTTCCTATTCCATGGTGACTGAACATGGTCAATGGCGGGGGATGACTGATGATCTACGGATACGCACGTACGCCTTTTCCACTCCTCCATGCCGCCCCTCGCCTCCCGTTGCCTGGAAACCGCACATCGAGGCCGCAAGTTGACGTTGGAGACAAAGATCGAACACTGAAAGAACTGTCTGTCTGCCTCTCTCACAGCCATGCTTGACCGGAGACTGACACGCCGACTCACATCGACTCAAATTCGACGCACGGCAACCAACTGCCTGGGTTTGAGCCACTCGAGAAAGGATTTAACGGCCACGTCCAACCTCTCCCTCCCATATTCCTTTCACTCCATTCCGTCCACCATCGCGACCCTTCATCTAAATCTATGGCTCCTGCGCCCACAACACGTCGTCCCTCAAGAAAGGGATTTAACGAGCGCTGCTCCGCCCAGCAGGAAACTACCAAACGTGGATTAAAGAGGCGTGCGTCGAGGGAGGCAACAAACCCCCGTGCGATCAAACGGGCTAGGAGAGACGAGCCCGGTGCTCTCTCCCTCACAAGGCGCCCTCGGCAGTCGCAAGTCGTCTCCGTTAGCAACTCACGAAAGCGTCCATCGCAAGACACTTCTCCCACACTCTTTGTCTGGGGATGCGGGGACGACGGATCCTTCGGGTTGGGACCAGATCACCTCGGAGAAATCCCCCGACCACAACGTCTTGGCAAGGGGGTAGCATTTGTCGCTGCCGGGGGTTTATACACCCTGCTCCTCGACAGAGACAGGAAGGTCAGTCGTGGCCTTTGTAATACCTTACTCCTCAAATTCAAGGTTGTATGCGTAGGTTTGGTCTTGTGGAAATAACGACAACTATGCGCTCGGACGCGAAACAGAATCTTCCAAGCACGGCTGGGGGACTCCTCGTCTCAACTTTGACGAACTAGTCAGCAGGCCGTATATGATCCCTAGCCTCAGATTCCACAACACCTTTAGCATATGTGCTGGGAACGAGTTGTCGGCTGCCATCAACACAGCAGGGGAGCTGTTTATATGGGGTGCTATCAGGGTAAGTCTCGACTTATCTTTTTCTGTTACGAATACACGAGGAAATTATTTCTATCAGAACAGCAAAGGAGCTATCACCCTACCAAACGGCCAACACTACTTCCGAGTTCCCACTAGACTCTTCAGTCCCACCTCGAACGTAAAGGTCTTGTCTGCCACTTGTGGGGAGAACCACATTCTTGTCATTTCGACGACTGGGGCACTCTACGCTTGGGGTGTAAACGAGGGCTGCCAGCTGGGAACCACATCACACACGGCGAACATCATTGGGGCTCCCATCAGGATCAACCTTCCGCAATCACGTCGCGTGGTCCGTGTTGCAGCCGGGAGCATGCACTCGTTTGCGATCGACTCTGTAGGTGATGTCTGGAGTTGGGGTCTAAACTTGCGCGGCCAGGCCGGTATCGACATCGGTGAAGGTGGATATGGTGAGGTTATCGAGACCCCACGACGAGTACCGACGATGTGTAAGGGCAGTCCGATCCTGGCTGGTTCGTGTGTCGTCGACATCGCGTGCGGAGAGTTTCACTCTGTATTCCTCCTCGACGATGGTCGTGTTTTCACCTGTGGAGCATACGATAGCGGACAGCTGGGTTTCGGTCCAGGGCACATCCTCACGTCCGTGAATAAGGTGTACCACCCTCGTGTCCGGGTTGGCATCGCGATACCACGAGAAGTCCGGTTTTCCTTCCCCTCGTCCGGGCGGGAGAGGATCGTCGGTATTGAAGCAGACTCCCGAAGGAGCATGGCGTGGACCGAATCTCATCTTTTCGTTTGGGGTATGGGAAACGTCGGCGAGTTGGGACTTGGCCCTAACGTCGACGAGGTCTTTCAGCCTACCTTGGTTGACCTGGCTGGGTGGAAGCCCGTCCAGGTCAGCTGCGGTGGACAACATACTCTCGCGCTGTTAACCAAGAACTAATTGTTCTCACATTCGCTGTATTTATTTACATTTCTCCATTCGTTACCGCGTCCGCATTCCATACCTGTGTAGTGTACTCGATAGTCGTGTCAGTCTTTACTAATATACATTGATTTGTCCCTGCAGTATGATCAGTCGGAATCAGAATTTGCATAATCACTGCGCGTCGGGGGTTTGAGCCCCCACTCAATCCACCTTGGGGGAGAGTTTAGTCGTTGACCCGTGGGGAGCTTGAGACCCCAAGTCACAGCGTAATGTGCTAAGACGAGGTCAAGTTCTTCCACTTCGTCCAGCATCTCTAGTGACGATATGCTAGGGGAAAATACATGAGCTGGAAACAAAATTTCCACCCTGGGAATACACACCGCTGCGACTCTTCGTACGAGATGAAAGTCTTCCTGAGCTCGCACAAGGTAAGGGCTTTCGAAGTGGCGAACTTGTGCCTTGTGAAACGTTGCGGGAGGGATTCGAATGTCGGATAGGGCTCAGCTCCCGGTAACGAGACACCTCTGACCTGAAATGACGTGACATCAATACAAGAGGGAGACAGTAACCTGGAGGATGGAGTGGGCAATACCTTGAGGTTCTCAACCATCACGGCTCCGAACGGATCTTTCAATCCAAACATCTCGTACACCACTGCGCCTAGGACGGATGACGAAGCGAAATAGTCGACGAACCACTGGACGAGAGCCTGTGAAGCCTCCGGAGCGACGTAAACCAGAACGCATTCGAAGAGCAGGAGGGTTGGGAGGTCAGGTGAGAGGATGGGGCTTTCTGAAGAAGGTGAGGAAGGAGATGCTGAGGTAAACAGTGGCGCAATAGATTCGGACGGAGGGGAACGGAGGTCCGCGGGCAGCAAGTGGTACTTCGCGGAATGCAACGCCGCGCCTCCGCTCCCTAAGCTCGTAAATATCAGAACGAGGAAGGGAGAACCTCCGTTACTTACCAAGCAAGACGTTCTCCAACTGTTCGCTGAGCTCCTTATTCCTCCGAATCGACATTGCTTTCTTGGCCGTGTTCTCCGTCAGATCGAGCTCGATGTAGGCCGCGAGATCATCCTTTCGGGGACCGGTCTACCTGGGGTTATTCTCCACATTACCGCGAGAACCCAAAGGGGAAAAAAGCAATCACGTACGTTGATCCTCCAAAACCTAGTATCGCTTCCGGCCCCCATACTCACGATCTGACACTTCTTACCCTCCACAGAAGAGAGCTCCAGCCACTCGTTCACGAGGCGATCGATAGCTTCCGACCGGACGTAAGTCCCGATATTGATCAGTGGAGGGCGAGTGGGTTGGAGGTGCGGTCGTTGAACTAGGAATCTGATGAAAGGGTCTTGCAAATATCCCAACTTCACAGCCGACAGACGAGCGATTGCGGCATCGGAGTCTGTCTGCCTGACAGGCGCGTTTGAGTCTTGTGAATGTTCCGCTCGGGTGATGTTACTGCCGAACATAAGCGGGATGAACACCTGTACGGTGGAGGAACTTGGCAAAGGACGATCTGGATCAGTTCTCAGTTTGGTGTCGTCACTCCCGCTCCGCCTCATCCGCCGAGGAACGGGACGAATATTTGGCAGCGGATCAATGCCGGCCCGCTTAGTACAGTGGTAGTGCGCGTTACTCGCATTCTCTGGATGACAAGGTCGATCGTTCAATCCAGTTAGTGGGCATAATTTTTTGATTTATTCCGCAATCCAACTCCTCCCTGGAAGTCTGCCGCCGGGATGGCGCAACTGTCGGTTTGACCATGGCTAGCGAATACAGAGCAATGAAACAGAACTTAACATAAGGGGTTTACCTAAATGGGTACAAGAAACCGCACAACAATTGGTCCAACACTTAAACAGGTTATCGGAGCGCAGGACAAGTAATCTACCCGGTCGAGAAATTCGATGAGCATTGGGGTCGCGTTTGCACCAGAAAACTGAAATTCTCCATTCGAATGACATTCTTGATCGAACATGAACCTTGGATTTGGTCCCACAAAGTAGATCTACTGGTGTGGTTCTTACGCGTGTTCCTTGCTATCCCGCCGGTCATACATATTGTTAATTGATCTATCTTGAAAGTTTTTTTCTTGCATGCGTCGCCTGCTTCGATAGATGCTCGAAGGGGGAGATGAAAAAGGCATGAAAAATACGTGCTATTTTCCTGATGCCACCGAACTTACAGATAAGTATCTGATTCGGTCAATGACATAGTCCGCGGACGAGGTAACGGAACCCCTGAGACATTGTATGTCGTATGAGGTCCCGGTGGCGTGGTAGTCCCAGTGAGTTTCCTTAATGAGATAAGTAACCAGTTTTTCCACCTCCGAGCGGTCGAGCGGCCATCAGATCTCCCGTGACGTGGAGAGTTCCTTTGCCACGGAAAAGTAAATCGTGTACGGTCACGGGGTGGAACGCGATAGCGTGCTATCGCTATCCTCCGCCTACGAAAATGAAGGGGAATGTTGCGGTGCGCTTTCCACCCTCTTCGTTGCCTCGGTGTTGCAGGGGCTTGGGCACCAGTGGGCTTTGGAGAGATGAAAGGAGAGATGATTCTACGGTACCATTTCCTCCCTCCTCGCTGCTCCGATGTCACGAATTCTGTGATACTGCTGGCTTCTGATGGGATGAAGGGGATGACAGGGTGGATGGATGAGGGGGGCGAGTCGGTGTTGGACTCGCGAGGAGAATACGAGGGTTCGGCAATCGTGGATGACATACCCGGTGACGTAGTAGAAGGCGGTTGTAACAGAGGATGGTTTTTCCACGGAGTAGGTTGTATTTGGTACCGGGGGAGGCCACTACGATGCGATTTATCCCCCCCTCCCTGTCCCGATGTTGTAGGGGCTGGGAAAGTGGTGGGTTCTGGCCTGGTGAAGAGGGGGGCGGGTGGGGTGACATTTGGGAGGGGCACGATAACGGGGGAGGAAGCCGAGGAGGAGGAATCAGTGTTATATCTGGGAAAGGGAGTTGGTGGTTCGGCCACGGTCGATGATATACCCGGAGACCTGCCAGTGGCAGGCGGGTTTTGCGCGGAAGAGCCGCTTTGCCGTGGAAGGGTGGGTTGGGTGTGGCCCCGAGGGACATCACCGCGGTGCGGTCCTGTTCCCCCACACCGCCCCATTATTCCATGGGCAGGGAAATTAGCGGGCTTCGGTGGAAGGTCAGGATAGATGGTTGATAGCGAAGATGCTTCGCTATCCTCCGTGCTTTCCTCGGTATCTGGATCGAGAGTTTTCCACACGGACGAATTTATTGTATGTGGGTCCGCGACTATCCCAGGAGAAAGCGGCGTCCAAAGCGGTGAAGCTTTTTCCAAACAGCGTAGTACATCTTCGATCCTCGGGCGGCGTTCTCGTTCGGGCGCCCAACAACGTTCCAAAGTCCTCCAAACGTCATCCGTGAACCATTTTCCTTGCGCTCCTCGAGGACGCCCGGGGCGTTCACCCCTGCTAACCTTTGCAACAATAGCATAGGCGTTATAATGGGGAAATGGCACCTGCCCGCTCAGAACTTCGTATGTCACCATTCCAAGGGCGTAACAATCGGATTGTTTCGTTGGGCGGCTGTCTGTAAGGTCGAAATTCTCCGGATAAAAGAGTTCCGGACTCATCCAGCGATATGTGCCTCCAGCTACAATAGAGCCCGAGGATACACGGCTTGTAACGTCCGATATTATCGCAAGTAGGCCGAAGTCTGCCAGACGGGCGTGGAAAGTTTCATCGATAAGGATATTAGCCTTGACAGACAGGGCCAATTAGAGATAGAAGTGACCCGTGCTCTTAAAAACATACCCCTTTTAGATCCCCGTGAACCATTCCCTGACCGTGCATATAGATCAAACCCCTCGCGACGTCACTCAACTACGGAAATCGCATACTCGTTATCGAGAGGGAAGGATGGCAGGAACTTGAATGGAAAGCTTACAAGGTTAAACCGATTCGCATCCCGATACACCGTTATAAACTGGTTAATATTGCCGTTTGGCATCCACTCCGATACCATCGCGAACTGAGTCCCCGACATTGTCACTCCTAGCAGCGGCAACACGTTCGGATGGCGCAGAGTTTTCCATGTTACGACCTCCTTGCAGAACATCTACACGGGTTGGGGTCAGTATGCCAACCAGTACATTGGAGTTGGGATTGAGAACATTATCGGTGACTCACGCGAGTAATCTTTTGCAGGTCACTGTTAGCGTACGTCCTTATCACCTTAACCGCGACCGCCCGCCCCCGATATTCGCGCTTCCACACATCCCCAAACCCGCCGCGATACTGAGCAACCCCTGTTGGTCCGTCACGTAACTGGATCTGTAGCGACTTAGGAAGCATGACATGGTCAGTACACGCCTTGTATAATGACTTCAGGCACTTTCTTCGGACCCGTAGCGTAAGGCCGGGACCCTCCAACGCCTTACAGGATGTACAAGTTTGAAAGCGGAGTCAATTAACACACTCCTCGGTGGTGGGAGAGGGATAACGCACCTCATCGACGACATCGATGAAGGTCTGGGCGTCCCGCCCTCGGAGACGACTGATGATTTTAGTAGCCTTTCTGCTCGAGAAGATTGTCTCGAGAAGCGAGGCTCGTTCGCCCCGGGTGGTGGTACCGCTGATTAAGCATCGCAAGGCTCGTTCGCTAGGGTCGAGGGCTAATGGTTCTACTGCACGCTCCGGGGGGTCATGTCCACTGGGCCGCTCATCATGTGCGGGCACAAGATCGAAAGCCTCCAGCGGGGAGTACTTCTTGCGAGCTTGGGGCCGGTCGGGCGGGTTCTGGAGGGCCAATAACCCGGATGACAGGGATTCAGGGGCAGGTCTTTTTGGAGGTTTCCTTTCTGCTCTATGTTGGGACGCCTGGGATCTGTAAATGGGGAGTATCAACCTGGCCTATGTTGGGCGAATGGTGAATGTTAATGAGGAGTGGTTTGGAGACAAAATGCAATGCACCATTAAGGGAACAGGTGTTAAGGAGTTCATGTTGGTGGACCCCTGCGTGGGTTGTTCAATTTTGTTGGCCATGAGGGCATCGTCCAGCCCCGATTCCCCCTGGAGCTGTTCAGAAACTTCACCACTCCGAAGCGATTATCACATACACCGAAAATTACCAAGATCTTCTGTATCTCTCTCTCCCACAAGGCGGGATATAGCCCAGTGGATCCAGGGCGGTGATAGCTAGTGCCAACCGCGCATTCACCGACCTTGGATTCGATACGGCGCATGATCCTAATATTGCTCGTGATAATCGACAGAGAAGACTGGGTTGGGTGAACATACTTTTTCAAATCCTTGATTGCCTTCCTAACGGGTCTGCTCAGGCTATCCGTGTTCCTCCCTTCGGTCGCGGTCCTCAACGTGTGGCACGCTCTAATACAATACTTGGCTAGTCCCACGAGCGCATCGTCGTCTATCATCTCATCCTAATCATACCATTGATAAGTGGGTATGAGGAAGGGGGGGTCGAGAACTCTCACCCTCACGAAAGTTAGAATGGCGATGACAGATTCGAACACCACTTTGACGGTGGAAATTTCGACCACGTTCTTGGTAACGGTGAGGGTCTCGATACCGGCGTTCAACACTGCAGCTGTCGATAAATGGGGCACGATGTTAGTGCGTGTATCACCGATTGCCCAAGACTCGGAGGTTGCCATGATATGAGGTAGTGGGTGATGGGAGGTCGGGAGGAAGATGGTGGCCAGTCGAATAGTTGGGCACAGGGCTCACGCCATATTCGGATTCTGACAGTTCCCTTATCTAGCCCTTGATGTACTATCACCTAAGCTCTCGTGTGCACAGCAAAGGTTTACGGACAGCCGCTTAACGAGCGACCTCCACATGCAAAGGGCGGTCACTTCTACAGGACAAGCTAGAGAATGGGCGAAGGATGGCAGATAATTGGGGGGGGGGAGCGAACGATAAAGCATTTCGCGATCCCTGGGCCGATTGGGGCTTGAGGCTACGTGATGGTCATGCTCGCACTCGATCACCATCACCTGCGGGGCCGGAGGATTTGGGCGTGGTTTCCCTCCAGCGAAACCCGTCACGCAATCTACTCACCGGGGGAGCGTCTGCTGTGGCTGGCAGCAATCATACTTGCACGAGAACATTCAAAATGTTTGTGTTATCCAAATTACTTGCGGACTTGCCAAGCGATGCCTCCCTGCCCATCAGAAGATTTGGTGAAGATAAGCCGTAAACGGTCGATAGGGACAGGCCGTGGCCTCGGATACAATCCTCCAGGCACAGGTATGGGGCCAGACGAGACGGATTCTGGTCCAAACAGTTCTGTGGTCAGTAGGAGCAAAAGTAATAAATAAATAAAAAACTGCCCATTGACCGGATCGAACGATCGACCTTGTCATTGCGCATTGGGTATGAAACACCAAAGTACGAGTGACACGCACTACCACTGTGCTAAACGGGCTTGGTAAGCTGTTCACAAATAATTAACACGACGCACGACGCACGATGACCCACTCGAACGTGAGTTGATTGATACACACGTACACAATACCCTCGGGTAAAACTACAACTTCGACCCAGTTCCAATCTTATATCCCTCCTCCTCCAGTACAGCCTTTGCCACCCGCCCAACAACGGGGAATATGTTGACATGCATGAATGCTTGTTCAGAGCTAGCTTGCCGCCTAGCATACCGAGCAGCAATGCCTTGAGAAATAATCGCGAGCTACCCACAGTCAATACAGTTCACGAAAAACTCAAAGTTCCACTTACTCGCATCACCATCCAGCTCCGAACGAACACCATCTCCCTGATGGGGTATGACCAGCCGGTAGCTCTGCAGTACCCCTCTTCCAGCTCTTCCTTCGTAATCGGAACGTTCTCTACGTTCTTGAACCCCTTGATCACGCCCCCCGCTGCTGATGATGTGACGTCAGAGCCCATGACTTTTGGGTCAAAGACCCATGGTTGGGTGAGGTTTGCCAAATCCGCGAGCTGCGACCGTGTGAGCAAGCATATTCGAAAGTGGGAAGGTGCCTAGACGTACAGGACTGCCAAGAGTGCACAACTCCCAATCAAGAATGCCAATCACACGATTCTCCGTTGGATGGAAAATCATATTGTCCAACTTATAGTCTCCGTGAACAATCCGAGAACCGGTCTTCGTCTCATCCGGAAGGTTCTTGCCGTACCACTCCATAAGGTCGTCGAAAGCGGGGATCTTTCCGATGGGTTGGTTGCTTTCGATATCCACCACCTTCGACTGTGCGAGTGAAACCCTCGTCAGAGATTTTATTTGGCGGGGGAAATAGGCATTCGGTGAACCAAAGTTTTCGAGACCGAGTTCCTTGGGCGAAAGCGAAGACAGTGCACCAAGTGCGCGAACCGCGGCGAGCCAGCTGGTTTCGCTTCAGCGTCGCGACCGATCAAATAGAGGCTGAACACACCACTCTCGTCTGTCCTTGGGATCCAACTGAAGCATGTAAACGTCCGTGAATATCCGACCATCTAAAAACTCCATAATGTAGAACGGAGTCCCAATGACAGCGCTATCTTCACATAGGGTGTACGGTTGGGGGACTGGTACGCATTTCTCTGGAGGAGTGCCGGGTTTGATGTTGTGCCTGTGGAGAGCATTGAGGACCCGGTACTCGCGTTCGACTTGGTGAGCTGTAGATGAGAGGAGCTGGCCGGCGGGTTTCTTCCGTAGAACAGATTTCCTCCCCCTATAACAGATGGATGATAAACACGACCACTCCAACCGATGTAGTGAGTGACGCACTTTGAATCTGTAAGAAAGTAGGTCGGATTCGACTAAACGGCTGGACGTCAGGAATCTGCAAAAGAGCGGATTGCCAGAGCGTACTTGTCCAAACTGAACACAGCGATCGCAAATCAATGTTCAACGGTCGCGAAAGAGACGAGCCCTAGGTACGCACCTTGAACTGCTTCACAGTAACTGGCGCAGTAACTTCTGGCACATGCGCCTCGAGATACGCGTTGAGTTTCCCGACATCAATAGATGCCCTCACGTCTCCATATTCTCCTCCAATCTTCTTCTCGGTGGTTGGCTTCGGCATGGTGGTGTGGGGCAAGAATGAAACCGTATCCCGAACGGGGGGAATCCCATGGCATCAAATCATTTCCCGGCGTTCTCGACAGCCTTTCTCCCGATCGCAGTCCCGCATGATACAAGCATCCGGAATAGTTTCACCTCGCAAATGAAACCTGGTGGCTTTTCGTCCAAATTTCGGGACGAAGAAAACTGTAGCCCTGGTCAAACTTTCCCATACGCTCACGATCCCCAAGCTCGTTCGATGACCTCCCCCCCGGTCGCCGGTAGGCTGAGATTCCTCATGGAGGTTTGAAAGCATTTAAGATGCGAGGCTTCCTTGGCTCAGTCGGTAGAGCGTCGGTCTCATATACAGTTATGAGCCTGGATTCCAGGAGTCATCCGAAGATCGCCAGTTCGAACCTGGCAGGGAGCAGTCTCTTTTTATATTTTGACATCCAATCATCGTCCGGTCCGTGTCTTCTCATCCGGCGCTCGTTTTTCCCATCCGTTCCGGTCCCTCCTCCATGCAGCGCTTTCCGTTGCACGTTTCCCGTCCTTGTCGACATGGCGCACCACACATGTGGAGGCTGAGTCCTCAACTTCCCACTGTGTTAACGCAATACCGAAGACTCTCTACCTCATCGAGCAACCCCACACCGGCCCCGGAGGTCGCGTACCGTGGCCCGCTAACAAACACCTTCCGGAGGCTCAAAATCTTCTCTCTATCCTCTCTGGGACTCTCCACCGCCCTTGCACCATTTATCTTCGTCATCGAAGCTTCCGGTATCCCTCTCAGTGCCAGGTTCGCCCTTGCTGGAGTCGCAATGGCCACCAGTGGCGTGTCCACCGCTCTCGTTGCGTGGTGTGGAAGTCCTTACGTCACGAAACTGCAGCGGGTAGAGAAGGACCATGCCCTACAGATGACTACCCTGACTTTGGGTCTACGCGAACGGACAACGAGCGTATACGACACGAGTTTCCTCAAGGAGACTTCGAGGGCGTTTGCTAAGTGGGAGTTGGCGGATCATGTTACGTTAGAAGGGAAGGAGCAACAGCAGAGAGCGGTTTCTGGTACTCAGGAGACCGTTGCGGAGACGACGGATGCGAAAGGAAGGTTGGTGGGAAGTTGGGTCGTTACTTGGGGCGAAAATGGGGAAGGAACGTGTAAACAAGTCGGAAAAGTTAATCGGTGCGCTCACTTTGTCTCCCAAAACCAAGTAGGGACTGACAGGGACTGTTTCTGTCCCGATGATAGATATTTCAACGTTCACGAGGAACTCCTACCGCCGAACGCCCGGTAGCCCAGCATTCTATCCCTCCCACACCACGCACGACATCGCGACCCTTAATCTCGAGTCAACCTTTCCACAACTTACACCCACTTTTATCCATCGCCCTCTTCACCTTTGGATCTCGCCTGTTCGGGGCAACCGCCAGACATGTCGGGATATTCTCAGGCTGCTCGATCCACAGGTGATGGGGCGTTGGTGGATCAGCAGACTTGAGTGTGTTCACTAGCTTTTCTAGCTTTTCTAAGTTATCAACCTGAAGCATGTTGTCGTTATACCCTTGATGCAAACAAACCTGCGAGATGGATTTTTACCTGAAAGATGGACTTGTGCATGTTCAACAAGTCGCTGAGGTATTCTTTGGTTTCGGGCCGCTCTCTCGTTTCGTGTAGAACCTTGGGAACGTATCACGCTTGTGCCCAATGAATTGGATCATTCTAACTTACCGCGGAAGTTGCGTGGGCTACTTGAGCCATGAGCGGACCGACTCCCCACCCATCTTGCTATACCATAGTTGTAAACAGTGGGAGATTTGAGTCCTGGTTACGCCTTACCCCGAGCAAGTCTCTTCGTACGACGATCTGCATCACCAGTGGAGTAGGCTTCGGAGTGGAAGCGGCACCCGTCTCCGCTGAGGTGTCTGATGGCTGGCCGGCTGCAGACATCACAGACCTAGACGAACCTCTAGTCGCCCGAGAATGAAGGCGAGGGTGGATTCTACGGAAGGCTCCCTATGGGGTTTCACTCAGAACCTGTCAGAGGATCTAAGCTGGTGGACTGACCCGGTGGAAGTTAACCACAAGCTGCATTCGATCATTCGATCGTATAGCGCACTGCTTGTACATAAGAGATACGGAGTAACGGGATGTTCGTCCTGCGGCCTAGCCAAGAAGTGGGGCCGCAAAAGTCCCCTGGACAACATTGACCCCTCCGTGAGGGTTCTGGCGAGAATATCAACCTCGCTGTATCCCTCTGGGAAGTGGAATGGCGGCCGGGTCAGTGGACCACATATTGTACTGCATCGGCGCGTCCTCGGTCTTCAGTCTATCACCGACAGGTACCGTGTTAAAATCCGCCCTCCTCTTGTCCTGGGCGACCTTCTTCGTAACCATCTCCAACTGCTCTTGTACCTGAGGTATTAACTCCGGGAACGGAACTGAGATACTCCAGTAATTTTCATCCCCCATAACGATATTGGAACGCCGGTGGGGAGAATTAATCATTCCGAAGTGAACCACGAGTAGCCTTCTAGACGGACTGGATCTTCCACGGTTGTTGTTTCGATGGTCGCGTCATCTGAGTTGTCTCCGGAGAAACGCATACGAACCAAATCCTTTTCTTCGGTTTTGCCATGTACGTGGGGATTCTGAATAGAAACTTAGAGAATTGTTGTGTTACTAGATTCGAATGTTCGGCACAGTGTGTTTACAGGGACCAAACAAACACGGGTTCGACTTCCCGATCGGCATACCCGGCTCCGACCCCGTCAACTGAAATCCCGGAAACTCTTTGCTTAGGACTCGATGCCTCCGCTCGCCGACATCCTCCACAGGACACTCGTTGTTGGGCTGCTTGGTGCAACCGTCGCCGGCGTCGGTGTTGGGTGGGCGGTACACAAGGATACGCTTCGGAGGGGACAAGGTTCGTCGGTTTTCTCCGTTTTGTCCCATGCGTTATGTGTTTTGCGTTCTGAGTTTGGGGCTGGTGAAAACGCGTGTTTTGAGTTCTTTATTTGCCACCAACGCCTTTGGATTCATCACCGCGCGTTGACATGGGCTAATTTGCGATTTGCGTTTCGTTTTGTAGAGGTGCGTCCTAAGGTCCTGTGATGTCGTTTTCCAGAGTCCCTAACATTGCGGAATTCAGTTAATGGAGAAGAGAGAGGCTGAGGCTGCCGTTTCACAGGGGGTGAGTTATTGGCGCGGTGGTATTTGACATCATGCGCGGACTTGGTCTAATCCCCATTCCCCTTCCCTTCCAAGTTGACCGTTGAACAAACCGTTCAGCGGGAGCAAGAGCTCGCAGAGGCCGCACAGAACGTCCTCAAGGGGCAGAAGTGACCCGACCGAGGGCTCATGGGTACCCCCATTCTCAAAAGGTTCGATTACATCGTCCGACGCTTGCTGAAATTATTCCCGGATCTTCTGACTCGAACCTTTTTCAGTGTTCTCTACCCATCTCTTCCTGAGATCTAATAGAGAACGGCCAGTCTATTCCTGGTGCCTGCTGGGAGATCGACCGGTGGAGCCGTGACTCACAACACGACAGATACGGCAGCACTCTGATGCATTGTTGATATCCCAATACAGATAACATTTGCATGTCGCGTCTATCCCCTGTGTCTCCAAGCAAGCCGCCAGATCTAGTTCTGAGGGGTTTTCTGACCAATTGCATTGAGAGGATTAGTGAATCTCATCAACCAGACATATGCCATTGGAAATTTCGGGGTATGGGCCGCATCCTTTCATCCATGGCTCTGAGGGGAGATAGCGTCCAACCTCGACAGAACCCACGCACGGTCACGACACGTATCTGGTGACAGGAAGGTCACGCTTTGGCGATTTGCACCCCTGACGACGTGGGTTAGCTTAAACCGCATAGCGATCTTCTGTTCCGACCGACGTCTCATCCACCTGATGCTTTGCGAATTCTTGTTAACAGGAGAACCTCCGCTAATCCAAACCATCCTACCTGACGACACAAACGGAGTCCCCGCGCGAAGGCTGAGCAATAGAGCCGCTCATCTCCCGCGCCATGCGCGTCAGCTGGCCATGCACGGCCTTCATTCAACTCCTTCCGAAACGCCCGCCTTCGTTTGGGCCCAAATCCGGGCTCGGACCGGCCAGCCACCTGATCCTACAGCGGGATGCCGGTGCTCTGACCCTCCTGGCCCTTTTGCAACTACCACATAACCCATCCCGTTCTGTGTTTCAAGGCCGCGGGTAACCATGTTTTCTTTACGACCAGGGGGTCGATGTAGCCGTGGTGGCTTTCTCCCTCCGTGCATATTAACGTGGCCATTCGTCCTCGTTTTAGTATTGTGGGAAATTTACCACGTTGAGAAGCTTTAAAGGACGGCGTGTCAAAGATCAGTTGCATTATCTGCCCCTACCTGCATCCTGCTGCTGTCCCGGTACTCGACCGCATTCTACTCTTCCCATCTTCCTACCGTTACCACACGCAACAGTATCGTCAATCAACTCGAATCCACCAGAATCATCGTAAACATAAACGCCTACTCCGAGATGTCAGCCAACAACTACACTTGCAACAGTACCGTCCACGGATTCGCCTTGGTTCCGGAGGACAAGCGGACGCCACCGGCTTACATGGAAACAAGTATGGGGCCGTGGGGGTGGCAGTGGAGAGACGGAGTGCGTGGCCTCGTCTTGGTTCCACCCTCACAAATGCGGATAACCATCAAAGTCTTGATGGACGATATCGAAAAGGTGGGGGCGACCGAGAGAGTTCTGTTTCTCCGTGACTGACGAGGACCGTTCAGCGCGTACCCGGGATGTACAAAACCGTCACAGATATGGCATTCTCGAGATCCCCCGAATGTCCTTTCATCATCGACGAGCTGTCGATGGCGGAGCTTCGCGGCCGCCTTGGCAAGTACGAAAACGAGAACACGTTGCTCTCGCCCGACGCCCAGACTGGAATGAGGAAGTCGATCGCTGCCGCGTTGGGGGAGAGGAAGAGTTTGATACCGGAGGGCGAGATCTATGGGGTAGTCTACCCCTATTCGGTGGACGTGGAACACGTCGTGGATGGGTTGTGTGGACCCCGTCAGCCGATCGAAACCTCTCCCGTTTCTGAACTTGATAGCGGGTCTGGTACCATGTCGATGGATCTGGGTTCCGAGGATGACACCGTGACAACCCCTCTGGAACCCGTTACATCGTTAAAAGTTGTTGGGTCACGGATTTTTCAGGAGGTTATGGGTGTAGAAAAAGTTTATAGCCCTCCTGGTAGAGGGATGTGATGCTGATTGAAGTGGGGAGTGTGCGTTCCTCCGTTGTCCCCATCCCAGAGACACGTCGCTGGCGGTGTTGCCTCTTTGCTTCGTCTTACTTTGTTTTACTTATGCGCGTGCTGCTGTGCTGTGACGCAATCTATGGCGAGGACCGTAGAGTCTTCGTCCATCCCGTTTGTGTGGGCACACCAATGCGGTTAATCATATCTACTGCCGATTCTAGCGATGGCGTGCGGCGCCTTGCGCTCTCTGCGGCTGCATCAGATGGGCGGTACTGTCCCTGTGTCCTCAGTCAGTCCGCCCCGGACCTTGAGGAGATGGTGGACATAGTTGGGTTTCAAGGAAAGCGGCGATGCCTGAGTCTGCTTTGTTGGTTTCGAGCCTGACAATCTCGTCACACAACAACTTCCGAATCGCGGGGTCGGACGATAGACATCGCATTGAGGGCGTTCCGTAGGCCCGGAACGTCAACAGGTCGCCTGATGTCAGGTCAACAGAATAGAACAAGATCATTCGGACGATCCCGAGGTGTATTCCCTGTGACACAGATGACTACTTGAACGTACGAGAAATCTCTTCGGGCAACACTGCCATATCCTCGGGTTGGACCAACGGGTGAGGATGGCTCAACCATACATTAGGGTCCCACATCGTCATCGCGTCGATATGACTGACGGTTTCGGTGAGGTGACGGAGGATGGGAACGGCGAGTTTCCCGAGCAACGCTGAACCGGGTTTAGACAGCATAGAGGGCAATATGCTCCATGCGCGGTTGTTCCACATGAGGTGGGATTCGGCCAACGTAGAGGGTTCCTGAACGGAGATGACGAAGTGTTCTGGCGCTACGCGCTTCACATGTTGATGGGTCGACAAGGGTATGAACCATTGTCCGATTATCTGGGGAGATCTCGGTCAGCGTATTATAATTGTCATTGAGATCGGGACCCAACCCTGTAGCGGTGCGCAGGATCGGTCGAATCCGTCTTCTCCACAAATAGCATCAAGCTGATAATAAGGTATGAACGGGAGTCAGGATTTACCATCAAGGGCAGTTCTGACAACTGATTGATCACATACGCATGCTTCATATTATGGCCTGGATTGTTTTTGAGATCCAACGCCCATGTTGTAGCATACACGAAGGACGGAGACCACATGGTGAACCAATGAGAGAGTTCGTCGGCGGCGTTCTGGGGATTAGAGATCTTGGTGCAGATTTCCTTGTGGTCCTTCCTCCAGGACCCTTTTTGACAATCTTTAGACTAGCGTTATGGGACATCGGTTGGCGTTCTCGAAAAGATGAGAGAACGATCGCTCACGCAGTAGATGACTGCCCTTGGAGCGGAGAAATGGTCATCACGATGAGAACGTCTCCGTTGCCTTGGATCACTCACTTGCAGCTAGCACAGCTCTTTATATCACTCCTGGCGAGCACTTTGTCACAGAAGGAGCATTGGATAGGCATAGTGTCTGAACCCAAGGAGGGGGTGTCGTAGCAATGTCGAGAAGAAGTTGGGTGTGTCAGACGGAGGCTTTATATCGTGATGAATTGCATCCTTGTGGTCGGACGTTGCCGACCACTTCGCCTGGGGGATTGACCCTGAAATCCGCCAACAAGCAGATGGAAACCCCCGGAGAAGTGAACAAGTTACGGTCACACAAACGATTTACTCAATGCCAGAAGCCGACACAGATTAGAATTCGGAACAACCGGCTGACAATATGTATAGAGCGTGCACTGATCCTCCTTCTAGAAGCCTTCGGGAAATATGATGGCTGTAACGGCGAATACTGGGAGACAAAACGGTAGCCTAATAGAACTGAAATCGTGGCGAGCATACTGTGCCGGAGTGCCCCGGATACACCGCGCGGTATCCGTGCGGCCCCTTGAACGAAGCACGGGTTAGTGCTTGATGCCACCCGGTCTGGCTCTGAGGGGCAGCTGTGGGTGCCGGCGATCAAGTGACGATCTGCCTCATCGGACTTGGGAGACTTTCACGTGGGACTGCTCCGGGTCGCCCAGATGCCTTGGCCCTGTCGAGGTGGGCACACCGTGAGCTAGCAGGAGGGTTGTCTAGACATTTTCTGTGTCTATTTCCACCCCGTATCCCTGCCGCGGTCCTCTGGACCCCCCGGGAGCAGGCTGATGAAGCGGCCGCAGACCGAGACCGAGGTCCGGAAGGGTGGGGTAAAAACACGTGAAGATGAATTCGCGTGACCGCGATTGGTGCGGGTACTTGAGCCTCTGATCTCGAACCGACGCTCTCTCTTCTTCCCAT
>Ga0307513_10005001_pt1 | contig 17566 bp, 17 predicted proteins | sample 15_EM_MG_FD_202174 | JGI IMG/M metagenome (GOLD analysis project Ga0307513, IMG submission 202174) | Populus trichocarpa ectomycorrhiza microbial communities from riparian zone in the Pacific Northwest, United States - 15_EM | ecosystem: Host-associated > Plants > Roots > Unclassified | place... | reverse complement strand
CGTCGCTGAGGTTCCAGCCGATGTGGCGGTGGACGCGGAGCTGGGCGTCGCCCGGCTTGCGGTACTGGATCTCGACGTTGGCGAACGCGTGCGAGAAGCTCGGCGACAGCCAGTCGTGCTTGAGGCTCTTGGGGCGTGACTTCTGCGCCTGCTGGTCGAGCTCGTCGATCTCGGCCTGGCTCAGGTAGTGGATCGCGCCGGTGTCGTCGAGCGTGAAGTAGCGCATCGCGACCGGCTCGTAGCCGCCGGCGACCAGGCCGAGCAGGAACGAGCTGACCTGGCCCGGCAGGTCGTTGCGCTGCTGGTTCGACAGGTTCTCGCTGGTGTTGGAGCCGACCGAGATCAGGCCGCCGATCTCGGCGCGCAGCGCGCCCAGGCTGCGCTCGACCGCCGCGGGCGACAGCGTGCGCAGCCGCCGCGGATCACCGGCGAGCTCGAGCGAGATCGTCGTGATCTCGGTGGCGTCGGGGAACGCGACCAGCGCCGACAGCAGGTCGCCGCCACCGAACGGATAGACCACGGTCTTCGGGACGTCCTTGGGGACCACGCCGTCGAACCACGCGCGCCCCTTGTCGAAGTACGTGGCGCGAAACTCGGCCATGCGCTTCAGGATCTGCTTGCAGTGCTGATCGACGATCTTCGTGAGCTTGGCGGCCGCCTTGGCGTCGCCGGCCGCGAGCGCCGTCGGGAGCGGCGCCTCGGCGTCGCCGCACGCGGCCACGCGAAACAGCAGCTTCGCGTCGTCGATGAAGTCGGCGCCCTCGAGCGCGACGGGCGCGGCAGCCGGCGGCGGAGCGGGCTCGGCGACCGCGACCGGCGCCGGCGCTGGCGCTGGCGCCACGACCGGCGGAGCCGCGGGCGCGGCGTGCGTGGTGCCCGGCTCGGCGGCGGGCGCGGGCGTGGAGGCTCCGCCGCCGTGACAGGCGATCAGAGCCAGAGCAAGGGAAGCAAAACGCATCACGGAGCGCAACGCCGGTGGCCGCGCCCGCATTGCATCGCGATCACAGATCGGCAACCGAGCCCTCGTACATCTTGTCGAGTAATCCGGCGTACTTCTTCTCGACGACCTTGCGCTTGACCTTGAGGCTCGGCGTCAGCTCGCCCTCGTCGATCGACAGGTCCTTGGGCAGGATCGCGTACTGCTTCACGGTCTCGTACTTCGCGAGCGTCTTGTTGACCTGATCGAAGTACGGCTTCAGCAGCTGCTTGGCGTCGTCGGACTTGACCACGTCGCCGTACGCCTTGCCGCTCAGGCCGTGCTCGCCGGCCCACTTCATCGTGGACTCCTCGTCGAGCGTGACCAGCGCGGTGACGAAGTTGCGCTTGTCGCCGTGCACGATGACCTGGCTGATGTAGGGACAGGTCGCCTTGAGCTTGCCCTCGATCGCCTGCGGCGCGATGTACTTGCCGCCCGACGTCTTGATCAGGTCCTTCTTGCGATCGGTGATGCGCAGGAAGCCCTCGCCGTCGAGCTCGCCGATGTCGCCGGTGCGCAGCCAGCCGTCGCCGGTCAGCGTCTCGGCGGTCTGATCCGGCAGGTTGTGATAGCCCTGCATCACGGCGGGCGACTTGATCAGGATCTCGCCGTCCTCGGGCGCGATCTTGACCTCGGTGCCGGGCAGCGCCTGGCCCACGGTGCCGAACGCGAACTTGGCCTGCCGGTTGACGAAGCTCGCCGCCGACGTCTCGGTCAGGCCGTAGCCCTCGAGGATCAGGATGCCGCAGGCGTGGAAGAACTCGGAGATCTCGCGCGACAGCGGCGCCGACCCCGAGATGAAGTAGCGCACGCGGCCGCCGAACGTCGCCTTGATCTTCGAGAACACCAGGCGCTCGGCGATCTTGAGGCGCAGCGCGAGCAGGCCGCCCGGCTCCTTGCCGTGCTGGCGCGCCTCCGATCCGGCCTTGCCGGCGGCGAGCGCCCACTGGAAGATCTTCTGCTTGATCGGGCTGCCCTGCTTCGCGCCCTCGATGATCTTGTTGTAGACCTTCTCGAAGATCCGCGGCACCGCCGCCATGATCGTCGGCCGGACGACCGCGAGGTTGGGCACCAGCTTGGGGATCCGGCCGTCGACCGCGGTGACCGAGCCCGACGCGATGTGGCCGCACATCAGGACCTTGCCGAACGAGTGCGACATCGGCAGCCACAGGTACTGCACGTCGTCGGGGCCCCAGAGCCGGGTCGCCTCGATCGCGTCGGCACAGTACGCCCAGCACTCGTGGAGCAGCCGCACGCCCTTGGGCTTGCCGGTCGTGCCCGAGGTGTAGATCAGCGTCGCGAGGTGCTCGCCCTTGGTGGCGGCGACGATCTCGTCGACCGCGCGCGGATCCTTGGCGAGGTAGGCCGCGCCGGCGGCCTCGAGCTCGCTCAGGGTCATCACCCAGTCCTTGTGGCTGGTGGCCGCGCCGTCGATCAGGATCAGCTTGGTCAGCTTGGGCAGCTCGGCGCGGTGGGCGACGAGCTTGGCGAGCTGGCTGTCGTCCTCGATGAACGCGTAGCGCGTGTCGGAGTCGGCCAGGATGTACGCGCACTCCTCGGCGGTGCTCGACGGGTAGACCGTGGTGGTCGCGCCGCCGGCGGCGAGCACGCCGAGATCGGCGAGCAGCCACTCGACCCGCGTGTTGGCCAGGATGCCGACGCGGTCCTCGCGGTCGAGGCCGAGCGACAGCAAGCCCGCCGCGATCGCCTTGATGCGCTCGCCGGACTGGCGCCACGTCATCGACCGCCACTGCTCGCCGACCGGATACCGGTAGGCCTCGCGATCCGGCGTGTCCTGTACGCGGCGCGCGAGCAGCTGCGCGATCGAGGTGGTCTTCCGGGTGAGACGCTCGGGAGAAGACGACATGGCGGTGCATCATGCCAACTTGCACTCGGAGATGCACTGGCGACCCGCAGCATAAGGCGCGGGTGCCCTGGCCCCCGAAGCCAGGTACGCTCGCGGCGTGGCGGACGCTCGCGACTGGCTGGACGCGCTCGCGCGGGCTTGGCACGCCGAGCGCACCGCCGTGCGCGCGCGGTTCGCGCTCGAGCGCTCCGGCCGGATCCTCGGCGAGCGGGTCGCGCTCGGCATCGCGATCGACCGGCTGCGCATCGTCGACGAGCAGGCCGCGCCGGGCGACCGCGTGCGGGTCCAGGTCGCGGTGCCCGAGACCATCGACCTCGACAACCTGCGGCTCGCGCCGGGCGACCCGATCCGGCTCTGGGCCGAGCACCCCGACGAGCCGAGCGCCGTGCGCGGGGTCTACGAGCACCGCGAGGAGCAGTCGCTGTGGCTGATGCTCGACCGCTCGGTCGACGAGCCTGATCGCGACTACGCGCTCGATCCCGAGGCGCCCGAGACCACGTTCGACCGCGGCGACCAGGCGATCGCGCGCGCCCGCGACGCGGTCGCGACGTCGGACCTCGCGCGCATCCGCGACGTCGCCGCGCTCGCCAAGCCGCCGCGGCCGATCGCGCCGGTGAGCTGGACGGCGTTCGACGACGCGCTCGACGAGCGCCAGCGCGCCGCGGTCGACGCCGCGCTGCGCGCCGGCGACATCGCGCTGATCCACGGCCCACCCGGCACCGGCAAGACCCGCACGCTGGTCGAGATCGTCCGCCAGCGCGTCCAGCGCGGCGAGCGCGTGCTGTGCGCGGCGCCGTCGAACACCGCGGTCGACAACTTCGGCGTCCGGCTCGGCGTGCAGCTCGCCGGCTCCAAGCTGCGCGCGGTGCGGCTCGGCCACCCCGCGCGGGTCCACCCGGCGCTCGCCCAGCTCACGCTCGACGCCCAGGTCGACGCCGACGGCGCGACCCGGCTGGCCCGCGAGTGGCGCGACCGCGCGCGCCAGCTGCGCAAGTCCGCGTTCGGCAAGCGCGGCCCCGAGTCCCGGGCGCAGTGGCAGGAGGCGCGCGCGCTCGATCGCGACGCCGCGCGCGAGCTGGCCAACACCGAGCGCGCGATCCTCGGGCGCGCCGAGGTCGTGCTCGCGACCTGCGCGGGCTGCGATCACTTCCTGCTCGGCAGAGGCGCCGAGCGCATCGGGTTCGACTGCGTGATCGTCGACGAGGCGACCCAGGCGCCCGATCCGCTGCTGCTGGTCCCGCTCGCGCGCGCCCGGGTCGCGGTGCTCGCCGGCGATCCGCAGCAGCTCGGGCCCGTGGTGACCGGCGGCCCGGCGGTCGAGGCCACGCTGGGCTCGACGATCTTCGAGCGCCTGGCGCGCGCGTCGACCCTGGCGCGCGCCGCCGACCTCGACCCCGGCGCCGTGATGCTCGAGCAGCAGCACCGCATGCACGTCGAGATCATGACGTTCCCGTCGCGCTCGATGTACGGCGGCCGCCTGCGCGCCGCGCCCGCGGTGGCCGGCCACACGCTCGCCGACCTCGCGGTGGCGAGCGACGCGCTGCGCGCGCGGCCGCTGTGGTTGATCGACACCGCCGGCAAGGACTGGCTCGAGCAGCGCACCGACTTCGAGCCCGGCGGCTCGCTCAACAACGCGCCGGCGTTCCAGATCGATCCGAGCACGTTCAACCCCGGCCACGCCGAGCGCGTCGCCGCCGAGGCCCGCCGCCTGCTGTCGCGCGGCCTGCCGCCGACCGAGATCGCGATCATCGCCGCGTACTCGGCGCAGGCCCGCCGGCTGCGCGAGCTGCTGCGCGCCGAGCGCGCCGCCGGCCTCGAGATCGGCACGGTCGATGGCTTCCAGGGCCGCGAGAAAGAAGCCGTGATCGTCGACCTGGTGCGCTCCAACGAGCACGGCGAGATCGGCTTCCTCGCCAACACGCGGCGAATGAACGTCGCGCTGACCCGCGCGCGGCGCTTCCTGCTCGTCGTGGCGGATTCAGCGACGCTGGGCGAGCACCCGTACTACGCCGCGTTCCTGTCCTACGTCGACGAGCTCGACGCGCACGGCAGCGCGTGGAGCGACGACGCCCCGCCCCTTTGACGAACGCGCCGTACTTTGCGACAACCCTCGGGCTGTGATCAACCTCCGCACGGTCGTGTCCACCACCCTCCTCGGCCCCCTGCTGGGCATCCTGCTCGCCGCATCCGGATGCGGCCGGGCCAACGATACGCCCCGGCTCCAGGACGAGGCGCGCGCCACCGCGCAGGAGTTCCAGGAGCGCTTCGAGGAGCTGTCGCGCCGCGCCGAGGCGATCAGCAAGCGCGGCAACACGCTGAGCGGTCCTAGCGCGACCAACAGCATGGACGCCCAGCGGGTCTACCGTGAGGCGGTGACCGCGCTCGAGGACGGCCGCCGCATCCTGCAGGGCCTGCCCACGCGGATCCAGGCTGGCTCGAGTCCGGAAGATCCCGACGCACTCCCGAAGCTGATCGACTCGGTGCGGGAGCGCCTCGAGCACGCGGTGATCGCGATCAACGCCGACCTCGACGCGGTCGAGAGCTGGATCGACGTCGCGGCGCGCCACCAGGGCAGCCGATCGACGCCGCCCGCCGCGCCCGCCGCGCCCGCGCCCGCCGGATCGACCGTGCCGGCCGGCGGCCCGCAGCCGACCGGTTCAGACGCAGCGACGCGATAGACTTGCTATTCTCCGGGGCATGAAGATCCCGGGCGAGCCGAAGGTTATCCTCCGCAGCTGCCGCGATTACGACCCGGAGCGGATCCGTACGATCATCCGCGAGGGCCTCGAGGAGCTCGGGCTCAAGCCGTTCGGCCGCACGCTGGTCAAGCCGAACCTGGTCGCGTCGGGGCCGCTGTTCCCCTACGCGTATACCCGGCCCGAGTTCGGCGAAGGCGTGCTGCGCGCGCTGCGCGACGTCGGCGGCGCGAACATGTCCGAGCTCGCGGCGGGCGAGCGCTGCGGCATCACCGTGCCGACCCGCGTGGCGTTCCGCGAGTCCGGCTGGGACGACATGCTGAAGAAGCTCGACGTCAAGCGCTACTGCTTCGAGGAGCAGCAGCAGCTCGAGATCCCGCTGTCGCATCCGACCCGGCTGCGCGACTACCTGTTCACCCCCGAGCCGGTCGCGCGCGCCGACTTCTTCGTGAACTGCCCCAAGTTCAAGGCCCACCCGTGGACGACGGTGACGTTCGGCTGCAAGGCGTACATCGGCATCCAGGATGATCGCCACCGCCTGATCGATCACGATCACAAGCTCAACGAGAAGATCGCCGACCTCCAGCACATCATCCAGCCGCAGTTCATCGCGATCGACGCGATCACCGCCGGCGAGGGCCGGATGCTGACGCCGACGCCGTTCCCGCTCGGCCTGATCATCATGGGCAACAGCCAGGTCGCGTTCGACGCGGTGTGCTGCGCGATCATCGGCGTCGATCCCAACACGGTCGATCACATCCGGCTGACCGCCGAGGCCGGGTTCGGCTCGACCGATCTGCGCACGATCAAGATCACCGGCGACGTGACCCTCGCGGAGGCCCAGGCGCGCGCCAAGGGCTTCAAGGTCGGGCTGATCCGTGTCGAGAAGTACTTCGAGGGCACCAACATCACGGCGTACGCCGGGCCGCCGCCGACCACCGAGTCGGGCGACTACTGCTGGGGCGGCTGTCCCGGCGCGATCGAGGAGGCGATCGAGATCCTGCGCGTGTTCGACAAGGACACCGACAAGAAGATGCCGCGGCTCCACGTCGTGTTCGGCGCCTACCAGGGCGGCATCGACGCCCGGCCCGGCGAGAAGGTCGTGTTCATCGGCGACTGCGCGGCATGGAAAGGCCTGATCAACGGCAAGCCGGTCGCGATCGAGAACATCTACAAGGACCGCGCGACGCTCGATCCGCACACGATCGAAGGACAGGACATCTTCGTCAAGCTCAAGACCGCGCGCGCCAAGCTCGCGGGCGACGTCGTGCGGCTCGAGGGCTGCCCGGTCTCGGTCGCCGAGCAGGTGCTCGCGCTGGTGAACATTAGCGGCGCCAAGAATCCGTACTACGATCGCGAGAACATGATGACGTTCGGTCGTGCGTACCTGGGGTGGAAGGCGCGGGTCGCGCTCAATCGCTTGCAGCGCAAGCGCTACCAGCAGAACGGTACGTTCCTCGAGCGCGGCCAGGCCGCGCCCGAGCTCGCGAAGGAGCACGCGTGAGCGGGCCGGGGTGGCTGCCGTCGCGGCCGCGCCCGCTCGGCCAGGTCCGGCGCCGGCTGACGCGATACACGACGCCGCTGCGCAAGGCGGCGCGCCGAGCCCGGGCCGCCGAGCCGACGCAGCCGACGCAGCCGACGCAGCCATGGATGTGCAGCATGGCGGTCGCGGCCGCGGTCGCCGCCAACGACGCCGCCGCGCGGCGCGAGGCCCGCGTGTTCGCCGCGCGCCGCGCCAAGCTGCCGGTCGCGACGCTGTTGCCGCCGCGCTCGGAGGGCCGCCCGCGCATGATGAGCGGCGCGGTGCAGCGCTGGTTCGGCCATCGCTGGCTGTGGATCCAGCCGCGGATGATCCCGCTGATCGCGGCGTTCGTCGGCCTGATCGCCGTGCTCAACGCGCGGCGCTACCTGCTCGAGCTGGCGCGCGGCCCCGCAGTCGTGTGCCCTGCGACCACGGCCGCCGACGCCGCGCATCAGCCGACATCGGCGCCTGCCAGCGCCGGCGATCCGCGGTGCGCGACGACGCACGCGTCACGCTAGCAACATACGTCGTGACGTCGGCGCGGCCGCGCGCGATACTCGATCCATGTTGTTCGATGGGCCCCCCTCGGAGTTGCCGATCGCGACGCTACGACCGACGGTGCGCGGCCGGCGACACCGGTTCCTCGTCGAGCTGTCACACGGCCGGGCGCGCTGCACGGCGTGGCTGCGGCCACGCGCGGTGCCGCTGATCGTCGCGTTCGCGAGCCTGTTCGTCATGGCGATCTGGGTGGGCGGCGAGCCGCTCGCGCTGTCGATGCAGGCGCGCGAGGTTGATGAACCGACACCGTACAAGCACGGCTGGTGCACGGATCACAGCGCGCATCTGTCCCGGCTCGACCCGACGATCCGGATCGTGATCCGGCCGCTGACGCCGAACGATCGCTACACCGAGCTGACGATCGGCACGCTCGATCCTCGTTGAGCAGCGGCTCGCTCGTCGACGATCGCGCGCAGCGCGCCGATGCGTTCATCGAGCACGGCACCGGCGAGGTAGCACGTGCGCTCCGACCACAGCACGCGCTCGAGGCCACGCGGCGCGACCAGGCGATCTGCGAGGCTCCCCAGCGGCGCGCGATCCGCGTAGCCGTCCAGCACGGCGCGGGCGAGCTCCGGCCAGCGCTCACCGGCGCGGCCGGCGACATCGAGGAGCAGCACCAGCAGGTCGTCGGCGTGGCGCTCGGCATCGGCGAGCCCGGGCGCGTGGCGGGTCTCGACATCGATCAGGTAGGCGCGTGCGGTCGACGGATCGAACAGGAGGTTTCCGGTGTGCGGATCGCCGTGGGAGAACGCGGCGCCGGTGTGCGGGAGCTCGATGCGGTGCGCGCGCACGAGCTCGCGGCCGGCGGCATGCAGCATCCCCTCGGTCGCCGAACCGCGAGCGAGGTGCGTCCGGATCGGCTCGCCGGGCAGTGCCCCGAGCTCGATCCCGCGGGGCGTGCTGTGCGCGCGGAGGTCGCGATGCAGCGCGAACATCGCGGCGACCTCCCAGCGCTGCCACGCGATCGTCGACACGAACATCCGGATCCGGCTCCGCGACGCGCGCAGGAACAGGTTGCCGGCCGCGATCACGAGGCTCATGCCGCGACGCCGGCGCTTGTCCCAGGTCCCGGCCGGGGTACGCACGACCGCGTTGACGCGCACGGCGGCGATCGCGCGCGCGAACCACCGAGCGCTATCGCGCGACGAGGCAGACGCCGGCGGTGATGAGGACGGCACCCGCGAGACTGCGCACATCGAGCTCTCCTTTCCAGACGATCCAGGCGGTGATGCAGATCGCCACGTAGCGCAGCGACGAGATCGTGCTGGCATCGAACAGCGAATGCTTCCTGAGCACGAGCATCCACAGCACGCCCGAGGCGGTCCACGCGAGGAACGCGGTCGCGCCCCACCACGACAGCGCGGCGCGCAGCGTCGCGGGGTTGCTGTCGACCGCGAGCTTCAGTGCGGCATGGCCGTAGACGCTCGTCGCGAAGAACGCGAGCCAGACGAGGACGCCGCCGAGCGTCTCGGTCACGCGACCTCATCGTAGTACAGCACGACCGCGAGGCAGCCGACGCACCACGAGCGCAGGAAGCCCCGCCCGAGGATCCCGCCGAACAGCATGTGCGCGGCGATCGGCATCACCACGCGCATCACCGCGACGGTCCCGCCGGCGCGGCGCGCGATCGCCCGCGACGCGGCCAGCGGATCGCGATCGCCGTCGATCGCGCACGGGAACGCGAACGCCCACGGAGCTTCGACCGCGTAGAACACCGGGATCGCGAGGAGCGCCAGCGGCCAGACGCCGGCGGTGATCGCGATGGCGGCCGCGAGCGACGCGGCCAGCGCCGCGAGCCCGTACTTCGCGATCCCGAGCCACGCGGCGCGCGGCGGGACGGTCGGCGCCGGCTCGCCGCGGATCTCACCCAGCGCCACCGCCATCCACGCCGCGCCGCCGGCGAAGCCGCGCGACCACGCGGCGCACGCCGCCGGGGGCAGCGGCGAGCCGGGCGCGTCGTAGCGCGCAGCGGCAGCGGCGAGCAGCCGCCGTGGGGCAAGGGCTGTCGACCCAAGGTCGACCGCCCTTGTCGATCGGCTGGCCGGCGAGGAACGCCGGCTGCGCCTATCCGGAAGAGATCGCCTCGCTTCGCTCGGCTCAGGCCGCATAGCCGCCGCGCACGAACGTGAAGCTCACCCAGGCCGCGAACGCGATCGCGTGGCCGAACACGAGCACGCGATGCAGCGCGGTCTCGAAGCCGGTGCAGCGCCGCTGGTGAAACACGATCTCGTCGTACGCGATCGTCACCGCGGTGAAGACCAGCGTCACCATCACCGGGACGAGGAAGTACGCCGGACGCGCCGACAGCGTCGCCCCCGCCATCAGGCCGAACAGCGGTACGCCGCCGAGGCCGAGCGCGATCAGCTCGGCGCGTCGCTCGCGCGGACCGACGGTGATCTTGGCGCGGCGGTGATAGATCCAGTCGCACACGCCGGCGACCGTCGCCGCCGATCCGGCGACGCCGATCGTCCACAGCTCCCACGGCCAGCGCGCCGGCGACGCGAGCCACGCGAACCCGGGCCGCGCGGCGAGGACGACCAGGCCGCACGCGAACGCGAGCCCGGGCGCCAGCGACGCGGCGAGGCTGGGCACGTGCTGCCACCACGACGTCGGCTTCCTGCGCGGTGCCAGCCCGGAGATCACGGCGTTCACGCTGCGATGATGCGGCGGTCGGATCGCGCTGCACGCACGGTCTCGCCGAACGGTCGCGCGAGGCGGCCGAACGGTCGCAGACCGCGGTCGAGCGCCGTCGACCCAGGCCTCGCGGCGCTCGGGTCAGTCGGCGAGGCCGAGCCGCCTGCGCAGCCGGCGCGCGGCCTGACGCGAGACCTCGATCGCGGCGCCGCCGGCGGTGTGCGCGAGGTATCCGCCGGCCGGGGTCGGCTCGAGCCGCCGGACGTGATCGAGGTTCACGATCGCGCGGCGATGCACGCGCTCGAACGCCCCGCCGTCGAGCTTGTCCTCGAGCTCCTGGAGCGTGGAATCCGTCAGCATCGCGCGGCCGTTCGCGAAGATCGTGACGAGCGCGCCGTCCCACGTCGCGTGCGAGACCTCGGCCTGCGCGACGAGCACGATCCCGTCGCGGGTCGCGATCGCGAGGCGCGGCGCCGACGCGGCAGCGTGGCGCGGTCGATCGAGGTGCTTGCGCGCGCGCTCGATCGCGGTCACGAGGCGCGCGGCCTCGAGCGGCTTCAGGACGTAGTCATCGGCGCCGACGTCGAACGCGCGCACGGCGTGCTCGGGATGCGCGGTCGCGAAGATCACGTACGGCTGGTCCTCGGACATCAGCGCCTTCGCGTCGAGCCCGGTGAGGCCCGGCATCTGGACGTCGAGCAGCACGACGTCGATCTCGTCGGCCGCGAGCCGGGCCAGGGCTTGCTCTCCGCTCGCGCACTCGCCCACGACGGTGACGCCGTCGATCGCGCCGAGCAGCCGGATCGCACGCTGGCGCGCGACCGCTTCGTCGTCGACCACCAGCACGCGGAGCGGAGGGCTCACGCGCGCGGCCCCGTCCGCGGCATCACGACCTCGGCGATCGTGCGGCCGGCCTCGCCGCGCACGGACAGCGTGGCGGCGCCGTCGTACGCGAGCGCGAGCCGCCGCTCGACCGAGCGGATGCCGGTGCCGCCGGCGCGCGGGCCCGTGAACTCGCCCGGGTTCTCGATCCGCACCCGCAGCACATCGCGATCGAGCGCGACCGCGAGCACGACCAGGCCGCGCGCCCCGTTCGCCGGGCCGTGCTTCATCGCGTTCTCGGCGAGGGGCAAGAGGATCATGGGCGGGACCAGGAGCTCGGAGGCTGCGGGCGAGAGCTGGCGGTCGAGCGTAAAGAGGTCCGGATCGCGGAGCAAGTGGAGCGCGAACAGGTTCGCGAGCAGCTCGAGCTCGCGCGCGAGCGGCCACGCCGGGGCCGCGACGCCCTCCATCACGGTGCGCAGGATCGCCGACAGCTGGAGCACGGCGCGCTCGGCGACCTCGCCGTCGTTGCGGCACCACTCGGCGATCGCGTTCAGCGTGTTGAACAGGAAGTGCGGCTCGAGGTGACTGCGCAGCGCGAGGAGCTGGGCGCGCTCGGCTTCGCGCGCGAGGCCTTCGGCGCGGCCACGCTCGGCGGCGAGATCGATCTCGAGGTCGATGTCGCGCCCGAGGCCCCAGCCGCCGACGAGGAACAGCGCGAGATCGATCGCGACGCTCGGCCGGCTGGTCAGGAACGTGTCGCCCATGCCGGTGACGAACGGGAGCACGACGCCGACCGCGGTGACGACGGCGATGCCGACACCGAGGTAGACCGCGACGCGCCCGAGCACGGCGGCGGCGCCGAGCTTCGCGCGCCGCGGAAACAGCGCGCGCCACGAGCTCGGCGCGACGGCGACGAAGCACACCGACATCACGACCGCGAGCGGGATCGCCAGCGGATCGGCGCTGAGGCTGCCCTGCGCGGCGGTCATCGGCGTCACGATCGCGAGGATCGGGACGAGCCTGCGCGGTACGATCAGGGCGCGCACCGTCGAGCCGAACACGCGGGTAGCCTAGCCCGAAATGCGCCAGGTCGCCGGCCGCGACCTGCGCGCGATGGTCCGCGCTAGATTGCGCGGATGACGATCCGCGCGGTCCACCACCTCAACTGCGGCACGATGTGCCCGCTCGGCGGCTTCCTGCTCGGCGGGCGGGGCCTGCGCGGGCGCATGGTCGCGCACTGCCTGGCGCTCGAGACCGAGCGCGACGGCCTCGTGCTGGTCGACACCGGCTTCGGCACGCGCGACGTCGCCCGGCAGACGCCGGTCCCGCGCGCGTTTCGCGCGATGTGCGGCCCGGCGTTCGACGAGGCCGAGACGGCGATCGCGCAGCTCGCGGCGCTCGGCTTCGCCGCGACCGACGTCCGCCACATCGTCGTGACCCACCTCGATCTCGACCACGCCGGCGGCCTGTCCGACTTTCCCGCGGCGCAGGTCCACGTGCACGCGAAGGAGCACGCCGCGGCGATGGCGCGCTCGCGCTACCTCGAGAAGGAGCGCTACCTGCCGGCGCAGTGGGCGCACGGCCCGCGCTGGGAGCTGTACGCCGAGGACGGCGACATCTGGCGCGGCCTGCCGGCGATCCAGCGCCTGCGCGGCCTCGACGCCGACGTCGGCCTGCTGCCGATGCACGGCCACACGCGCGGCCACGCCGCGGTCCTCGTGCGCGCCGCCGAGCGCTGGCTGGTCCACGCGGGCGACGCGTACTTCCACCGCGGCTCGATCGATCCGCAGCTGTCGGTGCCGATCGGCCTGCGCGCGTTCGAGCGCGCCACGCAGACCGACGCGGCGGCCCGGCGCGCCTCGGTCGCCGCGCTCCGCCAGCTGCGCGAGCGCTACGACGACGTCGCGCTGTTCTGCGCCCACGACCCCGCCGAGTACGACGCGATGCGCGGGGCGCCCGATCGCGCCGCTACGAGCGCACGCGCCGGATGATCTGCGCGATCGCGTCGATCACGATCTGCGGCTGATCCTTCATGACCTGGTGGCCGCTGCCGACCGCGACCACCGCGGTGCGGGCGGGCGACGCCGCGACGAACGCGTCGTGGACCCGGCGCATCGCGGCGTTCTCCTCGTCGCTGTCGCCCCACGAGTGCTCGGCGACGATGTCGATCGTCGGCAGCGCGGCCGGATACACCGCCGCGCGCACCCGCTTCGCGGTGTCCGGATAGGCCTCGATCACCGGGATCATCACGCGGGCGAGCGCCGGCTTGGCCTGCTGGAGCGCGGCGAACTGGGGGCGATACTTGGCCTGCAGCCGCGCGAGCTCGGCGTCGTCGAAGAACGCCGCGAGGTTGGCGTCGACCAGCACGACGCCGGCGACCCGCGCGTCGCTCGCCGCGAGCAGCGTCGCCACGAAGCCGCCGTACGAGTGCGCGACCAGCACGATGGGCGCCTTGATGCTGAACCGGTCGAGCGCGCGCGACAGCGCGGTCGCCTCGTGGTCGATGCGATACGGCCCCGGCGCCGGCGCGCTCTTGCCGAGCCCGGCGCGGTCGTACAGCACGGTGCGCACGCCGTTGGCCCGCCGGACCTCGGGCTCGATGCTGGCCCACACCGACGAGTCGTCGCCGCCGCCGGCCTCGAACACCACCGTCACGTCGCCCTGCCCGGCGACCTGCATCCAGAGCTGCGGCGGCTCGGCGCGCTCCGGCCGCGCGACCGGGGCAGCCGCGCCCCCACACCCCACGACCACGCTCAGGACGAACAACAACGAGCGGGACATCACCGTCGGTTGTAGCAAGAACCACCGCGCCACCCCAGCGCCTCGTCATCGACGTAGCCGCGGCGACGCGCGACGACGGCGGCGAGCGCGCTGAACGGCAGCGCCAGCAGGTCGCTCGGATCGGTGACCGCCTCGACGGTGAGCCGCGGCGGGAGGCCGGCGCCCCGGGCCACGGCGGCGAGCGCCTGGAACGGCCACTGCAGCGCACCGAGGCCGGTTCGGTAGAGCGCGGTCGCGGGTGGCCAGGTCTTGATCAGCGCGAAGCCGAGCGCGGTGAGGAGGATCGCGGCCGCCACGGTCGGCCACGTGCGCGGCGCCCAGCGCTCGGCCACGACCAGCAGGAGCAGGGGAAAGAAGCTCAGGCCGGCGGCGTCGGATAGCTTGCCGGTCCACCAGCCGGGGTACGCGGCCTTGAGCGCGTGGTCGTTCACGAGCAAGACGGCGATCGCGACCAGCGCGATCGGATGGAGCAGCAGATCGCGCGCGCGGGTCATCGCTGGCTCGCCGCCGTGATCGTCACCGCGCCCGGCGCCGCGGGGCAGTCGGGCGTGCACGCGCCGAACGCCGTCGCGTAGATCCGGAGCTTGCTGCCGGGGGGGATGCCACCCTTGCGCAGCGGCAGCACGAAGTCGTAGTGCTTGCCGTCGCCCGACGGCGTGGTCACCGCGTCGAACGCCGTCGCGTCGGTGCCCGGATCGAGCGTCGCCGCGACCTGCACCGGCGCGGGCGCGTCGATCACCACGGAGACCGCGCCGTAGGCTTCGCTGTGCCGCCACGGCTCGATCGCGAAGCTCCCCTCGCCGGTCGCGGTCCAGGTCGCGACCGTTGCGAGCCCGGTGATCCGCACGAACGCGCTCGCCGGCGGCTCGGGCTCGTCGCATCCACCGCCCGAGCCATGGCCGTCGAGCCTGATCGGGGCGAGGCGTCCGCCGGGCGGACACAGGTAGCGCAGCACTTGCGGCCCCTCGGTCGGCTCGCCGGTGAGCGGGCGCAGCCAGGTCCGGCCGCGCTCGGGCAGATCGCAGGCCACCTCGGGCCGGTCACTCGCGGCGATCGTGATGAGCAGGCCCTCGTGGCCGCCCACCGGCGTGCTCGTCGGCGCCCCCGCCGGTAGCGCCGGCTCGAGGTGCCAGCGCGGGCGCGACGTCGCGAGGCACGCGAACGCGGCGATGGCGAGCGCGCCTCGCCCGGCTAGCCGCCGCAGTCGCCCCGCAGGATCGTTCGCCTCCCGATTCGCGCCATCACCATGCTGCATGCGTCGAGGATGCACGAACGATCGCGAAACGCGAATCCGATCCGCGGCGCGCGCCCGCCGGCACGCGTTCTTGCGCGATCGCCGCCAAACGTCGCCGGTCGCGTCGCCGGATCGTCGCGAGTGTCCGCGGCGAGCGACGGCTTCGTGATCGGCGTCGCGCGGCTATCGGGCGCTCTGCGCGCTGATCGAGCTGAGGTAGGTGAACACGCCCGCGGCCAGGGTCAGCGAGTACGTCGTGCTCCCGACGGTGACCGTGGTCACGCCCGGCGCCACGTTGGGCAGGAACACGTCGCTGCCGGCAGCGCCGGGCCCCCAGCTCGTGCCGTCGAACCTCTGCGCGGCGGCGTGGCTGGCGGAGGTCGTGACCATGGTGGCGGTGCCGTCGACGTGGACCACGAGCTGCGCCTTGCTCGCGTCGTACGCGGCGCCGACCGCGGTGAACATCTCGGCTTGCCGCATGGCGGTCATCGCGCGCGCGCTGATCTGCGGGATCGCGTTGCCGCTGCCCTTGTCGACGACGATCACGCCGGCGACCGGGTAGCTGTCCTTGGGGATCGTGCACTCACTCGGCGCGGCGCCGTACGCGACGTCGATCACGGTGACCGCCTGGTCCGGGATGCACATCTCGAACCGGCCGTTGGGGTTGGTGACGTCGGTCAGCGCCGGCGTGCCGCGCACGGTGAGCGTCGCGTTGAACACGCCGCAGAACGTGGTGCGGTTGGCGTCCCAGTCGACGACCTCGCCGGTGATCGCGACCTTGCCATCGCAGCTGCCAGGGTCGGCGTCGACCGGCGGGTTGCCATCGTCGCCGCACGCCGCGGCTCCAGAGCACACGAGCGCGGCGACGAGCACCTGAGACAAGCGAACCCTGCGACCTGGTGACATTGCGGAACGCTAGCAGACGGAGTGCGTGGGCGGCAGCGGCAGCGGCAACGGCAGCGGCAGCGGCAACGGCAACGGCAGCAGCAACAGCCGAACGCCGAACACCGAACACCGAACACCGAACACCGAACACCGAACACCGAACCCCGAACCCCGAACCCCGAACCCCGAACCCCGAACCCGAACCCCGAACGCCGAACGCCGAACCCCGAACGCCGAACGCCGAACGCCGAACGCCGAACCCCGAACGCCGAACCCCGAACCCCGAACCCCGAACCCCGAACCCCGACTATTGGCGTTAGCGCTTGTCGCCCGCCGTCGACGACACCGCCGGCTTCGCGCCGGGCTTGCCAGGCGCCGTCGCGTCGGGCAGCGCGAGCTCGGACAGCGTGTCCTGGAAGCGCACGCGCGCGAGCATGATCTTCTCCTCCTGGTCGACGATCTGGATCGTCGTCTTCTGCACTCTGTCGGACATCTCCTTCATCTTCGTCCGCAGGTGCGCCATCAGCTCGCCGCCGGTCTTGACCGCCTGCAGGCTGAAGATCTGGCCGTGCAGCTCGTCCATGCGCCCGCGGTAGTCGGCGAGCCGGCGCCGCATGCTGGTCTGGTCCTGCGCGAGATCGACCAGCGCCTTGTGGGTCGCCAGCAGCTTGCGCAGCTGGTCCTTGAGCTCGGGCGTCCCGTCGGGCGCCTCGATCCAGACCTTCATCATCTCGAGCGTGACGTCGGCGCTGAGATCGAGCGTGCGCACGATCGGCGTCGCCTCGGAGATCGTGACCTGCTTGACCTCGCGCGGCGCGAGATGAACCTCGAACAGGCGAGCATCACCGACGCGCTCGAACGCCGGCGGCCCCTCGATCAGCGTCCAGCCCTTGGCCGCGGTGTGGCGGATGAAGACCTTCGCGACCTGATCGAGCCGGTTGGTCAGGGTCAGGCGCTTGTGGCGCACGTGCTGGACGTCGGCGGTCAGGACGCCACGCTGGAGCGACGCGATCCGCGAGATCTTGTCGTCCTCGCCGTCGTTGCGCTCGATCACGACCAGGCGATCGAGCGCGTATGGCACCACCGCGGAGGCGCGCGGCGCGATCGGCTCGGTCAGGCCTTCGCCGATGAAGCGCTCCTGGCCGTACACCGTCACCGGGCCAGTCTCCAGCGTCGAGTCGGTCGGGTTCTTGAATCGCACCGCGCGAAACGCGAACCGCGCGTTGCCGCGCTCCGACTCGGCGTCGTAGAGATAGACCACCTCGCCCTCGGTCTGGGCGCGCACCATCGAGATCATCGCCGACGAGCCCTTGTCGACCGTCATCGGCAGCGGGTTGGCGAAGTGGCTCTCGCCGACCGGCTGGGCGTCGAAGTCGCTCGCCCGGCCGCCCGCCGCCGGCTTGGCCTCGTCGGGCGCGGCGGCCTGGGCGACGAGCCGCACTCGCTCGGGCCGGCCGGCCTCGACCTTGGTGACGACCTTGATGCGCGCCGGGGCGAGGCCCTGGTCGATGAGCTGGTTGCGCACGATGTTCGCGCGATCGACCGCGCGCCGGCCGGCGTCGGCGTCGGCGCTGTTGGCGTAGCCCTC
>Ga0307513_10005000_pt1 | contig 17567 bp, 20 predicted proteins | sample 15_EM_MG_FD_202174 | JGI IMG/M metagenome (GOLD analysis project Ga0307513, IMG submission 202174) | Populus trichocarpa ectomycorrhiza microbial communities from riparian zone in the Pacific Northwest, United States - 15_EM | ecosystem: Host-associated > Plants > Roots > Unclassified | place... | reverse complement strand
GCACCGCAAGTCGGCGCGTGCCGAGCTGCCGGACGAGGCCCGAGCGATCAACGAGGACCACCACCTCGCGGTCAGCGACGCCTACGACTTCGATCCCGCCGCTGCGCAAGACCGCGGAGATCCCTGCCCGGAGCACCTCGTCCGAGGTATCGACCGCGGCTCGGATCAGGACGTCGGCCCTCATGCCAGGGGACGCTACAAGCCTGATGCTCGCCAATGGGCCGAATGGGAGAACTCGCCAGCCAAAGTCGGCTGCACCGCTATCCGCCTGCGATGCGGCTCGCATCCTGATCCGTCAGACCGAGCGCGACCAGCGCTCGGTCCACCACATCGGCCCACGGTCGGGCGGCCAGCACCGGCACCCCGACCGTGGCCGCGCGGGCGACGAGCAGCTCGCCGTGCAACCGGCTGACCAGCGCACGTTCCGTCTGGTCGCCGGACTCCGGCTCGCGTAGCCGGTAGTTGGCGGCCATCTGCTCGCGGTCCGGCTCGTGCCCCACGAGCGCGAGCATGCCGGGACGGCGCGCCGGCAGCAGCTGGTCGCCCTCAAGCACCACCGGGGTCGCCGTGGAGAGGTGGTTGTCGATCACCGCGGCGACCGCGGGCACCAGCTCCTCGGCGACGTCCATCTGCAGCCGAACGATCCCCTCCGTGGGTAGCTCACGGGCGGCCGGATCGGTGTCCCAGCGCTGCCGACACCCGACGCGCCTGCGATCAGGACGATCACGGCTCCAGCCCATGGACGTGGAGCGGCCCGGTCCGACCAGTGGTCGGACCGGGCCGTCCGGTCAAGCGGTTGGGGCGTCAGCTACGCACGCTGCCCCGACTGTAGATGCCGGCGACCACGCCGACCCCGATGAGCGCGACGATCAGCTGGATGATCAGCTCGAGCCAGTCGATGCCGCTCGTGTCGGCGACTCCGAGCAGACGCGCGACGTACGTCCCGATGAAGGCCGCGACGATACCGACGACGATCGTCAGCCAGAGCGGAATGTTCTGCTTGCCGGGCAGGATCAACCTGGCGAGGACACCCAGGATCAGACCCAGGACGATCGCCTGAATGATGTTGAGGATCATGCGTGTGCTCCCGACTGTCCCCGGGCCGCGTCCATCGCGACCCGATGGGAATTGAGTACCACCGCACACCAGGGTCCGCATGCTGCAGCGGCACAGGTCGCCGAAGCGTTATCTAGCTGATGTCACCCGTTCAGCGCAATGTGATCTGACTCAAGCCTCGAGCACGTAGCCCTCGCCCCGGACCGTGCGGATCCGCTCCGATCCGATCTTGCGCCGCAGGTAGGAGATGTAGACCTGCACCAGGTTCGGCGAGGCCGGTTCGGACCAGACCTCGCGGGCCAACCTGGCCGGCGCGACGACCTCGCCCGGGGTGGTCATCAACGCCATGAGCAGCGCGTACTCGGTCGGTGACAGGGAGATGGGGCGCCCGTCGACGGCTACCTCGCCGAACTCGGTGTCGACGGTGAGCTCGCCCTGCCGCAGCACGGAGGTGTCGAGTTCGGGCGCGAGCCGCAGCCGGAACCGGATCCGGGCGGCCAACTCGTCGACGGCGAACGGGCGGAGCACGTAGTCGTCGCGGTCGCCGCGCAGCTGCGCGAGCACCGCGGCCCGCCGTTCCCGCGGCGTGACCACCACGACGGGCACCTCGGGGGCCTCGACGTGCACGGTGGCGAGCAGCCCGACGGGATCGGGCCCGGGTAGTTCGACGTCGAGCACGATGAGTGCGGGATCGCCGTGCCGGACGGCGTCGAGCGCGGCGATGCCGTCGCTGACGGGGCTGACGTTGACCCCTTCGGCGCGCAAGCTGCGCACGACGGAGGCCGACGCGGCGGTCGCCGGCAGGGCGAGCAGTACGCGGTCGTTGACGGAATCGTGCGGCGGCGCGAACGCCCGGGAACCGGCCGGGTAGGCCGACACCGGCGGGATCGCACCGCCGTGACGAGCAGCGGGGAGCATCTCCTCGATTGTCCCAGATCGGATGATCGGATAACAATCGGCTAACGGAGCGACATCACCCAGCAGAGTGACCACCACTACCGTCTGCTGAGAGATGACTGGGCCGAACGGGCTACATGTCAGCTCTCAAACACTGCTTCCGCGCATTCCGGCGCTCGGGAACGACCGATCGGCGCGCATTCGCCAACACGAGCCTCAGACGGTGGCCGCGCCGAACGCTCCCCTTCTAGGGTCTGCGGCCGTGTGACGGATGCTCTCCGCTGCGGCGACGCGGGCGGTGTGCGTCCGACCGGGTGGGTGCCCCCCTATCGATGGTGGCGCTTCACTTCCAGGAAAGATGCTGTCCACGAAAGCACGGTGTTCCACCGGAGCGATCACTTCAGCTCCCGCCCGTCCCGCCCGGCGCTCCCCACCGGGCGGGACGGATTTTTTCGGGCTCAGGTCAGGTCGCGCGCTTGGTGCGTGGTCGAGCGGAACGCACGCCGGGCAGGCCCCAACCGGGCTGCGGTCCGACGTGCGACGGGGCGGCCTTCTTCGCCTTCGCCCGGCGGGCGGCGCGGTTGAGCGGCGCCTCGGCCTCCTCGTCCTCCGTCTCGAGAGCGACGGGATCGGGTTCGCCGGACTCCTCGGGGACCTCGGGTGTGGCGTTCATGGGGACCTCCGGGGACATGGTGGGAACTCAACGACGGTAGCCGAGCACGCATCCTTGCGATGCCCGATTTTCGGTTCGCCGTCGCCGCGAAAGCTCAACGCTATGGCCCGACCGACGGTGCGCGCTCCCCGGCTCACCCTCGTCGGCCGGCTACCGCACGACGGGCGAGCGGATCAGCAGTGTCGCCTGCACGTCGACGGGACCGGCCGCGTAGCCGTGCGGCACGTCCGCCGGCCACTCCGCGAACCCTCCGGCGGCCACGTGCACCGGGTGGTCGAGCGGCCCGGCCACCAGCTCTCCCGCGAACACGACCACGCACTCGGTGACGCCGGAGTGGTGGGGCGGCGACTCCTGAGTCGTCCCGGCCGGCACGCGCAGCCGGAACAGCTCGTAGGTCGCGTCGGTGTCGGTCCAGGCGCGCAGCGTCTCGACCAGTACCGCGGCGCCCCTGAGCAGCGGGCCCGGAATGCCCGGACCGGCGACGACGGCGGTGATCGGCACCTGCAGCGCGGACGCGATCGCCTGGAGCGTGACGAGCGTCGGGTTGCGGGTGCCCGCCTCCAGGCCGGACAGCGTGGCCTTCCCGACGCCCGCGCGACGAGCCAGCTCCGACAGCGACAGCCCCCGTTCGCCGCGCAGCGCCACGATCCGCGGGCCGACGCCGACCGGATCGGCGAGCGCCCCCAATGCGGTGGACTCCTGCTGCGACACGCGGCTATCGTCCCATCCGTTCCGTAAACGGAACGGGAGGTCGGATGGAACGCGTGATGCAGCCGGTGTCGGCCGGGATCGTCTCCGCTGTCGTCGGGTTCGCCGGAGCGTTCCCGGTGGTGCTCACCGGGCTGCAGGCGGTCGGCGCCGACCCGGGGCAGGCTGCGTCGGGGTTGCTCGCGGTGAGCGTCGCCAGCGGGTTGGTCGCGGTCGTGCTCGGGTTGCGTTGGCGGATGCCGGTGAGCATCGCGTGGTCCACCCCGGGCGCGGCGTTGCTGGTGGCCGCCGGGCCGCAGCCGGGCGGGTTCGCCGCCGCCGTCGGCGCGTTCCTGCTGTGCGGCGTCCTGATCGTCGTGACCGGGCTGATCACTCCGCTGGGTCGGCTCGTCGCCGCCATCCCCGGCCATCTCGCCGGGGCGATGCTCGCCGGGGTGCTGCTGCCGCTGTGCTTGGCGCCGGTGCACGCGCTGCAGCAGGTCCCGCTGCTGGCCGCGCCGGTCATCGTCGTGTGGGCGCTGGTCGCGCGGTTCGCCCGCCCGTGGGCGGTGCCGGCGGCGCTGGTCGTCGCGATCGGCGGGATCCTGTGGACGGGCGGCGTGCCTGCCGGCGCGGCCGTGGCGCCGGCGTTCGTGTGGACGACCCCGGTGTTCGATCCGGCCACGCTCGTCGGCATCGGGTTGCCGCTGTTCGTCGTCACGATGGTCTCGCAGAACGTCACGGGCATGGCGGTGCTCGCGCAGTACGGGTTCCGGCCGCCGTGGCGCCCCGTGCTGCTCGCCACCGGCGCCGGGACGATCGTGGGGGCTCCGGTCGGCGGGCACGCGATCAACCTGGCCGCGATCAGCGCCGCGCTCGCCGCGGGCCCCGACGCGGGCCCGGCCGAGCGACGGTGGATCGCGTCGATCAGCAACGGGGTCGCGCTCGCCGTGCTCGGGCTCACCGCCGGCGTGGCCACCGCGGTGTTCGCCGCGTCGCCGCCGGTGCTGATGGAGGCCGTCGCGGGCCTCGCGCTGCTCGGCGCGCTCGCGTCGTCGATCGCCTCCGCCGTCGCCGAACCCGACGGGCGCGAGGCTGCCGCCGTCACCTTCGTGGTGACGGCGGCGGGCGTGGGGTTCCTCGGGCTCGGTGCGGCGTTCTGGGGGCTGGTGGCCGGGGTCGCGTTGACCCTGATCCACCGCCGCCGGACTCAGTCGGCGAGGCCTCGGCGGGTAAGCAGCGGGCCGATCTCGGGATCGCGGCCGCGGAACGAGCGGTAGGCCGTCATCGGGTCCACCGCGCCGCCGCGGGACAGCAGCTCGCGCCGGAAGATGTCGCCGCTCGCGCGCAGGTCGTCGCCGCGCTCGGCGAACCATTCGACGGTGTCGGCGTCGAGCACCTCGCTCCAGATGTAGGAGTAGTAGGCCGCGCTGTAGCCACCGCCGAAGATGTGCTGGAAGTAGCTGCTGCGGTATCGCGGCGGCGCGGTCGGTTCGGCCACCCCCGCCGCGGTGATCGCGGCCTCCTCGAAGCCCTCGACGTCGGCCACGGTCTCGTCCGGTGCGAGCCGGTGCCACGCCTGGTCGAGCAGCGCGGCGGCCAGGTACTCCGTGGTCGCGAAGCCCTCGCCGAACCGGCGGGCGGCCGCCAGCTTCTCGACGATCTCGACCGGCAGCGGCTCGCCGGTCTCGTGGTGGATCGCGTAGTGCGGCAGCACCGCGGGGTGGTCCAGCCACATCTCGTTGACCTGGGACGGGAACTCCACGAAGTCCCGTGGGACCGACGTGCCGGTGAACGTCGGGAAGCGGACGTCGGAGAACAACCCGTGCAGCGCGTGCCCGAACTCGTGGAACAGCGTGCGCACGTGGTCGAGCGTGAGCAGCGTGGGCTCACCGGTGGGCGGCTGCGGCACGTTGAGCGTGTTCAACACGACCGGGCGGGTGCCGCGCAGGTGCGACTGAGTGACGAACGAGTTCATCCACGCGCCACCGCGCTTCGAGTCCCGCGCGTACGGATCGAGGATGTACAGCCCGAGCGGGCCGGATTCGTCGGCGACGTCGAAGACGCGCATGTCGGGGTGGTAGCGGGGCAGGTCGTGCCGCTCGGCGAACGTGACCCCGTACAGCAGCCCGGCGGCGCGGAACACCCCGTCGTGCAACACCCGCTCCAGCTCGAAGTACGGGCGCAGCGCGTCGGTGTCGACGGCGAAGCGCTCGCGGCGCACCTGCTCGGCGTGGAAGGCCCGGTCGGCAGCGGTGATCGGGTAGCCGGCCGCGGTGGACAGCTCGGCCGCCTCCGCGCGGGCGTTGGCCGCGGCCACCGGCGCGAGCTTGCCCAGCATCGCGTCGATGTTCTCCACCGACTCCGCCGTGAACGGCTCCACGACCCACGCCGCGTGGTGCGGGTAGCCGAGCAGTGCGGCCCGCTCGGCCCGCAGCGCCGACATCTGCAGGACGAGCTCGCGGCTGTCGTTCTCGTTGCCGCGCAGCCCGCGCGACACCGACGCCTCGTGCACCCGGGCCCGCACCGCGCGATCGGTGAGCGAGGCCAGCACCGGCTGGCCCGTGGGCAGCACCAGGGTGATCAGGTACCCGTCGAGGCCGCGGTCGGTGGCGGCCCGCGCGGCAGCCGCGACCGCGTCGGCGGACAGCCCGTCCAGCTGCGCGACGTCGGTCACGTGCACCGCCGAGTCGTTCGCCTCGGCCAGCAGCCGGTTGCCGAAATCGGACGACAGCGCCGAGAGCTGCGCGTTCAGCTCGCGCAGCCGGTCCTGCTGCTCCGGCGCCAGTTGCGCGCCGGCCCGCACACCGTCGCGGTGGTGGCGCTCCAGCAGTCGCAACGCCTCGGCGTCCAGGCCGAGGTCGTCGCGGGCATCGAACAGCGCGACGACGCGGGCGAACAGGGCCGGGTCCAGCCGGATCGCGTCGGAATGCGCGGCCAGCTGCGGCGCGATCTCCGCCTCGATCTCCCGCAGGCCCGGCGTGCTCGTCGAGGAGACCAGGGTGAAGAACACCGACGACACCCGCCGCAGCGTCTCCCCGGACCGCTCCAGCGCCTCGATCGTGTTCTCGAACGTCGGCGGCGCCGGGTCGGCGGCGATCGCGTCTACCTCGGCCCGTTGCTCGGCCATGCCGGCGGCGAACGCGGGGAGGTAGTGCTCCTCGCCGATGGCGGTGAAGTCGGGGAAGCCGTACGGCAGTGGGCTGGGTGCGAGGAACGGGTTCGTCACCGGTCCCAATGTAGGCGCGGTGGCCGCCGGTGGATGGGAGTCAGCAAAGCCACTTTCGCGCAAGATTCTGGCGTGAAAGTGGCTTTGCTGACACGGTGCGCGAGTGGGGGACGCGCACATCCGGGTCGGTGTCGCCGCACTCGTGCCCGACGGGGAGCGGCTGCTCGTGCTGCGCCGCGCCGGCGCACACGGGGCGGGCACGTGGGGGCTGCCGGGCGGGCATCAGGAGTTCGACGAGTCGCCGGAGCAGACCGCGGTGCGCGAGGTGGCCGAGGAGACCGGGCTGCTCGTGGAGCCGTTGATGCGCCGCGGGTTCACCGACGACCCGATGCCGGAGATCGGCCGGCACTACGTGACGTTGTTCGTGGAGTGCCTGCTGGTGGCCGGCGAGGCGCGGATCGTCGAGCCCGACAAGGCCACCGACCTGGCCTGGCTCACCCCCGCCGAGCTGCGGGAACGCGAGCTGTTCGCGCCGCTGGGCCGCTGGCTTGACCTGAACCCGCGTTGAGCTCGGAAACTCCCACCGTGGACGTCGACGCCTACCTCGCCCGGATCGGCGCCCACCGTGGCGCCACACTCGCCCAGCTGCACGCCGCGCACACCCGCACCGTCCCGTTCGAGGACTACGACATCCACCTCGGCATCCCGATCTCGTTCGACCTGGACGAGCTGCAGGACAAGATCGTGCGGCGGCGCCGTGGCGGCTTCTGCTACGAGCTGAACGGGCTGTTCGCAGCGCTGCTGCGCGAGCTCGGGTACGACGTCACGCTCCTGTCGGCCTTCGACGGCAGCGACGCCGAGCCCGCCGACTTCGACCACATGCGCCTGCACGTCGCCACGCCGGACGGGCCGACGCTCGTCGACGTCGGCCAGGGCGGACGCTGGGAGTTCCCGCTGCCGCTGGAGCCGGGCGAGTACGGCACCCGCATGGTCGGCACCGACGGCGAGCGCTGGTGGACGGGCAACCGCGCCGGCGACGCGTGGCAACGCGACTGGACGTTCACGCTGAAGCCACGCACCTTCGCGGAGTACCTGCCGCGCTGCCGGTTCCACGAGCACGACCCCGCCTCGCACTTCCCGGCGGAGCGGATCGCGGCGCTCGTCGTCGACGGCGGCCGGATCGCGCTGAACAACGGCGTGTTCAAGGAGACCGGCCACCCCGACCGCACGCTCTCGGCCGACGAGGAGCGGGCGCTGCTGGCAGCACGCTTCGGCATCACCCTGCCGCGGGCCTGGACATGAGATCGGCAGCCTTCTCCCCGATCGCCACGGCCGTGGCCGCAGTGCCGCGCCGCGGGACGGTCGGCAGCACCGACGTGTCGGCCACGCGCAGGCCGTCGATCCCGTAGACGCGCAGCTCGGCGTCCACGACCTTGCCGATCGCGGCGGTGCCGCACAGGTGCACGGCGGTGGTGAGGTTGTCGGCGATCCAGCCGTCGAGGCGGCGATCGACGCCGAGCACGTCGCCGTCGGGTGCGGTGCGGGTGCCGAGCCCGGCGCGCAGCAGCTCGGCCGCGGTGCGCACGGCGTGCCGCATCCGCCGGCGATCGCTCTCCAGGCCCAGGTAGCGGTACTCGATGTGCGGGGCACCGGACGGACCGACGGTGAGCTCGCCGCGGCCGTCAGGGCGGCCGATGGCACACATCAGGTGCAGGTCCCCGCCCGGCACGAACGGTCGTACGAACTGCAGTACCCAGAGGTCGCCCGCGGGATCGGAGCCGGAGTCGAGCGCGAGCGAGACCTGGCCGCTCGGTGCGTGCGAGTGCGGCGGCGGGTCGCTGTCGTGCATCGGCAGGAAGACGGCCGGATGGTCGGAGAAGCCCTGCCCGACGGGCAGCTCGTGCGGCCCGGTCGGGCCGATGCCCGAGCGCAGCAGCAGGTGCGGGGACGCCACGGCGCCGGCCGCGAGCACCACCTCACCCGCCTCGACGATCTCCCCGCCGGCCAGCTCCACCCCGATCGCGCGGCTGCCCCGCAGCAGCACCCGCTCGACGACGGCGCCGGTGCGCACCCGCACGTCCGGGCCCAGGTAGGCGGTGGCGGCGTCGACGCGGACACCGTCGACGCTGTTGCTCGGGACCGGGCCGGCACCGGGCGGTCCGCCGGCGTTCTTGTCGGGTTCCGCCGGGTAGCCGAGCTGCTGCGCAGCGGCCAGGAACCGGTCCACGGCCGGATGCCGCAGCGCGCCGGACGGGCGGCGCACCGGGATCGGCCCCGCGGCGCCGTGCCGCGGCCCGTGCTCGTCGAGATCGTGTTCGGAGCGCACGAAGTACGGCAGGAGCTCGGCATAGGTCCAGCCGGGCACTCCCCACCCGTCCGCATCGGCCGGGACGGCCCACGTCCAGACGGCGCCGTTGATCGCCGTGGAGCCGCCCAGCCCGCGCCCGCGCGGCACCACCGCCGGGGCGCCGGCGCGCAGCAGCGCCGGGTACGACCAGTTCCACGGATGCCCCGGGACGGTCGCGGCGAGGGAGCCGGCGTCCCGCACCTCTGGCGGACGGTCCCCGCCACCGGCCTCCAGCAGGAGCACGTCGGCGCCGCGGGCGGCCAGCCGGCCGGCGAGCGCGCAGCCCGCCGCCCCCGCACCCACCACGACGATCTCCGCCACGGACGGCGAACCTACGGCCTTTCCGGCGCGCCCGCCCCTGGTTGACGGCACAGCGTGTCCGCCGCACCACCGGAGGACCCCTGATCGGGTTGATCAAGTGATCAGCGTTCGCGGCCTGGTGGGGAGGCTCGGAAGGTAGGGCCGTGACCGGAACGAGGCCTGTCGTGGCTGGGCGCCGGGCGTCCCATCGCCACGGGACGCCCGCCATCGCGCTGCCCGACGTCGCCATCGTGGCTGGTCTGGGCGCTGCGATCGGGTACGCGGCACTCCAGCAGGGCGGGTTCTACCGACCCCAGCTCACGACCGTCGTGGCGCTGGTCGCGGTCGCGGCGATCGGCCGGGCGCTGCGCCCGCGCCGACCCGTGCCGCGCGCGATCGCCGTCGCCGCCGTGGCACTGGTGCTGTTCGCCGGGTGGGCCGCGGTGCGCGCGGAGTCGTGGCAGGCGGCCGCTCCGCCGGTCGCGATGGCGTTGCTGGCCGCGGCCGGCCTGGTCTGCGCGACCGGGCTGCCCGACCGGCACCGGCAGGCACTCCTGGCCGTGGTGCTCGCCGTCGCCGTCGTCGTCGCGGCGTCGTGCTGGGTCGGGCTGGCCTTCCACGTCTCACCGCTGGCGCTGACCTCCAGCGGCCTGTGGCGGGCCGCGTCGACCCTCACCTACGCGAACGCCACGGCCGCCTTCCTGGTGATCGCCCTACTGGTGGCGATCACCGCGCTGCCCGACGGCGGCGTGCGCACCGCGGTGGTCGCGGTGCTGGCGCTCGGGCTGGTGACGACGATGAGCCGCGCCGGCGCAGTCGGGCTGGCCGTGGCCGCTGCGGTGCTCCTGATCGCCGCGCCCCGACGTCGCCGGGGCGCGCACCATGCCCGATCGAGTGTGCCGGCATCGCTGGCACCGGTCGTCCCGGCCGTGGCGGTGGCCGGAGCCGCGCTGCTGCCGTCGCTGCCCGTCGGGGCACCGCCGCACCCGCTGATCGCCCTCGCCGGTCTGGCCGCAGGTGCGCTGGTGCTCGCCTGCGGTCGCCGCATGCGACCGCGGCACCTGCTGGCGGGGCTGGTGGTCGGTGCTGCGGTCGCCGGCACGCTCGTCGCGCTCGTCCCGGCCGCCCGCGAGGCCGCAGCCGGGATCGTCGAAACCCGGCTCACGCTGGAGTCCGCGGAACGCGCCGACCTCGCCAGGGTGACCGTCGAGCAGTTCCGCACCGCCCCCTGGACGGGCATCGGGCCGGGCGAGCTCGACCTGCGCTACGTCGACCACACCGGTGCCCGCGTGCGCGCCGTCTTCACCCACGACGAGTACCTGCAGACCGCCGCCGAGACCGGGCTGGTCGGGCTCGCGCTCGTCGTCGCCGCGCTGGCCGCGGTCGCCGTAGCCGGGTTGCGCGCGCGGACCGTCGCCGGTGCCGTGGCCGCGGCCGCCGTGGCCGGCTTCGCGGCGCACAGCGCCTTCGACTTCCTGTGGCACATCCCGGTGCTGCCCCTGCTGCTCGCCGTGGCCACAGCCCTGTTGCTCACCGAAAGACCGCTGCGCTCTGGCAGGGAGTTGCTCTCTTCTGGAGCGCTGCGGCACAACAGAGAGGACGTTCCATGACCAAGCACCATCGTCTCGTTGTCGTGGAGGCCGGCCTGGTGCTCCTGCTGGCCGTGGGGCTCGCGCTGTTCGGCGGGATCGCGAACGCGTTGACCCCGACGGTCGGGGAGCAGAGCGCCCCCGTCGGCGACTTCAGCGCGCCCGTCGGCGACCAGAGCGCCCCCGTCGGCGACCAGAGCGCGCCGGTGGCGGACCCCGGCACCGGGTGATCGGACGGCGCGGGGAGGATGGCCTGGATGACCGATCCAGCCGACCCCGCCGCCGATCTCGCCGACTTCATCAGCGCGTCCCCGTCGCCGTACCACGCGGTGGCGGAGGGAGCGCGCCTGCTCGACGCGGCCGGCTTCACCGAGCACGTCGAAACCGATGCATGGCCGGACGGGCCGGGCGGTCGCTACCTGGTGCGCGACGGCACGCTGCTGGCCTGGTCGGTGCCCGAGGACGGCCCGGCCGGCCTGCCACTGCGGGTGTTCGCCGCGCACACCGACTCGCCGACGTTGAAGGTGAAGCCCAACCCGGACACGGGCGCCGGTGGCTGGCGGCAGGTCGCCGTCGAGGTCTACGGCGGGGCGCTGTGGAACTCGTGGCTGGACCGCGATCTCGGGCTGGCCGGGCGCCTCGTGCGCTACGACGGCAGCACCGTGCTGGTCGACGTGCACCGGCCGCTGCTGCGCGTGCCGCAGCTGGCGATCCACCTGGACCGGCAGGTCAACCAGGGCCTCAAGCTGGACCCGCAGCACCACCTGCTGCCCGTGTGGGGCCTGGGCGCGCCCGCGGCCGGTGATCTGTTGGAGTTCCTGGCCAGCGAGGTCGCCGATCTGGATCCCGACGACGTCGCGGCGCACGATCTCGTCGTCCACGACGTCACACCGCCGGCCCGGCTCGGCGAGGAGGAGGAGTTCCTCGCGGCGCCGCGGCTCGACAATCTTGCCTCGGTGCACGCCGGCATCGGCGCGTTGCTCGACGCCGCCGCGCAGGGCGACACGATCCCCGTCTTCGTCGGGTTCGATCACGAGGAGATCGGCAGCGCCTCGGCGACGGGCGCGCAGGGGCCGCTGCTGGAGAACGTGCTGACGGCGCTGGCCGGCGGCTTCGACGCCCGCGCACGGGTGTTCGCCGCGTCGCGGTGCCTCTCGGTGGACGTCACCCACGCGGCGCACCCCAACTACCTCGAGAAGCACGATCCGGGCCACCGCGCGCTTCCCAACCTGGGCCCGGCGTTGAAGGTCAACGCGATCCAGCGCTACGCCACCGACGCCCCCGGCGCCGCGGCCTGGCACCGGGCGTGCCGGACCGCGGACGTGCCGACGCAGGTGTTCGTCTCGAAGAACACGGTGCCGTGCGGGTCCACGGTCGGACCGTTGCTGTCGACGCGACTCGGCATCCGGACGGTCGACGTCGGCATCCCGGTGCTGTCGATGCACTCGGCCCGCGAGCTGTGCGGCGTGGCGGATCCGGGGTTCCTGCGCTGGGCTGCCGCGGCGTTCCTCAGCGACCCGGACTAGCCCGCAGCACCAGCGCCACGCAGTGCCGGACGAGCCGCTCGCGCGGCACATCGAGGGTGCCGTCCAGCGCGGCGCCGAACAGCTGCGCCAGCGCCCCGATGATCCCGATGGCGGTCATCCGGCGCTCGGCGTCGTCGGCATCGGGAGGTAGCTGCTCCCGCACGAGCGCGCGGAACGCGGGCAACGCGGCCAGACCGCGATTCATCAGTGCGGGGTCGGTGAGCGGGGCGAGGAGCAGCGCCCGACCCACTCGCGGATCGTCGAGGACCAGCTCGACGAACGCCTCGACGGCCGCCTCGGCGAGCGCCGGCACGTCGCCCGTCGCCGATGCGACCGCGCTGGTCAGCGCGGTGTGGGCGCGCTCGGTGACCTCGTCGTAGACGGCTGCGACCAGGGCGTCCCGGTCGGGGAAGCTCTCGTAGAAGTACCGCTCGGTGAGCCCGGCGCGCCGGCAGACGGCCCGTACGCCGACCGCGGGGCCGCCCTCGGCACCGAGCAGGTCGAGGCCGGCGTCGAGGAGCGCACGGCGCCGCACGGACTGCCGGTCAGCGAGGCTGCTGCCGGACCACTGTCGTTCGGCCACGCCGTATCGTAAACTGACAACGCCTGTAGTCAGTTCAGGGACGGAGTCGACGATGCCACTCGGACCGGAATCGCTCACCTGGCGCTTCGCCGGCGACAACCGCACCTACCTGATGGCGCTCTGGGCCGGGTCGATGCAGAACATGCATCCCCAGCTCGGCGCGGCCGTCGAGCAGCACTCGAAGTTCTTCGCCGAGCGCTGGCAGCGGCTCAACCGCTCCCTCTACCCCATCGACGGCATGGTCTACGACGGCGACCGCGCCGTCGACACCGCCCGTGAGGTGCGCGGATACCACGCCGACATCAGCGGCACCGACCGCAACGGCAACAGCTACCACGCCCTGGATCCCGACACGTTCTTCTGGGCGCACTCGACGTTCTACATGGCCGCGGTGCTCGCCACCGATGTGTTCATGGGCGGCCTCGACGACGCGGGGCGAGCGCGCATGTACGACGAGTACGTCGAGCTCTACCGCCAGTACGGCATGAGCATGCGGCCCGTACCGGCGACGTACGCCGATTTCCTCGGCTACTGGGAGCACATGTGCACCGAGGTGCTGGAGGACAACAAGGCCACGCGTGACGTGCTGGAACTGCACGATCTCGCCAAGCCGCCCACCATGCCCTGGCTCCCCGACGCGGTGTGGGCACTGGCCCGCGTGCCGATCGCGCGCGGCTTCACGTGGATCACCGTCGGCCTCTATCCACCGGCGGTGCGCGAGCTGCTCGGATTCAGGTGGAGCGCCCGCGACGAACGGCTGCTGCGGCTGCTGGGTCGAGTGATCGGCATCGCCTGGCACCTCGTGCCGCGCTCGCTGCGCTATCACCCGCGGGCGCAGGCCGGCTGGCGCCGCGCCCAGGGGCTGGACCGAGCCGACGCGCCGCTCGTCCACACACCCGACCGGAACCTCCCACCCATCGACGAGCGCGACGATCCGCGCCACTACCAGGGATCGCGAGTCATTCCGCCGGTAGCGACTCCGGCAGCCCGAACACAGCGAACAGCGACGGGTCGATGAACGCGGTGACGGCGGCGATCCGCTCGCCGTCGAGCGTGAGCACGTCGAGCACGTGGCCCTCGTACCGGCCGGTCTCCTCCGACAGGACGTAGCACCCGACGGCGAGCTGGCCGTTGGCGCGCGTGGGCACGTGGGCCCAGGTGACGCTGTGCGGGCCATTCGCCAGGAACCCGCTGATCTGCTCGGGCCCGCGGAACCAACTCGTGAGCGGCGGCATGCACCAGGTGGCGTCCTCGGTGAGCAGCGCGAGGATGGCCGCCGTGTCGCGGCGCTCCAGCGCATCGGCGTACTGCCCGACCAGCTCGGTGAGCTTGGCATCGCCCAGGGCCCGCAGGGTCTGCTGCTGGCTCTGCTGCGGCACCTGCGTCTCGATGATCTTCCGGGCGCGCTGCAGCGCGCTGTTGACCGACGCCGTGGACGTCTCGAGGGCGTCGGCGATCTCCCGCGCCGAGTACCCGAGCACCTCGAACAGCACCAGCGCCGCCCGCTGGTTGCCCGGCAGGTGCTGCAGCGCTGCGACGAACGCCAGCTCGACGCTCTCCCGCTGCTCGTAGCGGGCCTGCGGCGCGGAGCGGCCGTCGTCGACCAGCGCGTCGGGATAGGGCTCCAGCCACTCGATCTCCGTGGCCGGCGCGTCGAGCGGACTGCCCACACCGGACGGCCCGAAATCGAACGGCAGCGCGCGCCGGCCGCGGCGTTCGATGGCGGTGAGGCAGACGTTCGTGCTGATCTTGTAGAGCCAGGCGCGGACCGAGCTGCGCCCCTCGAACCCCCCGAGGTTGCGCCACGCCCGCACCAGGGCGTCCTGCAGGGCGTCCTCCGCATCGTGGACCGAGCCGAGCATCCGGTAGCAGTGCGCCTGCAGCTCGCGCCGGTACGGCTCGACGATGCGGGCGAACGCGGCATCGTCGCCCTCACGGGCACGCGCCAGCTCGACGGGAGACACCTCGTGCGCGGAGACGGTCACGCCGCGATTGTGCCCCCCGACACCGACAATTCCGGCGTCAGGAATCCGAGAACCGCACCATGAGGTACACGATCAGCCCCGCAGCCAGCGCTGCGACCACCGCGATGATCGCAGCAATGTTCGGGTAGTCGGCGAACGCCGACCAGCCCAGCACGTTGTGACAGTCGGACATGAACGGCGCGAACGTGGTGTCGCACGTGGCGGGATAGGACAGCAGCTCGGCCACCCCACCGGTGATGAGTGCGCTGATCAGCGCACCGAGCAGGCCTGCGAGCGTGCGGGAACCCGCCGGCTCCACGGCGGGCACCACCACCTGCGGACCGGTCGGCTCGTCAGGAACGATCTCCTGCGGGCCCGTCGGCGCTTCCGCTTCGTCGTAAGTCAATTCGCTACTCATCCCACCCGGCTCCTGTGCTCGGACACGATGTCGAACCTGGGCACGTACTCGGCGTCCGCGCGACAACGTTACGACGGTCAGTGGACGGCACATAGTCGCTGACGTGGGGGGATATCGCCAAGACTTGTCGCTCACAGTGATCGAACGGCAACATCGGCGGACCCCTCGGACCCGTCACGGTGACGTCGGTGGCAAGGGGTTGCCATCGTGCCGCCGGCTGCTCGACCGGATCGTCGAGTGCCAGGATCGGACGACATGACGGCGTATGTGATCTCCGATGTCGTGGGGCTCGATCCGGAGCTGGTTTCGCAGTACCGGGAGCTCGCCCGCGCGTCGATCGCCCGGTACGACGGGGTCTACCTCACCAACGTCGGCAACGCGATCGACCACGTCGAGGGCGACTGGACGCCGCGGAACATCGTCCTGCTCGCGTTCCCGTCGATGGAGCGCGCCCGCGAGTGGTACGCGTCGGAGGAGTACGCCGAGGCTCTGGTGGTGCGGCGCACGGCACTGCGGCGGGGCCTGATCTTCGTGGACGGCTCCGGCTGACGGTCACACGTCGAGGAAGTCCGCGATCAGCTCCAGGCAGCGCGGGTGCCCCTCGACGTGCGGCAGGTGACCGGAGTCCTCGAGGAACTCCAGCCGGGCACCGGGGATCGTGGCGGCGAGGTGCCGGCTCGTCGGGATCGCGATGTCGTCGAACCTGCCGACGAGGAGCAGCGTGGGCACGGTGATCGTCGCGGCGCGGTCCCACGCGTCGGGGAGGCCGAGCGACTCCGTCCCGATCTGGTCGACGAGGCGCAGGCGCAACCCGTTCATCCCGAGGAAGTCGTCGCGGGCCCGTCCCTGCACCCGACCTTCGGGGGCCGAGCACCCGTCCAGCCAGATGTGCGCGCTCAGCCGGTTGATCCCGTGGGGTTCGCCGCTGCCCATGGCCTCGATCCAGAGCTTCGCGAGGGCGCGCACGGATTCGTCGAGCGTGCTGAAGTCCGGCGGGGGTGCCCCACCGACCCCGGAGCCGAGCAGTACCAGCCCGGTCACCCGGTGCGGGTGCCGCAGCGCCAGGTCGATCGCCACCTGCCCGCCGCGCGAGGCGCCGACGACCACCGTCCGATCGATCTTCAACCCGTCCAGCACGGCGAGCGCGTCGTCGACGGGATCGTGCGGCTCGGGCGTGGCGACGGTGTCGCCGTGGCCCCGCCGGTCGAAGGCGATGGTGCGCCGGCCGGTGTGGATCCGGGCCCGCAGCGGTGACCAGCCGCGGGAGTCGGTCACGCCGTCGTGCAGCAGGAGCACGTCGGGGCCCATGCCTTCGACCGTGCAGGCGAGTCGGGCTGTTCCGCGGGTGATGGTCGTGTGGATCCGCACGGCACGAGGGTCGCGGCCGGCGATGTCATCGACACCTCAGGACCGTTTCACCGGGCGTCGGGGAACGTGAGCCCTTCCTGCACGGCGAAGACGACGAGCTGGGCGCGGTCGCGGGCGGCGAGCTTGACCATGGCCCGGCTGACGTGGGTGCGCACGGTGTCGGGGCTGAGCACGAGCTCACGGGCGATCTCGTCGTTCGATCTCCCGGTGGCCACCCAGGCGACCATCTCGCGCTCGCGGGCGGTCAGGGAGTCCCACGCCACCTGCGGCGGCGTCGACGCGGCGAGGTGGCGGCCGAACATCCCGACCACCCGACGGGTCACCGACGGCGAGAGCAACGCGTCCCCGGCCGCCACCACGCGGATGGCGCGGACGAGCTCGGCCGGGACGTTGCTCTTGAGCAGGAAGCCGCTCGCCCCGGCCTGCAACGCCTCCACGACGTAGCGGTCGATCTCGAACGTCGTCACCACGATCACGCGCGTGTGGGCCAGCGCGGGATCGGCGGCGATCGCGCGCAGCACCCCCAGACCGTCGAGACCGGGCATCTTCAGGTCCAGCAACAGGACGTCGGGACGGGCGGAGCGGACGAGGCCGAGCGCACTCTCGCCGTCCACCGCCTCGCCGACGAGATCGAGGTCCGCCTCCCGCGTCACGAGCACGCGCAGCCCCATGCGCACGAGCTCGTCGTCGTCGGCGAGGGCGACGCTGATCATCGGCCGGTTCCCGTGTTGGGGATGGTCGCGGCCACCTCGTAGCCGCCGTGGGTCCGGTCGGCCGCCATGAACGTGCCGTCCAGCATCTCGACCCGCTCCCGCAGGCCGCGCAGGCCACGACCGGGTGCGCGCCGATGGCCGGCACCGCGGCCGTCGTCGCGGACGGTCACGGCGACGTCGTGCTGGCGGTATTCGATGACGACCTCCGCTGCCGTCGGTCCGGCGTGGCGCACGACGTTGGTCAGCGCCTCCTGGACGAGCCGGTAGATCGTCGCGG
>Ga0307513_10004998_pt1 | contig 17577 bp, 12 predicted proteins | sample 15_EM_MG_FD_202174 | JGI IMG/M metagenome (GOLD analysis project Ga0307513, IMG submission 202174) | Populus trichocarpa ectomycorrhiza microbial communities from riparian zone in the Pacific Northwest, United States - 15_EM | ecosystem: Host-associated > Plants > Roots > Unclassified | place... | reverse complement strand
CGGTTCGGCAACGTACCCGCACGGTTGTTAGGCCGGTTCGCGCTCGCGTGGTGGGCGCGCGACTTGCAGCAGAATGCGGCGTTCACCGTGGCGCCGGACAGCCTGCCGAGCAGGGGACGGCCGGTGCCCGGCGAATCCGCCGGTGAAACGCCGCGACGGCTGCCAGGCGCGGGCGTGGAGCTGCTGCAGCTGCGCGACTACGTGGGCGGCGACGCGCTGTCGCGCATCGACTGGAAAGCCACGGCGCGCCGCGGCACGCTGATTTCGCGTGAATACAGCGAAGCCCAGCATCTGGAGATCCTGCTGGTGATCGATGCCGGCCGCAGCAGCCGCGTGCGCTCCGGCGTGCTCGACCGGCTCGGCCTCTACGCCAACGTGGCCGCGAGGCTGGCCGAATACGCCGTCTCGATAGAAGACCGCGTCGGATTGCTGGTGTACGCGGATCGCACGCTGAGCGCGAGCATTCCGGAGCGTGGATTGAGCGCTGTCGCCCGGTTGCGCCACCAGCTCGAGATCCTCGAGAGTGATCGCGGCGAATCCAATCCGGTGGCCGCCGCGATTCACGTGCGGCGGCTGTTGCACCACCGCGGCCTGGTAGTCTGGCTCACCGATCTCGCCGACCCCGAGCGCAATGACCTGCTGATGCGGGCGCTGAAGGCGCTCGTGCCGCGTCATCAGCCCATCGTCGCCGCGCCGCACGCCGCCGAGATTGCGCGCCTCACCGCGAGTCCGGCGCAGATGTGGCGCGATCCCGCCGTCAAAGTTGCGGCGCGCGAACATCATCAGCGCGCGCAATTGCAGGTGGCGCAATTGCGGCAGCGGGGGATCGTCGTGCTCGATGAAGCCGACAACAAACTCGACAAGGCAGTACTCGATTCCTACCTGAGGCTGCGCAGCCGCCGGCGGGTCTGAGGGCTAGGTTGCGATTTTCCCGCCACGGCTGCCGCCGAACACGTAGCCGCGCAGCAGCGAGATCATGAACAGCCAGTAACCCACGCCGATGGTGATACGTGCCCAGCGCGGGACTTCCGGGTCTGGTGACACGTATCCCTCGATGAAGCCGCAGATGAGCAGCAGCAGCGTGACCGCCAGCATGACGCGAATCCCCTCGGCCGCCGCGGCGCGAAACGCTTCGCTGCGCGTACGTTCTCCCGGACGAATCAACGCTTCGCCCAGGTAGGAGCCCGCGGCGCCGGCGATGCAGATGCAGGAGAGCTCGACGAATCCGTGTGCGACGATGAAGTCGAACAGCCGCCCGCCGAGGTCGTGCTGGGTGGTGAACGCGAATATGGCGCCGAGCGACAGGCCGTTCGTGCCGATCAGGTAGAAAGTGCCAAGGCCAAAGACGATGCCCGAGCAGAATGCGAAGAACGACACCACGATGTTGTTGGTGAGGATGGACACCGAGAGCACCGCTGACGGCGTGACGTTGAGTAGTCCATCGGTCCACAACTCACCGCGCTCCACGGTGGCGATGAGCTGCGGATTCGCGAATAGCGCGATGAGGTCCGGGAAGCTGTAGACCAACCACGCGCCCGTGACCACCGACACGATGAACAGCAGCGTGACGGAAAGGATGTGCACCTTCATGGCGCCCAAGGCGGCCGGGATCTGATCGCGCATCAATGACAGGAGCAGGAGCAGGACGCGGCGCGCGGGCCGGTGAATGGTGTCGTGCAGATCGGAATACACGGCTTCCAGGTATTCGGCGGGACGCGCAGTCTGCCGCTCGATGGCGAGTGCGTGCGCGGCTCGACGATAGTCGTCGACCACGGCGAGCGCATCGTCCACGTCGGTGCCGCGGCGGCGGCTGAGTGCCGCGGCGCGTTGCCGCGCGGCGCGCCATTCACCGTGCGCCGAGGCGTCGCGACGCCAGCGCGCCAGCTTTTCGAGGAACGGCGCGCGTTCAACCGCGAGCACGGTGCCGGCCGCTATGTCGCCCAGGCGCAGGTGTCGCCGGCCGAAGAACACGAACAGCAGTCCCACGACGTAGAACACTGGCATGGAATCGATCAGGCGGAAAACATTGCGGGTGATGAGCGCGCCCACCGATGGGACCAGGCCTTCGAGTGTGAGTACGCGCAGCCCGGCAAGGCGCTTGCCCGGCGTGCGGCCCGCCATCAACGGCTCGAGGATCAGGTGGTAGAGAAGGTAGATCAGCGTGGCCGGCAACGCGCCGGCCAGGTACCACAGCGCCTCGTCGTCGGGACCGATGTCGAATCGAAAGTTGCCGAGGAACAGCCACGATGCGAGCAGCAGGTAGGTCGCCGCGAGCGCGGTGCGAATGAGCCAGTCGAGCAGGAAGGCGAGAGACCGGGCGCCGGGGCCGGCGAGCACGAGGTGCGCGTCGACACCGGTGGCGCTGGCGATATCCAGCGTGGGGGCCGTCTCGAGTCCGCGGACTGCCGCGTTCACGCAGCGCCCCGCTGTTCTTCCTCCGCCAGCTGCTCCGCCTGGTGCTCGTGCTGCAGCGAGTCCAGCAGCTCGTCGATCTTGCCCTGCATGATGTCGCCGAGCTTGTACAACGTGAGGTTGATGCGGTGATCCGTGACGCGGCCCTGCGGAAAGTTGTACGTGCGGATGCGCTCGGAACGATCGCCGGTACCGACCTGCAACTTGCGGTTCCTGGCGATTTCACTGTCGCGTTTTTCCTGCTCGGCGGCGAGCAGCTTGGCCTTCATGAGCGCCATGGCGCGTGAACGGTTCTTGTGCTGCGAACGCTCGTCCTGGCACTCGACCACCAGCCCCGAGGGCAGATGCGTGATGCGGATGGCGGAGTCGGTCTTGTTGACGTGCTGGCCGCCCGCGCCCGAGGCGCGGAAGGTATCGATGCGCAATTCGGCCGGATTCAGATCCGAAGCTTCCACTTCATCGGGCTCGGGAAGAATTGCCACGGTGCAAGCCGAGGTGTGAATGCGTCCCTGCGCTTCGGTGGCCGGCACGCGTTGCACGCGATGTACGCCGGACTCGAACTTGAAGCGCGCGAACGCGCCTGGGCCCGCGATGCGGCTGATGACCTCGCGAAAGCCACCGTGTTCGCCCAGGCTCTCGGAAAGAATCTCGACCGTGAAGCCATGCGTCTCGGCGTAGCGCGCGTACATGCGATACAGATCGCCGGCGAAGATCGCCGCCTCGTCACCGCCGGTGCCGGCGCGAACTTCGAGATAGATGTTCTTGTCGTCGCGCGGGTCGCGCGGGATGAGCAGCATCTTCAACGCGTCTTCCGCGCGCTCGATCTCGGGAGCGAGGCGCGTCATCTCTTCGGTCGCCATTTCGCGTACGCCAGAATCGGAGTCGTTCTGCATGTCGCGGGCCGACTTCAACTCGCGCTCCAGCGTCTGGAACGCGCCGAACCTTTCCGCCACCGGCGTCAGGCGGGAATATTCCTGCGACAACTCGCGGAATTCACGTTGTCGGCCAATGACCGCAGGGTCTGCCAGCGAACGCCCGATTTCCTCGTAGCGGTCGACCATTTTTTCGAGCCGCAGTCGAATGGTGTCTTTCACGCGAACCATTGTAAGGGGCGGAGGTCCAGTTATAGTGCCTTCCATGCCACGAAAATCAGCTTCAAAGCTCCTGTCACTGGTCCTGGCGGCGCTGTTGCCGGCGGGCGTCATGGCGTTGTCCACCAACAATTCCGACAGCGCCGATCTCGTGCTCGCCGACATGGCGTTGTCGCGCGGTGACTGCCGGGGCGGCACCGACCGCTACATCAAGGCGGCATTCGCCTCGAGTGACGCGCGCATTTCGCAGCGCGCCAGCGAAATCGCCGCCGAATGCCAGCAGATCAGCGCGAGCGCGAAGGCCGCCCGGCGCTGGCAAAAACTCGATCCCGAAAGTCCGGGTGCGTCCGCCGCGGTGGCGCTCGCCGCGGTGCGGCTCTATCAATCCGACGAAGCTTCAACGGCAATCCTGCGCACACAGACCCTGGGCGGCGACGAGTCGCTCATCAAGCTCATGGGTGAAGTCAGCGATGCCGGCGGTTCGGCCATTGCACTGAAAACCCTGCGGCCGCGGCTCGACTCGCCCGAAGTCTCCGAGAGGCTGCTCGCCGCGGGCGTCGACCTGGCGCTCGAGTCGTTCGATTTCGCCGCCGCGCACAAGCTTGCCGAACGCATGCTCACCAATGAGCCGGCTTCCGGTACGGCGCGCGCACAGCTCGCAAGAGTGCTTACGGCCGAAGGCGACGCTGTTTCGGCAGTCGCCGTTGCGCAGGAAGCGGCGGCACTGGAACCGGATACCGAACGCTTCGCCTACGTCGACACCCTGATGCGCCTCGATCGCGTCGACGAAGCGCGCCAGGAACTCGAGAGCATGCGCGAGGATGCGTCCATCCGCGGTGAAGCGGATCTGCGGCTCGGCAAGCTCGCCTACCAGATGGGCGACCTGACCGAAGCCGGGCGCCGTTTCGGTAGTTTGATCAGCTCGCCCGCGGAGGCGCCCGAGGCGTTCTTCTTTCTCTCTTCCATCGCCGAGCGCGAAGGCCGCACGGATCTCGCCCTGGAGGGTTACTCCCGCCTCGCCGAAGCGGGCGCTGGCCTCATCGTCCGCGGTCGCGCGGCGCGCCTGCTGCTCGCCAAGAACGAGCGCGACGCCGCGTTCCGCATGCTCGACGAACACGCTGCCAAGGAACGCTCGGAAATCCTCGACGTGGAATTCGCCAAGGCGGCGTTGCTCGCCGATGTCGGCCATTCGAGCGAAGCCATCGCGTTGCTGCAGCTCGCGCTCGAACGTTTTCCCGATCACCCCGGTGTTCGCTACCAGATCGCGCTGATCCAGGACAAGGCGGGCATGGAGCGCGAGTCGGTGCGCAGCTTCGAGAGCCTGCTCAAGGATCGCCCGGAAGACGCCAGCCTGTTGAACGCGCTCGGTTATTCGCTGGCAGACCGCAACCAGAAACTGGCGCGTGCCGAGACCCTGATTCGCAAGGCACTCACGGCATCTCCCGACAATCCCGCATTTCTCGACAGTCTGGGTTGGGTGATCTTCCGGCGTGGTGATGTTCCGGGCGCAATACCTCTCCTCGAGCGCGCCTACCGCATCTTCCCCGACGCCGAGATCGCCTCGCACTGGGGCGAAGTGCTTTGGGTCAACGGCAAACAGTCCGAAGCGCGCACGCTGTGGGCGCGGGCGCTGGCACGTGCACCGGATTCGCAGCCGCTGCGCGACACCATCGAACGGCTGACCGGCACGAAGCTGGAACCGCCCGCCAAGCCGAAGCATGACGCCGGCGCTCCCGACCCGGACGGCCCACCAGGGCCCATATTGCAGCCTCCGCCCACGTCCACGAGTAGTTAGTTGCGCGGCTCAGCCGCCATGGCCGCCATGGCCGTGCTGCTGTTGTCAGCCGGCTGCCGGACGCTGCCGCCCAGTGCGGAGGTTGGTCCCGGTGCCGGCGCTCCGTGGCCCGAGCAGCGCGCCGCACTCGAAAAGCTCGACCGCTATGGCCTGAGCGGACGTGTCGCGGTCGCCGCGCAAGGGCAGGGCTTCTCCGCCAGCCTTCGTTATCAACGGCAGTCGCAAAGCTCAAACCTGGCGCTCGACGGCCCGCTCGGAATCGGCGGCTTGCGCGTGGAACTCGAGGGCGAGGGAATTGCCATTGCCACCAGTCGCGGCGAAAAGCTCGATGGGCAGGCCGCGCGCGACGAGCTCGAGCGACGACTCGGCTTTCAGTTGCCGTTGACCGAGCTTCGCTGGTGGTTGCTGGGCCTTCCGGCGCCGGGCGAGGTCAGCATCAATCAGGATGCGGGCAACGGTGAGATCCGCGATTTCACGCAGAATGGCTGGCACGTCAGCATCAACTCGCGTGCTCCAGGCCTCGGGTTTGCGCTGCCGCAGCGGCTCACGGCCGAACGCGAGGGCGCACGTCTGAAGCTGCTGGTTGAAAACTGGCAGCCGTGATTGGGGACATTCCTCATTTCCACTGTAACAATCGGGCGGGTTCAGTGGACGTGAGCTGCCCCGGTCGATTGTTACAGTGGAAATGAGGAATGTCCCCAATCTCAGTCTTCTCCGCGCCGGCCAAGCTCAACCTGATGCTTCACGTCGTCGGCCGCCGCCAGGACGGATACCACGAGCTGCAGACCGTTTTTCAGCTCGTCGACCTCTGCGATCGCATCGAAATCACCGTGCGGGCCGACGGTTCGATCTCTCGTCCCACTGGTCCCCCTGGCGTTCCGGAAGATGAGGACCTGGTCGTCCGGGCGGCCAGGGCCCTGCAGCAGGTCAGCGGCACCCGACTGGGAGCCGAAATCACCGTCAAAAAGAAAATCCCCTTGGGCGGAGGCCTGGGCGGGGGAAGCTCGGATGCAGCAACCACCCTCGTAGCGCTCAACCAGATGTGGAAGTTGGGCTACACATCGGAGCAGATCGCGAATCTTGGCGTCGCTTTAGGCGCAGATGTACCCGTTTTCGCGGCCGGACGCTCTGCCTGGGCGGAAGGCGTGGGCGAAAAGCTCACGCCGGTGTGCCTGGGGGCCAATTCCTGGTACCTCGTCATATTTCCGGGAGTTAGCGTTCCCACGGCCGCTGTATTCCAGGCCGCTGAATTGACACGGAATTCACCCCCCACCACAATGCGCGGCTTTTTGGAAACGGGCGGGCGGAACGATTGCGAAGCAGTCGTGCGTGCGCGCTTTCCGGCGGTGGCTGAGGCGTTGGATTGGCTTGCGCGGCACGGCACTGCGCGACTCACGGGTACGGGATCGTGCGTGTTCGCGAAATTCTCGCGCTTCGAAGATGCGGAGCGCGTCGCGGCACGGGTGCCGGATGAGTGGCGCGCTTGGGTCGCGCGCGGGCTGGACAGTTCTCCTTTGCTGGAAGAACTCGCCCGCTACTCGAAGAGTTAGGCAGTTGGGGTGTCGCCAAGTGGTAAGGCAGCGGGTTTTGATCCCGCCATTCGGAGGTTCGAATCCTTCCACCCCAGCCAGTAATCGGATGCGGGACAGGTTGTCTTCAACCTGTCCCCATTCAAGAAGATTGTCGAGTGGGAGTAGCTAGTGGCCGAATCAGAAACGCTGACTTTGTTCGCGGGTAACGCCAATCCGGCGTTGGCACACGACATCGCACGCCACCTGACGACGCCGCTGGGCCGGGCATACGTCGGAAGGTTCTCCGATGGCGAAGTGAACATCGAGTTGATGGAGAACGTGCGCGGGCGGGATGTGTTCATCCTGCAGCCCACGTGTCCCCCGGCCAACGACCACCTGATGGAGTTGCTGGTCATCGTCGACGCCTGCAGGCGCGCGTCGGCGGCCAAGATCACGGCGGTGGTGCCGTACTTCGGCTACTCGCGCCAGGATCGCCGGCCGCGCGCCACGCGCTCGGCGATCACCGCGAAGCTGGTGGCGAACATGATTCAGAGCGCGGGTGTGGATCGTCTGCTGACGATCGACCTGCACTCGGATCAGATACAGGGATTTTTCGACATCCCGGTGGACAACGTGTACGCGTCGCCGGTGTTGTTGGGTGATGCGTACCGGCAGCGCTACGAAAACATGATCGTGGTGTCGCCGGACGTCGGTGGTGTGGTGCGTGCGCGAGCGCTGGCGAAGCGGCTCGATGACGCGGACCTGGCCATCATCGACAAGCGCCGTCCGCGGCCGAACGAGTCGAAGGTGATGAACATCATCGGTGAGGTCGCGGGGAAAACCTGCGTGCTCATCGACGACATGGTGGACACCGCGGGCACGCTGGCCGCGGGTGCGCAGGCATTGAAGGACGAGGGTGCCGTGAAGGTGGTGGCGTACATCACGCACGCGATCCTCTCCGGCAATGCGATCGAGAAGATTTCGAAGTCCGCGATCGATGAGCTGGTGGTGACCGACACCATCCCGCTATCGCCCGCGGCGAAGCAATGTGGACGCATCCGGCAGTTGTCGGTTGCGGGGTTGCTGGCCGAGACCATTCGTCGCATCCGCGACGAGGATTCGGTGAGCAGTCTCTATCTAGATTGACGGTAAATGGGGACATTCCTCATTTCCTAGCAAACGGGGACGCGCCTGAAGCAGGCACTTCCCCGTTTGCTTGGAAATGAGGGACGTCCCTCTGGTGGCGGCACTGGTCGCGGTGTCCGCCGAATATTGATGTAACTGGAGTTTCAATCATGCGTATTTCTTTCGAACTCGCCGCCGAGTTCCGCGATGCGGAGGGCAAAGGTGCGAGCCGCCGCCTTCGTCACGCGGGACGAGTGCCGGCAATCCTGTACGGGGGTCACAAGGAACCCCGCGCCATCACTCTCAATCACCAGAAGCTGATGACGCTGGTGGACAACGAGAAGTTCTATTCCTCGATCATCAATCTCGTCGTCGATGACAAGAAGCAGGCTGCGATCGTCAAGGATCTGCAGATGCACCCGGCGCGCAACGCCATCGTGCACGTCGACCTGCAGCGCGTCGTGGAGACCGAGAAGATCCGCATCCACATCCCGATCCACTTCAAGGGTGAGGCCGCGTCCCCGGGCGTGAAGAGCCAGGGCGGCGTCGTGTCGCACCGCATCGCCGACGTGGAAATCTCCTGCCTGCCGAAGGATCTGCCCGAGTCAATCGAGCTCGATCTCTCGCAGATGGAGATGAACCAGTCCAAGCACCTGTCTGATCTGCCGTTGCCGGAAGGCGTCACGATCCCCGGAATCGCCAAAGCCGATGCCGTGGTCGTCACGATCCATCCGCCGCGTGCGGAAGAGCCGGAACCGACCGCCGAAGTCGCCGCTGCAACGCCTGCCGAAGGCGCCGCTGCTGCTCCGGCCGAAGGTGCGGCCGCTGCACCGGGCGCGAAGGCTGGCGATGCCAAGGCTGGCGACGCCAAGGGCGCCGCTGCCGCGGCTCCCGCGAAGAAGGAAGGCGGAAAGAAGTAACCGTGTGTCGGGGACGGGCCATCGGGCCCGTCCTCCGCTCACTAACTACTTGGGAGGAAATGGGGACATTCCTCATTTAGTTGTAACAATTCATTGGTCGAAGCGGCATCAATCGCCTCGATCAATTGTTACAACTAAATGAGGAATGTCCCCATTTCCGCAAGCTCACAATGTCCGGCAACGCTCTCAAACTCATCGTCGGGCTCGGCAATCCGGGTCCCGAATATGCGCGCACGCGTCACAACGCGGGCTTCTGGCTCGTGGATGAACTGGCGCGGCGCCACGGCGGCGTGTTCCGTTTCGAAGGCAAGCACCAGGCGGAGCTCGCGCGCGTGCGCATCAGTGGCGAAGAGTTGTGGCTCGCCAAGCCGATGACTTTCATGAATCGAAGCGGCGGGCCGGTGTCGAGCGTGCTGGGCTTCTACAAGTTGACCCCGGCGCAGATGCTGGTGGCGCACGATGAAATCGACCTGCCGAGTGGCACAGTGCGGCTCAAGGAAGCCGGTGGTCACGGTGGACACAACGGCCTGCGCGACCTCATCGCGGCGCAGGGCGACGGTTTCTGGAGACTGCGCATCGGCGTGAGCCATCCGGGAACGAAAAGCGAAGTCGTGGACTTCGTGCTGACGCGCGCATCTGCGTCAGAACAATCGGAAATCGATGAGTCCGTGCGCGCCGGCGCGGATGCGATAGAACAGATGCTGCGCTCGGGAGCGCAGATCGCCATGAACAAACTGCATTCGCTCGGCAAGCCCGCGGCGAACGCAAAATCGGAGTAGCTGGATGGGTATCAAGTGCGGAATCGTGGGTCTCCCCAACGTCGGCAAGTCCACGCTGTTCAATGCGTTGACGCGCGCGCAGATCGCGGCGGAGAACTACCCGTTCTGCACCATCGACCCGAACATCGGCATCGTGCCGGTGCCCGACCTGCGCCTCGACGCGCTGTCGAAAATCGTCGAGCCAGAGAAGGTCGTGGCGACCACGGTCGAGTTCGTCGACATCGCGGGCCTGGTGGCCGGCGCGTCGCAGGGCGAAGGGCTCGGCAACAAGTTTCTCGCGCACATCCGCGAGACGGACGCGATCTCGCACGTGGTGCGCTGCTTTGAAGATGCGGACATCGTGCACGTGTCGGGCCGCGTGAATCCCATCTCGGACATCGACATCATCGACACGGAGCTCGCACTCACGGATCTGCAGTCCGTGGAAAAGGCGGTGGACCGCAATACGAAAGCCGCCAAGGGCGGCGACAAGGACGCCGCGCGAAAGAAGGATCTGTTCGAGCGCATGCGCAAGCACCTCGACGACGGCAAACCCGTGCGCTCCATGGGACTCACCAAGGATGAGAAGGCCGACAGCCAGGAGTTGCACCTGCTCACGGAGAAGCCCGTGATGTACGTGGCCAACGTGAAGGAAGACGGATTCACCAACAACGCGCATCTCGATGCGGTGATTGCGCGTGCAAAGACCGAAGGCGCGGTGGTGGTGGCCGTGTGCGCGGCCATCGAAGCGGAGATCAGCCAGCTCGAAGAAGCCGATCGCGCCGATTTCCTGCGCGATCTCGGGCTTGCCGAGCCCGGCCTCAACCGCGTGATCCGCGCCGGTTATGAGTTGTTAGGCCTGCAGACCTATTTCACGGCGGGCGTGAAAGAGGTGCGTGCCTGGACGGTACGTGGAGGTTCGACCGCGCCCCAGGCGGCCGGCGTGATCCACACGGATTTCGAGCGCGGCTTCATCCGCGCCGAAGTCATCGCCTACGATGACTTCATCAAGTACCAGGGCGAGGCGGGTGCGAAGGATGCGGGCAAGCTGCGTCTCGAGGGCAAGGAATACCTGGTGAAGGAAGGCGACGTCATGCACTTCCGATTCAACGTCTAGTCAGGGGCAAAGAAGCCCCGAGGAGCTGAGCATGCTCGCCAGGGTTCGAAAGGTGCTGCGCCGGATTGGTATCGCGATCGGCATCGTGATTGCCACGATTCTCGTCGTGCGGTCGATCGATGCCTGGCGCTCGCCGCCGCTCAAGCTCTGGCACACGCAGGTGCCACACGAGCTCGATGCGGGCGAAATCGACGCCACGGATTGGGAAGCCTGGGTGGTGGCGGAGAACTCCGCGTTCGCCGAGGTGCAGAGCAAGGTCATCGACGCGCTGCCCGCGGACGATCAGATTGCCATCAATCGATATTTTTCGGCGAGCCCGATCAACCCGGTGCGCTTCGCGCAGAACTGGAATCACTCGTTCGTGCTCACGCCGATCGATACGCCGCGTGGCGCCGTGGTGCTGCTGCACGGGTTGACGGATTCGCCGTACAGCATGCGGCACATAGCGTTGCGTTACGTCGAGCACGGCTACGTCGCGGTGGCGGTACGCATGCCGGGACACGGCACCGTGCCCGCCGGTCTCACAACCACGCGCTGGGAGGCGTGGCTCGCGGCGACACGGCTCGCGGTGCGCACGGCGCGCGCGATGGCGGGCGACAAGGTGCCCCTGCACGTGGTGGGTTATTCGAACGGCGGCGCGCTGGCGCTGAAATATGCACTCGATTCGCTTTCCGATCCGAAACTGCCGCGCCCCGATCGGCTGGTGCTGCTCTCACCCATGGTCGGCATCACGAGTTTTGCGCGGTTCGCCGGTGTGCTCGGCTGGCCGGCCGCATTTCCGTCGTTCGCCAAGGCGGCGTGGCTCGACGTGCTGCCGGAATACAACCCGTTCAAGTACAACTCGTTTCCGGTGAACGCCGCGCGGCAGAGTTCGCAGGTGGTGCGCGCCGTGCAGGAGGAGTTTGCCAACGCCGCGGAAAGCGGTGTGCTCGCCAAACTACCGCCGGTACTCACGTTCCAGTCGGTGCTCGATGCCACGGTCTCGACCAGCGCTGTGGTGGATGCGTTGTACCGGAACCTGCCGGCGAATGGCAGCGAGCTGGTGCTGTTCGATGTCAATCACCGCGCCGGCGTGGGACCGATCATCCGTCCCGAGCAGGCGAATGTGCTGGCATCGCTGCTGCCGCCGGCGCCGCGCCAGTTTGCAGTCACCGTGGTGGGCAACGCCGTGGAAGATGCGTCGACCGATGAAGCCCGTACGGTTGCGGCCGGCGCGACCGAAACGCAGGTCAATGCGTTGGGCCGGCTATATCCCAAGGATCTGTATTCGCTGTCGCATGTGGCGCTGCCGTTTCCGCTGCAGGATGGCTTGTATGGCAGCGAACCGGGCGCGAATGACAGTTTCGGAGTGCGGCTCGGCATGGTGGCGGTGCGCGGCGAACGCGGCGCGCTGATCGTGGGCGCCGATACGCTCATGCGCGCGAGCTCCAATCCGTTCTTCGACTACATGCTGGAACGCATCGACGCGGACATCCCCAAGGCGGAGTGACCCTGAAACGGAAACGGTGCCTGGCACCGTTAACGGACCTTGAGCAGCGCAGCCGCTTCGTAGTCGGCGAGCGGCACGTCGAGCGCCTTCGTCTTCCCCGGCATTTGGAGCAACGGAAGCATCGGCACTTCGTTGCTGCCGATGCGCAGCATCTTCGCCATCTCGGCCGCCTCGACCGGACGCGCGATATAGAAGCCCTGCGCCAGCGTGCAGCCGTGCGTGGCCAGGAATTCCAGCTGTTCCTGGGTCTCCACGCCTTCGGCCACGATCTTCAGGCCTAACTGCCGGCCCATCGCGATGATGGCGGCGCAGATCGCCGCGTCATTGGAATCGCGGCCGAGATCGGCGACGAACGAGCGGTCGATCTTCAGCGCTTCGATGGGGAAGTGCTTCAGATAGGCGAGCGACGAGTAACCCGTGCCGAAGTCATCGATGGCCACGTGGACGCCGAGCTCGCGCACCGCGCGCACCGCGAGCGCCGCGGCGGCTTCGTCGGCCATGAGCAGGCTCTCGGTGATCTCCAGCTCCAGGCATGAGCCCGGCAATCCGGCTTCATCCAGATGCGCGAACACCCAGTCCGGGAATCCCGGCGCCTCGAACTGCGCACCCGAAACGTTGACGGCCACGCGCAGGTCGCGGCATCCGGCCTGCCACCATTCGGAAATCTGCTTCAACGCCTGGCGCATCACCTGGTCGGAGAGCTGCACGATGAGGCCGGACTCTTCGGCCACCGGGATGAATTCATCCGGCGGCACGATGCCGCGCGTGGGATGGCGCCAGCGGGCCAGGGCCTCGACGCTGGCGATGCGCCCGGTGGCGACTTCGATCTGGGGTTGATAGACGAGGAACAGCTCGTTCTGTTCGAGCGCTCGCCGCAGTTCGGTTTCGAGCTCCAGCCGTTCCACGGAACGCGCACGCATGTGTTCGCTGTAGATGACGCCGCGATTGCCGCCCGAAGTCTTTGCTTCGTGCAGCGCCAGGCCCGCGGTTCGCAGCAGTTCGTCGCCGAAACTGCCGTGGTCCGGAAAGATGGCGATGCCGATGGTGCAGGTCACGAAGAAATCGCGGTGCCGGACGAGGTACGGCGAGGCGAATGCGGCGGTGATGTTGGTGATGGCCTTCTGCACGTCGGAGTCGGCCTGCAGGTGCCGGATCGCGACGGCGAATTCGTCACCCGCGAGTCGCGCCAGCGGCATGGTCACAGCGCCATCGCTCTCCAGTTTGAGGAAAGTGCCGAGCCGCAGCGCCACGGCTTGCAGCAGCGCGTCACCAGCGCCGTGGCCGATGCTGTCGTTGATGCGTTTGAACTGGTCGAGATTGATGCGCAACACCGCGAATCGTTCGCCGGTGGTGGTCGCTTCGCGTCGCGCTTCCTCCAGCAGCTGCAGCAGGTACTGCCGGTTCGGCAGCTGAGTCAGCGGATCGAAGAACGCGAGCTCGCGGATCCGATTCGCGGCGCGATGACGTTCGGTCACGTCACGTAACACCAGCAACAGGCGGCCGCGGTCGTAGGGCACGATGCGCGTTTCGAATCGGCGCTCGACGCCGTCGCGGATACATTCGAACTCCACCTCGGTGCGCTCATTGCGCACGCGGCAGTCATCGAGCGCGTGCGCAATGGACCGCGCCGCATCGCCGCTGACGAGCTCCGACAGCTTTTGCTCGTGACGTATGCCGCCGGCCAGGAATGGGTGATTGTCGGCCGCACCGAGCCGGTCGACGATGCGGTCGTACATGTCGACCACCAGCAGCAGGTCAGGCAGGGCGTCGAGCATGGCGCGCTGGCGCCCCTGGCTTTCTTCGAGCTCCTGTACCAGGCGCCCGCCGCGTACCAGGTACTGCACGCGGTGGCCTAACAGGTTCCAGTTGATGGGTTTGGCGAGGAAGTCCGTGGCGCCCGCCTGGTACGAGGTGTTGATCGAAGCCACGTCGTCACGGCCCGTCACCATCATGATGGGCAGGTGCGCGCCGCCCTCGCGCGCGCGGATCGCCTTGCAGGCTTCGTAGCCGTTCATCGACGGCATTTCGACGTCCATGAGCACGGCGTTGCAATCGCCGGCCTCGACCGCCGCAACGGCCGCAGTACCGTCGGCCGCTTCGGCGACCGTGAATCCGCTGCGCTCCAGCGCGCGCCGCATGAGCAGGCGCGAGCCGGCATCGTCGTCGACGATGAGTACGTGGATCGGATCGGAAGGGGTACTGCTCGGCACTTCAGGCAACCTTGGCGTTGTCGAGCGCTTCGAGCTCGGAAAGAGCGACCGTGCGCTGCGCACGCAGCTTGGTCATGGACGTGGGCAGTTCGGTGATGTCACCGCCGCGCGCCGCGTGTTCTATCTGCCGCGCGATCGCTGCGACGTTGGCGGCGCCCAGGTTGGCGCTCGAGCTCTTCAGGGTATGCGCCGCGCGCGCAACGCTCTCGGTATCGCCGACTTTCAAGGCATTTTCGATGTCGGCGAGCAACTGCGAGGAATCGTCGCGATAGAGCGCGATCAACCGCGACAGCAACCGGTCCTGTCCATCCGGGTCGAGCTGGCGCACGGCGTCGATGGCCGAATGGTCCAGCGTCACTTTGTTGGCCGCCGAGCGCGACACCTTCGAGGGCAGCAGGATGTTGCGCAGCTGCGCCAGCGTGAAGGGCTTGGCGAGATAGTCGTTCATGCCGGCGGCGAGGCAGGCCTCGCGATCGCCCGCCAGTGCGTTGGCGGTCAGCGCCACGACGCGAGTCGGCTCGAGCTTGCGGGCCACTTCGCGTTCGCGCAGCTTGCGCGTGGCGATGAAGCCGTCCATCACGGGCATCTGGCAATCCATGAGCACCACGTCGAATTCCTGTTTCTCGAGCGCGTCCAGTGCCTCGACGCCATTGCCGGCGTGCATCGCGTCGCAGCCGAGCCGCTGCAGCATCTCGAGCGCGAGCGTGCGGTTGACCATGTTGTCCTCGACCAGCAGGACCGAGAGATGATCGAGTACGGGTTCGTTCTCCGGTGCCAGCATCGCGGGGGCGGAACTGACGTCGTGGAAAGGTGTCGCCTGCAGCGCTTCGTGCAGTGCCCGGCGCAGCATGCTCTGGCGCACGGGTTTGGAGAGGCGGCGCATCGGCGCGAGCTGCGTGACCATGGCTCCTTCGATATCGTCCGCGACCGAGCTCACCATGATGGCAGGGATCGACTTCCACTGCGGATTGCGCCGCACACCTAACAACCAGTCCACGCCGTTCTGTTCGGGCATGTGCCAGTCGAGCACGATGATCTTGGGCGGAATTCTGCACTCCTGCATGGCATCCAGGTGCGCCTGCGCCTCCATCGCGCTCGCCGCGGTGGTCACGATGAAGCCCCAGGCTTCGAGCTGCGAACCCAGGATCTCGACATTGATGGCGCTGTCGTCCACGACCAGCACGCGCGTGCCAGGCGCCAGCATCAGGCCCTGCGACGAATCCGAGGCAATGGCGGGAGCGGCCGGCATCGTGATGGCCAGCGAGAACGTCGAACCCACGCCGGGCTGGCTGACTACCGTGATGTCGCCGCCCATGAGCGTGGCGAGCTGGCGGCTGATGGCGAGGCCGAGCCCCGTGCCGCCGAAGCGGCGCGTGGTCGAGCCGTCTTCCTGCACGAACGCATCGAAGATCGCCGCCTGGTTCTCGGGGAGGATGCCGGTGCCCGTGTCGACCACGTCGATGACCAGTGACACATGCGTCTCGGACGGAGTCACGCCGCGCGCGCGGATAAGCACGTGGCCGCTGGCGGTGAACTTGAGGGCGTTCGATACCAGGTTCATGAGGATCTGGCGGATGCGCAGCTCGTCGCCCTTGGCCCAGCGATGCAGGTACGGATCGATGTCGAGCAAGAGCTCGATGCCTTTCTGATGCGCCCGTTGTGCAAACAGGTCAATGACTTCTTCGACGACCTGGCGGATGTCGAGATCCTGCGCTTCCAGACGCAGCTTGCCGGCTTCGATCTTCGAGAAGTCGAGAATGTCGTTGATGATGGCGAGCAGCGCATCGGCCGAGCTCTGGATGGTCGCCGCGAAACGGCGCTGGCGCGGATCGAGTTTCGAATCGAGCAGCAGCTCGGTCATGCCGAGCACGCCGTTCATGGGCGTACGGATTTCGTGCGACATGCGCGCCAGGAATTCGCTCTTCGCCTTGCTCGCGGCTTCCGCGGTGCGGCAGGCCTCGACGCTGTCATTCATTGCCTGGCGCAGTGTCTTGTTCGCCTCGGCCAGGCTCTTGGTGCGCTCGACTACCTGTGCTTCGGCGAGCTCGTGCTGTCGCGCCAGCTCCTGCTCGCGTTGCTCGATCTTGACCAGCATGCCGTTGTAGCCGTGCATCAGCGTGCCGATTTCGTCGTCCGAGGTGACGTCGGCGCGCCGCGAATAGTCGCCGCGCTCGGCGGCCTGCATGGTGTCGACCAGGTTGAGCAGTGGAGCGGCTATCTGTCGCTGCACGCGGCGCGCCAGTAGATAGGCCAGCGCCAGCGCGGCCACCGAGCTGCCGAGCAGGATCGCGAGCTGCACCAGCATCGTCTCCTGGAGCTCCGCGAGGTTGGCGCGCACGTACAGGTGACCGATGAGTTTGCCGTCATCGGTGATCGGGTAGACCAGGTGAAGCGCGGTGAGGCCATCGAAGCGATGCTGGTGCGCGCTACTCCGGATGGCTTCCTGCTTCCATTTCTGGATCGGGGTCAGCTCCCCGCCGGAGCTGCTCATGAGCAGCGTCTTGCTGCCGGCGTAGTGCATGAGCACGCGATTCTTCGAATCGATCAGCAACGCCTCTTCGACGTTCGGCTCGACACGCAACGCGCTCACCAGCGCTTCGGCCTGCCCGAAGTCCTGGCTCTGGATCGCCGTCGTGCTGCGGCCCGCGATGACGCGCGCCACCGCATGCAGATGTTCGTACGCCTCGTTATGGCTGTAGAAATATGACGTAACGCCCTGCGTCAGCGCCGCGATCAGCAAGGCGATCGAAGCCGTCAGCGCGCTGGCGGCGATGAGCTTCGTACGTAACGGCAGGTGAGCGAACTGCAGCCTTTTCATGGGCGGTGAGCATCCTGGCGCTCGACCGGGAGCGCCCCACTGCCGCTATCGGCTTGATTCCGCTCACACTTGATCCGGCGGGCCCGAATTGAGAGGCGTATCGCAGCGTTGCGAATCGCGCTTTTCCCCGGTTGACAGCCGGCCCGGACACCGGTGTCAGGGCGCTAGGCTAAGTGGTTGTTTTCGTGGGGATTGCCTTGACACCCGCACGCGCCGCCGCGAGAATCGCCGCCCCTTCGTTCTGGTACCGCCGGAACGACTTCGGGCAGCGTGGAAAGGTAGCTCAGCTGGTTAGAGCACGGCACTCATAATGCCGGGGTCGAGGGTTCGA
>Ga0307513_10004997_pt1 | contig 17579 bp, 16 predicted proteins | sample 15_EM_MG_FD_202174 | JGI IMG/M metagenome (GOLD analysis project Ga0307513, IMG submission 202174) | Populus trichocarpa ectomycorrhiza microbial communities from riparian zone in the Pacific Northwest, United States - 15_EM | ecosystem: Host-associated > Plants > Roots > Unclassified | place... | reverse complement strand
GTGAACCTATGTGGTCAACGCACTAGCCGCCGTCAAGCTCGTCCCGATGGTGGCGGATCTCGTCGTGGTGGCTGATCGCCCAGTCGATCAGGGAGGCCACGATGGCGTGGAGGCTGTCGCCCATGGGCGACAGCTCGTACTCCACGCGGGGCGGCACCTCGGCGTAGGCGGTCCGGGTGATCAGGCCGTCCTGGTGGAGCTGGGCCAGCGTGCGGGAGAGCATCCGCTGGGAGATGCCGGGGATGGCCTGCAGCAGTTCGGTGTAGCGCATCAGGCCACCCCGCAGGGTCGCGATCACCATCAGGCTCCACTTGTCCCCGACCCTGTCCAGGATCTGCCGGACGAAGTCCGCGTTCTCGGCCGGGATGCGGGAGCAGGGACCGGTGAGCGCGGTCGCTCCGCGCTGAACCGCGACGACTTCCATCGCAGGCATCCCCTTCGCTAGCGGACACGGATGTGTGTTTTGTAGAGGCTCTCATACAGGCCTATCGTGGCGCTACATACGAATCGTATGTATCGAGGTAGAAGGACCTCGCTGGGAGGTTGGATCATGTCCGAAGCACTGACGCAGAACCAGCAGGTGATCGACGAGTTCCGCTCCACCGACGGCGTGGTGAGCGGTCCTTTCGCGGGCGCGCCCATGCTGCTGCTCACCACCACGGGCGCCCACAGCGGGCAGCCGCGCACCACACCGATGATCTATCTCCGCGACGAGGATCGGCTGGTGGTCTTCGCGGTCAACGGTGGCAGCACGACCGACCCCGGGTGGTTCCACAACCTGCAGGCCAACCCCGCCGCCCACGTCGAGGTCGGCTCGGAGGCCTACGACGTGACGGCAACGGAGACCGAGGGCGCGGAGCGCGAGCGACTCTGGGCACTGCGACTGGCGCAGGTACCGCAGCTCGCGGAGCTGCAGAAGCAGGCCGGGCGAGTCATCCCCGTCGTCGCGCTCACCCGCTCATGAGCTACCGGGTGGTCGAGACCGGACTGAGCGACACGGGCCGCTCGACGATCGTCGGCGACCGGGTCGTGCCCGACGTCACCGTCCCGGGCGGACGGAGTCTTGGCCGGCTCTGGGAGGCCGGCGGGTGCTGCTGGGCGCGGGGGACGAAGCAGCGACATCACCTGCCGGCGAGCTGGTGCCGTTCCCCGCGGTGGGTGGCGTGCGGTTCTGGTCGGTGACGGTCCCACCAGACGAATCCGGCGCCCCGCCGCAGGAGTTCCTCCACACGCTCACGCTCGACGTCGGGATCGTCCTGTCCGGGCAGATCGTGCAAGAGATGGAGGACGGGACATCGGCCGAGCTGTCGGCCGGGCAGGCGTTCGCTCAGCAGAGCACCCCGTGGATGCCGTCATCGCGGTTGTCATGATGGGCCGGGACCGTTGACGGTCGGCTCCGCTCAGGCGAGCCACGGGGAGCTGTGGTCGGCGTTGACCGCGTCCCACTCGTGGGTCTCCCGGCAGTAGATCCGGATCGGGACCCCATCGGGATCGCGCACGACGATGAGCCAGCCGACGAGACCGCGCAGCACACCCGAGTGCGGGATGCCCGCGTTCTCGAACCAGGACGCCCAGTCGACCAGGTCGGCCTTGGTGGACGTCGCCAGCGTCAGCACGTCGAAGCCGGCCAGGTGCGCTGCCGCGCCGGGGTTGTGCCGCAGCTCCAGCGGCCGCGGGAGGCCGGGGACGTCCAGGATGTAGCCGAAGAGCTCGCCGTCCGAGGTGATGTGATCGAACTGCGGGTCCCGCTCGGCGCCGAAGATCCGCTCCCACCACCGCAGGCTCGTGGCGAGGTCGCTGACCGGGAACTTCAGGTGGTGGATCCCGTCGATGGTGGGACGTTTGACGTCGATCATGATGTCTCCTCGTCGATGAGGGGGCCGTGGAGCCTCGGGCGGTCGATCGGTACCCCGGCGGTGAACACCCCGTCCGGGTCGTAGCGGTGCTTCACCTCGCGGAGCAGACCTGCTGTGCGCTCGCCGTAGATGTCGGCGAGCGCCGGGCCGTCGCTACCGACGAAGTTCACGTACGCGCTGCGGTCGGTGCCGGTGAGCAGCGTATGGGTCCGCCGTGCCCACGCGATCGAGGCGGCGCCGTCCCCGTCTTCCCACCCGCCGCTGACGTTCAGCGCGAACCGGGCGTCCCGGCGGGGGAACGCCGTCGCCATCTCGTCGACGTCGCTGACGGCGCCGCCGAGTCGCATGATCTCGATCTGCTGGTCCCCCGGCGGCGCCTGCCGCATCGCGTCGACCATGCCCGACACCGTCGTCGCGTCGAGACTGTGCAGGTAGCCGGGCTTGATGTAGTAGCGGCGGCCGTGCGGGTAGCGGTGATCCTGCTGGGACTGGACCGACACGAAGCGCCGACGCCGGGCCGGCGCGCTGCCGGTCCCGAGCGTCATCAGCGCCTCGACGTCGGCGGCCCGGGCCGGCGCGCCGGACCACAGCCATTCGATGGTCGCGACGGGTTCGTCCGACACTCCCGCCTCGACGTCGTGGCCGGCGAAGCGCTGGAACTTGCACACGACCTGCAGGTCCCGTGGCAGGTCGTCCTCGATCCCGTGGAGCCGGCCGAAGACGTCGGCGGCGTCCGCGAGGTCGAGCACGTGGATGCCGTAGGAGACCGGGCCGATCGGCGCGGTGCGGAAGACGAACCGGGTGACGGCGCCGAAGTTGCCACCGCCGCCGCGCAGCGCCCAGAACAGGTCCGGATGGGCGGACGTCGAGACGTCGAGGACCTCCCCGCGCGCATCCACGACGGTGGCTGCAACCAGGGAATCGCAGGTCAGGCCGCGGCTTCGGCACAGCCACCCGATGCCGCCGCCCAACGTCAGCCCACCGACGCCGGTGTGCGACACGACGCCGGCCGGGACAGCGACGCCCTGCCGGGCGCAGGCACGGTCGAGATCGCTCAGCAGCGCACCGCCGCCGACGGCCACCGTCCCGCGTCCCGAGTCGATGTCGACCGAACGCATCAGGCTCAGGTCGGCGACCAGCCCGCCGTCGACCACGGCGGCGCCCGCCACCTGGTGGCCGCCGCCGCGCACGGAGAGCCGCAAGCCGGCCTCGCGTGCCGACCGGACGACCGCCGCGACGTCGGCCGTGTCGGCGCAGCGGACCAGCGCCGCCGGGCGATGGTCGACGGCACCGTTCCAGACCTGACGGGCGGTGTCGTATGCCGCGTCGCCGGGGAGCAGCAGGCGCTCCCCGAACCGGCTGAGCGCCGCGGTGAGCGTGAACGTCGCCGTCACCGGCTGCTCACCGCGGGCCCGCGATCGTCGTGGTCACGCTGGCGATCCCCGCGACGCCCGCGACGACCACGTCACCGGGGTGCAGGTAGCCAGGAGGTGTCCGGCCCATGCCGACACCGCCGGGCGTCCCGGTGGTCACGAGATCGCCGGGGTGCAGCGTGACCGAGCGGCTCAGGAACTCCAGCAGGTACGGGATGTCGTAGATCATCTGGTCGATGGTCGAGTTCTGCCGCAGTTCGCCGTTGACCAAGCACGTGATGGCGTTGTCGGCGATGTCGACCTCGTCGGCCGTGACGATCTCGTCGGCCACGGGGAGGAAGCCGTCGGCGCTCTTGCACAGCATGATCTGCATCGGCTCCCGCGCCATCACGTCGCGGGCGCCGATGTCGTTGATCACGGTGTAGCCGAAGACGTGATCGAAGGCGTCCTTCGCCGCGATCCCCCGCGTCGTGCGCCCGATGATGATGGCGAGCTCGACCTCGTAGTCCAGCTCCGTGGTCGGTTCCGGCAGGTGGAGCGGGTCACCGGGCGCCAGCACGGTCGACCAGATCTTGGGGAAGTAGATCGGCTCGCTCGGGTGCAGCCCGGCCTCGATCAAGTGTTCGCGGTAGTTGCCGCCGACGCAGATCAGCTGGCAGCGCTCGGCGAGCGGGGCCAGCAACCGGTCCGGGACGACGACGGGTGGATCGGTGGCGAGGTATGCCTCGAGCTTCTCCGCCGCGGCGTCGCCGGCCTCCAGGTAGTCGCGCAGCCCGTCGTACCCGGTCGGCACGATCCCGCTGTCGGTACGGACGCCCAGCTCGGTCGCCCCGTGGAGCTGATAGGTCACGAATCGCACGGTCTTCCTCGAATCCCCTGGTGGTTGGTTCAGGCGTCGATCGGTTCGCCGACGGGGCTTGAACACGACATGGGCGCCCCGCCGTTCTGGATGAGCCGGTGGACACGGGCACGGAGCTCGGCGAACTCCGGTGTCGAGCGGGTGGCGATCTGCTCGCGCTCGCGGCCGAGCGGGATCGCGATCTCGTCGATGACCGACGCGGGCGAGCCGTGCAGGACGACCACGCGGTCGCCGAGGTAGACCGCCTCGTCGATGTCGTGGGTGATGAGCAGGACCGTCTGGCCCAGGTCGTCGCGCACCCGCAGCGTCAGGTCCTCCAGCCCGGCCCTGGTCTGGGCATCCACGGAGGCGAACGGTTCGTCCATCAGCAGCACCGCGGGCTCGTACGCCAGCGCGCGGGCGATGGCGGCCCGCTGCTGCATGCCGCCGGAGAGCTCCCACGGCCGTTTGGCCTCGGCGTCGAGCAACCCGACCTCGCGCAGCGCGGTCCGGCCGCGGTCGGCGCGCTCGGCACGGGAGTGCTTGCCGCGCAACGGGAGCGTGACGTTGTCCAGCACCGACAGCCACGGGAACAGCGAGCGGCTGTAGTCCTGGAAGACCAGGCCGACCGCGGCGCTCGGACCCTCGAGGACCTGGCCGCCGATGGAGACCGTGCCGCGGGTGGGCCGCTGCAGGCCGCCGATGATGCGCAGCAACGTCGTCTTCCCGACGCCGGACGGGCCGACGATGCAGACCACCTCACCGGCGTTCGCGGTGACCTCGACACCGTCGAGCACCCGGTGGACGCTCTCGGCCTGCGGGTAGTCGTGGCCGACACCGCGCACCTCGACCAGTGCGGGTTCGGTGGTACCGAGCGTGTTCATCGCGCCTCCACGGGCGTCGGGCCGCTGCGCGCAGGCGGGTAGTGGCGCAGCAGCAGGCGCTCGACCCGGCGGAACGCGAGGTTGAGCAGGCAGCCGAGCAGGCCGAGGACGACCATCCCGGTCCACATGTCGGTGAGGGCGAAGGATCGTTGGGTGGTGAGCAGGAAGAAGCCGATGCCCCGATCGGCGCCCTGCATCTCGCTGACGACGATCAGCACGACGGCGATCGACAGGCTGACCCGGGCCCCGGCGACGATCTGCGGGACCGCCGCGCCGAGCCGGACGCGCAGCACGCGGGTCGGGAGCGACAGGGCGAACGCCTGCTGGACGTCGCGCTGCACGGAGTCGATCCCGGAGACGGCCGAGACGGTGTTGATCAGCACCGGCCACACGGCACCGAAGGCGATCATGCTGACCCGCATGCCGTCGCCGAGGCCCAGCGCGATCACCGCCACCGGCAGCAGCGCCACGGCGGGAACCGCGCGCAGGAACTCCAGCTCGGGCTCGATCGCGTCGAGCAACCGCGGCATCGACCCGAGCAGGAGCCCGCCCAGCACGCCGATCACGACGGCCAGCGCGTACCCGTACGCGAGGTTGACCAGGCTCGGCACCAGGTCCGACCACACGTGGTCGAAGGGCCAGAGCTGCCAGGTCGCCGCGGCGATGTCGCGCAGCGGGGGGAAGAAGATCGAGGTGCTGTTCGCGGAGGCGAACCACCACGCGACGAGCGCCAGCACGGGCAGCCAGAGCTCGAGACCGAGCCGCTTCAGCCGGTTCATGTCGCCACTCCCCTGCGGACGTGCACGGCGTTGCGGACCGACGGATGCCAGGAGATCGTCCGCCGCTCGACCAGCCGCATGAGGGCGTTGATGCCGATGCCGAGCAGTGCGGCACAGATGACGTAGACATAGGCCTCGTCGGTCTGGCCCGCCAACTGCGCCGCCGTGATCTGCGCGCCGACCCCCGGCGCGCCACCGACGAGCTCGGCGGCGACCGCCAGCAGCAACGCAATGGTGGCCGAGACGCGCACCCCGACCAGCACCAGCGGCAGCACGCTCGGCAGGACCAGCGTCCGCCACCGCACCCCGGCGGGCAGGCCGAACGCGGCCGCCACGTCCCGCTGCACCGGTTCGATGTCGCGGATCGCGTACACGCTGTGCAGCAGCATCGGCCAGAAGGCCCCGTACACGACGAGCACGAGCGACATCTGCATCGTCGGCCCGTAGAGCAGCAGCGCGAGCGGCAGCAGCGTGACCGGCGGGATCGTGCGCAACACGTCGACCGTCACCCGGGAGCTGCGGTCGACGACGTGGGAGGACCCGATCACCGCGCCCAGCGGCACCGCGACCGCCACCGCGATCGCGAGGCCGACCAGTGTGCTCAGCGCGGTGTCGAGGGTCGCCGTCCAGAAGTCACCCGTGAGCAGCGCCCGGCCGAACGCGGACACGCACGACCACACCCCGGGCAGGGTGTCGGAGCCCAGCACCACAGACGCGACCTGCCAGCAGACGAGCACGACGGCGAGTGCGATCAGCCTCCGCACGATCCGCGGGGAGGCCGAACGGGTCCGGGGCACCTCGCGGATCTGCGGTGCCAGCGTCGTCATGACGGCCCCCTCATGACGGCGGGGCGCCGAGCAGCGCCGTCATGTCGGGCTGCTTGGGCAGGGCCTGGTACTTGTTCATGATCACGATCAGCTTCGGCAGCCCCGAGGTGTCGGCGGCGGTCTCCGCGTACACCGGCAGCGTGATGACGTCCAGGGTGGCTGCGGGCAGCTTCGTGAAGCCGGCCACCGCGCGTCCCGCCGCCGGATCGGCATTGGCCTTCTTGCCCGCCGCCGAGAGCGCCGCCATGAACTTCTCGATGACCGTCGGGTTCGCGGCCGCGTAGGTCCCGGAGGAGACGATGAGGGTGGTGGGCAGCCCGGGCACCGCAGACGCCTGCGGCGCAAGCACCTTCTCGAGCCCGTCGCCCTTGGACTGGGTGACGAACGGTTCGACGTTCATCGCGGCGTCCACCCGGCCCGCCTTCACCGCAGCGGCCATCTGTGGGAAGGGCAGCTCCACGAACTTCAGCTGCGTGCTGTCACCGCCCTGCGCGTCGACCGCGGCCTTGACGGTCAGCTGCGCACCGCCGCTCAGCTGGTTGACCGCGATCGTCTTGCCGCTGAGCCCGGCGGCACCGGCGATGTGACTGCTGGCCGGCGCGATGATGGCCGAGTAGTCCTTCGCGGGATCGCTCGGGGCGACCGTCGAGATGCCGACGACCCGCAGCGGCACCCCGTTGGCCGCCGCCTGGACGGTACCGACGGCGTCGCCGAAGGCCATGTCGAGCGAACCGTTGACCAGCCGTGGCACCGCATCGGCGCCGGACTGGATGGTCGACAGCTCCACCTCGAGCCCGTTGGCGGCGAAGGTCTGCTCCTGCTGGGCCAGATAGACCGCGATCGCGGCGGTCGTGGGGCTGACACCCACGGTGACGTGGGTCAGGCCACCGGATCCACCGGTCGGCGCCGCCGCTGCGCCACATCCGGCGAGCACGAGGGCCGACGCGATCACCGCCGCCCCTGTTGCAAAGGTCCGCGTCATCGAGTCCTCCGTGGTCGTGGGAGTCACCACCATCGGCGAGGAGTCACCAAGTGTCAAGGTCTCTTGGTGACTTTCGGCTAACTGGCGCTAAAGGGCGGCGCCGGACGCTATAGTCACCAGGTGACTACCTCTCGACCTGTGGCATCGGTGCTGGGCCCGACGGAGCACATCCGCGATCGGAGCCGTGCTGCGGAGCAGATCATCGAGAACCTGCGCGACCAGATCGCGCGTGGCGCACTGTCGAGCGGATCCCGGTTGCCCAGCGAGAAGGTGATCGCCGAGCACTTCCAGGTGAGCGCGCCCACGGTCCGCGAGGCGACCCGCGCGCTGGCATCCATGGGCCTGGTCGAGTCCCGGCACGGCAGTGGCACCTACGTCACCGCCCGACCCTCCGACGTCGTCGCGGCCTCACTCGCCACCGCCGCCCAGCTCGGCGACGCGACCGTCGCCGAGATCATCGAACTGCTGGCCGTGCTCAACCTGCGTGCCGCCGAACTGGCCGTGCACAACGCCACGGAGGAGGACCTCGCCCGGCTCGCGACCGGCCGCGACGCGATCCTCGCCGGCCGCACGCGCGAGGAGATCCTCCTCGGCGTCGAGACGTTCCTGAGCGCCCTGGCCGAGTCGGCACACCAGCCGTTGCAGTCGATGATCAGCAACTTCCTGATCCGCGTGCTGGTCGAGGTGGAGCTCGAGCTGTTCCCCGAGTCCCCCACGATGTGGCGGGAGTGGACCGGCGCGCTCGCCGACGTCCGCGCGGAGATCGTCGAGGCGATGCGCCTGCGCGACGGCGCGCGCCTGCAGGCCGCCGTCCGCGACTACCACGGCAGCGCCACCACCCGGCTCGACGGGGAAGCCGAGGGGTCGATGACGATGAAGCTCTCCGACCAGCGCCTGGCCGGCGTGATGGCCAAGCTCATCTCCCGGGCCTGATGCGCCACGAGGATTGCGGTGCGGGAGCGGTCGGCGGGGTGCGCGCCACCAGATAGGGCCCCAGCCACGATCGTCAGAACCACGACGTGTCCTGGTCGTGGCCCAGCCGAGTGAGTACGTCGAACCTTCCAGCAGAGGAACCGGCGAGATCCATGCCGCAACGATGATCAGCGGGCGCGGCGTCGACCACCGACGACCACCCTGACAACCGGCCGTACCGTGATGTCCGTGCCGATGGCAGGGGCCGAGGTTCAGAACGCGCGCCCCGGGTTGAGGATGCCGAGCGGGTCGAGCGCCGCCTTGATACCGGCGTGGACCGACAACGACACCTCACCGAGCTGATCGCGCACCCAGTCCCGCTTCAGCACGCCGACCCCGTGCTCACCGGTGACGGTGCCCCCGAACGCCCGGGCGTGCGCGCACAGCTGCTCCCCCACGTCCATGGCTCGCGCAATGGTGTCGGGGTCCAGATCCGGCAGAAGCAGGATGGGGTGGAGGTTGCCGTCCCCGGCATGCGCGGTGGTGGCGATCCGGACGCCACTGGACGCACTGATCTCCGCGATCGTGGCGAGCATCGGGCCGAGCAGCCCGGGTGGGACGCCGACGTCCTCGATCACGGTCGGTCCGGTGGCCATGACCGCCGTTCCGGCCAGCCGCCGGGCCTCCAGCAGCATGTCCGACTCCTCGGCCGTCTCGGCTCGGACGACGAGATCGGCGCCGGCCTTCTCGCAGCAGGCGACCATCTGCTCGACATCGCGATCCGCCGCCGCGCCGTCGGCCTGCCCGATGAGCAGACCCGCCGAGCCGCGGTCGAGATCCATCCGCCGGTAGTCCTCGATCGCGTTGATGGTGGCGTTGTCGACCATCTCCAGCATGGAGGGCACGACGCCGAAGGCCTGGATGGCCTCGACCGCCGCCGCGAGCTCGGCCAGCGAGCCGAACGTGGCCGCGAAGGTCACCGGCAGGACCGGCGGTGCCGGCCGCAGCCACAGGGTCGCCGCCGTGATCACCCCGAGAGTGCCCTCGGACCCGATGAACAAGGACGTGAGGTCGTAGCCCGCGACGTTCTTGCGGGCGCCACTCCCGGTGGTGAGCACGGAGCCGTCGGCCAGCACCACCTCCAGCGCCGACGTCGACTCGCGGGTGACGCCGTACTTGACGCACCGCATCCCACCCGCATTGGTGGCGAGGTTGCCGCCGATGCTGCAGATCTCGAAGCTGCCCGGGTCCGGCGGGTAGAACATGCCGACACCCACGGCCGCCCGACCGAGATCGGCGTTGATCACCCCGGGCTCGACGACCGCGTACTGCTGCTCGACGTTGATCTCGCGGATCCGCTGCATCCGCTCCAGCGACAGCACGATGCAGCCGTCGATGGCGTTGGCGCCGCCGGACAGGCCTGTGCCCGCCCCGCGGGGCACCACGACGACGCGGTGCTCGGTGGCCCACCGCATCGTGGCCTGCACGTCCTCGATGCCGGTGGCCCGCACGAGCGCGCGCGGCTGACCGGCGGGGACGATGTCGGCGCGGTCGCGCCGGTAGCCCTCGACCACGCCCGGATCGGTGACGAGCGCACCGGCGGACAGCTGCCGGCCGAGGTCGATGATTGCGTCAGACATGTCGCGTGCTCCGATCGTGGGTGCCGGCATCTGCGAGTATCGAGCGGTGCGTGAACTGAGCGCTTCGGCCGCGGTCATCTCCGCTCGCCTGCGTGACGAGCTGCTCAGCGGGGCGTTGCGACCAGGCGATCGTCTCAAGGAGGAAGAGCTCGCGGAGCGTTTCCGGGTCGGCCGCTACACCGTGCGGTCGGCGCTGCGGACGCTGGTGGACGCCCGGCTGCTCGAACACGAGACGAACCGGGGCGTCGAGGTTCCGCACCTGCATGCCGCGCGCGTCGACGAGCTCTACGAGTACCGGACGGTCCTCGAGGTCGGGTGCCTGCAGGTGGCGCAGGCCCACGGCGTCTCGCTGGCGAGCATCGAGGAGACGACGGCGGCGCTCGTGGCGCTCCCGGCGGATGCGGCCTGGCCCGACGTCATCGGCCGGCACCAGGACATCCATCGCGCCATCGTGCGCTCCAGCGGCAATGCCCGGCTGATCACGGGATACGAGCTGTGCGAGGAAGAGCTCCAGTTCGTGATCGCCACGACCCGCCCGGAGTACACCGCGAGCAGGCTCGCTGCCCTGCACGTCACGTTGCTCGACGAGCTGCGCGCGGGCGGAGCCGGGGCCGTCGCGGCGTTGACCCGCGACATCGAGGTCGGCCGGTGCGCCGTGCACGACGCGATGGCGAACGCCGACTAGGCCAGACATTCTACAAACCTTGCGCGGATCGACACGTCCATGTCACAGTCCAGGTTGTATCACAATATGACGTGAGGTGGTCGACGTGCGGCTCTCCGACCGGCTGACCAACGAGCACGGCACCCACTACCTGCCCGGTCTGCAGGCGCTGGTGCGGTTCCCGCTGGAGCAGTCCCGCCGCGATCGCGCGGCCGGGCTGCGGATCGCGACGTTCATCAGCGGTTACCCCGGATCCCCGCTGGCCGGCTACGACCTCGCGCTCGGGCGCATCCCCGAGCTGCTCGCCGACCACGACGTGACGTTCCTGCCCGCCGGCAACGAGGAGCTGGCCGCCACCGCCCACATGGGCACGCAGATGCTCGACGACCACCCGCACTCGGCGTGGGACGGCGTCACGTCGATCTGGTACGGCAAGGGCCCCGGCGTGGACCGCAGCGGCGACGCGCTCAAGCACGGCAACTTCGCCGGCACCAGCGCAGCGGGCGCGGTCGTGATCATGTCCGGTGACGATCACGAGGCGAAGTCCTCCACCATGCCCTACCAGCAGGACTACGCCTTCACCTCGGCCGGCATCCCGATCCTGTACCCGTCCTCGGTCGCCGAGTTCCGCACGTTCGGCATGCATGCGATCCGGCTGTCGCGGTTCAGCGGTTGCTGGGTGGCACTCAAGCTCGTCAGCGCGCTCTGCGACGGCGGCGAGACCGTCACCTTCTCCCCCGACGACGGCGAGGTGACGCTGCCCGAGGTGACGATCGACGGCAGGCCGTTCGCCAAGCGCACCGACTTCTCGTTCTTCCCCGGCAAGAACATCGAGACCGAACGGCAGCTCTACCAGGAGCGCCACGTCGCGGTGCGGGAGTACGCGCGCGCCAACGATCTCGACCGGATCGTCAGCTCGTCGCCGCACGACACGATCGGCATCATCACCGCAGGCAAATCCTTCGCCGACGTGGCGCAGGCCCTCCGCGATCTCGGCGTCGACGCGGCCACGGCCGGCATCCGCCTGCTCAAGCTCGGCCTGGTCTACCCGCTGGACGAGGACCGCGTCCGCTCCTTCGCGGCGGGGCTGGACCGGATCGTCGTGGTCGAGGAGAAGCGGAACTTCCTGGAGCAGCAGGTCCGGGCCGCCCTGCAGGTGCTCGGCCGGCCGATCGAGGTGATCGGCAAGCTCGACGGTGCCGGCCGGCCGGTGTTCCCGGTCGAGGGCGGCATGGACGCCGATCTCGTCGCCTCTCGACTCGCCGAGATCCTGGGCAGCGAGATCGATCCGGCCGGGGCGGCGCCCCGACTCGCGGAGATCGCCGACGCGGGCGATCTCGTCGTGCTCGGCACCCGCACCCCGAACTTCTGCTCCGGCTGCCCGCACAGCGCCTCGACCGTGCTCGCGCCGGGCCAGGTGGCCTGGGGCGCACCGGGTTGCAACTGCTTCAACACGGTGATCGAACAGCCCGAGCGCCACATCGACGTGATGACCCAGTACGGCGGCGAGGGCCTGCCCTGGATCGGGCTGTCGCGCTACACCGACCGCGAGCACATGGTGCAGCACATCGGCGACGGATCGATCTACCACTCCAGCTACCTCAACATCCGCTGGGCCGTCGCCGCTGGCGTCAACATCACGTTCAAGCTGCTCTACAACGGCGTCGTGGCCAACACGGGCGCACAGAACCCGGTCGGCGAACACGGCATCGCCGACCTGACGCGCGGACTGGAGTCCGAGGGCGTCGCCCGAATCGTGATCGCCACCAAGGAACCCGGCCGCTACCGGAAGCAGCCGCTGGCGCCCGGGGTCGAGGTCCGCGACGCGGATCGCCTGGTGGAGACCGCGGCCGAGCTGGCCACGGTGCCGGGCACCACCGTGTTGATCTACGACGAGTCGTGCGCGAACGAGCGCCGCCGGCTGCAGCGCCGCGGCAAGCTCGCCGCGCCCACGAAGCACGTCGTCGTCAACACCGACGTGTGCGAGAACTGCGGCGACTGCGGACGGGTCAGCAACTGCATGTCCCTGCAGAAGACGCCCACGGAGTTCGGCCCCAAGACGAAGGTGCACGCCTCGTCCTGCAACCAGGACTTCTCCTGCATCAAGGGGGACTGCCCGGCGTTCGTCACCGTGGAGACGGCGCCGGGCACCGGCTACCGCACCCCCGAGCCCGTCGCGGTGTCGACGTCCGATCTCCCGGATCCCGCCCGTGTCGCGCTCGACGCGCCATTCCACCTGCTCATGCCCGGGGTCGGCGGCACCGGGGTCCTCACCCTCAACGGGATCCTGTCGGTCGCAGCCACGCTCGACGGGTACGAGGTCCTGTCCTACGACCAGACCGGAGCGGCCCAGAAGTGGGGCCCGGTGCTCTCCAGCCTGGTGCTCGCGCCGGCCGGTCGCCCCGTCCTCTCCAACAAGGTCGGCAAGGGCCGGGCCGATCTCTACCTCGCGCTCGACGTCGTCGGGGCCGCGACCCCGGCGAACCTCGACCGCTGCTCCCCCGGCCGCACCCGCACGGTGCTCAACACCGACCTGTTCCCCACCGGTGAGCAGGTCCGCGACATCCACACGCACGTCGACGAGGACGGCATGGCGGCCGCGATCACCCGGCGGTCGGTCGACGTGCTGGGGGTGCCCGCACGGCAGATCGCCGAGGAGGTCTTCGGCGACTACATGCTGACCAACATCGTCGCGCTCGGTGCCGCGTACCAGGCCGGGCTGCTGCCATTGACCGGCGGCTCCATCGAGGAGGCGATCGCGCTCAACGGGGTCGCGGTCGACGCGAACCGGCAGGCGTTCCGCCACGGCCGGCTGTGGGTCCACGACCGGGCGCGCGTGCTCGCGATCGTGGCGCCGGCACAGCTCGACGCGACCGCCGAGCACCGTAGGCGCCGGGCGCAGCTGGGCCGACGCCGCCGGGCCGCCTACGACCGGCTCTGGCAGCAGACCACCACGTTCGACGAAGAGACCCGTCGACTGCTGGCTGTCCGCCTGGCCGAACTCGTCGACTACCAGGACGAGAGCTACGCCCGCGACTACCTGGCGACGGTGGCGGCGATCGATCGCAGCGAGCGTGCCGTGACACCGGACCGGCACGATCTGACCCACGCCGTCGCCCGCAACCTCCACAAGCTGATGGCCTACAAGGACGAGTACGAGGTGGCCCGCCTGGTCCTCAAGCCCGGCTTCGCGGAGCAGATCGCGCAGACCTTCGAGAGCCCGGTCCGGGTCGTGCACCACCTGCAGCCGCCGCTGGCCCGGACGTTGGGCTGGGGCAAGCTCGCCGTCGGACCGTGGTTCCGGCCCGTCTTCCGCGCGCTCCGGGCAGCGCGGCGAGTGCGCGGCACGGCGTTGGATCCGTTCCGCCGTCAGGTCGCGCGCGTCGAGGAGCGGGAGCTGGTCGGGTGGTACCGCGGGCTGCTGGACGATATCCGCGCCGAGCTGCGGGGGTCCAACCACGAGATCGCGGTCGCCCTCGCAGACCTCCCCGACCGCATCCGTGGCTACGAGCAGGTGAAGCACGCCAACGCCGAAACGGCCAAGACGGACGCGGCGCTGCTGCGTGAGCAACTCCGCCGGCCCCTCATCCCGATCTCGGCGCGGTGATCAGGAGGCCGACCCGATCGCGGCCAGTCCGGCGACGAGAGCCCGCGCGGAGACCTCCCCGACGAGGTGATGGGTGACGATGAGCCCCGGCATCATCGTCAGCAGCACCGCGGCGACGTCGTCGGGGTTCGCGTCGGGCGGGAGCTGCCCCGCCCGCCGCCACCTCCGCGCGAGCTCGGCGAGGTGCCCGCGCACGTCGAGGTAGAACGCTCGGCTGCGCGCCTCCAGCTCGGCCCGGCGCAGCGACTCGGCCCAGGCGTGCATGGCGACCTTGGACAGGTCGTAGTCGACGTTCGCGGTCCGGTCCGACAGCTCGTCGACGAGCCCGGTGAGGGTCTCGGCGAGCGTCGGGGTGGGCTCGGTGGCGAGCAGCCTGGCGAAGAAGTCGCGCAGCAGCACCAGCGACTCCTCGGCGGCGGCGTCGATGAGCTCGTCCTTGCTGCGGAAGTAGCGGTAGACCGCACTGGAGGACATGCCGCTGGCTTCGATGATGTCGTCCATCGACGTCGCGTGGAAGCCGTCGCGCGAGAAGCACCGCCAGGCACTGGTGAGGACGTGCTGGCGGCGCTGGGTGCGGAGCTCGACACCGAGACGGGGCATCGGGCCATCCTAAACGGAAACGATCGGTTGCGCTTGCGGACCCCCCAGCGTACCGTCCGCCAAAAGCAAACGGACGTTTCCGTTTATGGAGGTTCGCCGTGCAACGAAGCAGCGTGCTGATCTGTGGCGGTGGCCCGGTCGGGCTGACCGCATCCATCCTCCTGTCGGATCTCGGGATACCGAACGTCCTGGTGGAGAAGCGGCCGAACACCACCCAGCTCCCCCGGGCCCGCGGCATGAACTGCCGGACGGTGGAGATCTGGCGGGCCGCCGGCCTCCTGGACCAGATGGAGGCGATCAGCCTCCCGGCCGAGTGGACCGAGCACATCGTCTACCTCACGACGCTGGCCGGAGCCGAGATCGGGCGGATGCCGTCGGAGTCGATGTCGCGCTCCGCGACGGCACCGTTCAGCCCGGCGCCGTTCCTGGCGTCCTCGCAGAACCGCATCGACACCATGCTGCGGGCCGCCGCCGAGAGCCGCCCCCAGGCCGACGTGCGGTTCGGCAACGAGCTGCTGCGGGTCGTCGACCACGGCGACGACGTCACGGCCGTGATCGCGGACATCTACGGCCGGCAGTACGAGCTGACCGCCGACTGGCTGATCGCAGCCGACGGCGCGAAGAGCCCGGTCCGCGAGGATCTCGGCATCGAGCTCGAGGGCCTGCGCACCAACCGCTGGTACCTCAGCAGCCACTTCACCGCGGACCTGTCGCGCTTCACCGACGGGCGCAAGGGCGCGCTGCTGTGGACGCTCGAACCAGGTCTCGAAGGTGTGTTCCAGCCGCTCGACGGCGATCGCGACTGGAGCTGCGGCGTGCTGTTCGACGCCGACCTGGAGCCGCCGTCCGCCTTCACCGCCGAACGGGTGATCCAGCTGATCCGCAACATGATCGGAGCCGGCGGGGAGGACGTCGACATCGAGCTGCTCCGGTTCAGCCCGTGGCACGTTGCCGCGACGGTGGCGTCCCGGCTGCACGCCGGGCGGGTGGTGCTGGCGGGCGACGCCGCACACGAGATCCCGCCCTACGGCGGCATCGGCATGAACACGGGCGTGCAGGACGCGCAGGCACTGGCTTGGCGGCTCGCCGCCCTCGTCCAGGGCTGGGGCGGTGAAGGACTGCTCGAGTCCTACGACCGGGAGCGCCGCGAGGTCGCGAACCGGGTGTGTGAGTTCTCCAAGGCCAACATGCGCCACGTCGCGGAGATCCGCTCGCTGCAGTCCCGGGACCGCGTGCAGGCATCACGGGAGTACGGCAACTGGAACGGGCTGGACTTCGGCGTCCACTACGAGCAGGGCGCGCACGTCCCGGACGGAACACCACGGCCACCCGTCGCCAACGAGGTCACCGAGTACCGGCCCAGTGCGCGCCCCGGCGGCCGCGCACCGCACCTCTGGCTGCACGGCCCCGACGGAGCCCGCAGCTCGGCGATCGACCTGTTCGGGCACGACTTCGTGCTGCTCACGGCCGGCAACGGCGCCCCGTGGCACGCGGCCGCCGCCGAGGTGGCCCAGCAACGGGCGGTACCGCTGCGCGCCGTCGACATCGCACCCGCCGCGGAGCTGGCCTCCGACGGAGGTGACTTCGCGGCGGCGTACGGCATCACCGCCGAGGGTGCCGTACTCGTCCGCCCGGACGGCCACGTGGGCTTCCGGTCCCGCTCCGCCCACAGCGATCCGGCCGCAACGCTCAACCACGCGTTCGACGTGGTGCTCAGCGGTCACACCCAACCACTGCGCACGTCAGGAGTTGCCCGATGAACGACACGGACGCCGCCCTGGACTGGCTGGGCTGCGCCACCTTCCGACTGTCGGTGGGGGCGACGACCCTGTTCCTCGACGCCTACCTCGATCGCGTCCCCGGGGCGCCGCAGCCCGGGCTGACGACGGAGGAGGTCGACCGGGCCGACTGGATCCTCGTCGGGCACTCCCACTTCGACCACCTGTGGGGCGCCGAGCGGATCGCCGTCCAGACCGGGGCCACGGTGATCGGCTCGTACGAGACCGTGCGCGTACTGGAGGCGCAGGGGGTGCCGCGCGAACAGCTGATGCCGGTGGCGGGCGGGGAGCGGATCCGCCTCGGCGAGGGCATCGGGGTGCGCGTGTTCCCGAGCCTGCACTCCTGCGTATGGGCCCAGCAGGGGGCGCCCAGCGCCACCGACGTGTGCCTCGGCGACACCGGGCTGTACCTGCAGGACCAGCAGCAGCGCTTCGCCGACGTCGTCGCCTGGGTGCGGTCGCTCGGCCCGGACGTCGGCAAGCACCTGAAGGCCGGCGAGCAGGGGGCACTCGGCGACGGCGGCACGCTCGTCTACCTGATCGAGACCCCGTCCGGATCGCTGTTCTACCAGGACACCTCCGGGTGCTGGTCGAGCATGCTCACCGGCACCGTGCCGCGCCCGGATGTGGCGATCCTGGCCGCGGGCGGTCGAGCCAACATCGACGGTGAACCCGTGCAGGGCACGCTGGCCGACTTCGTGGCCGGCGAAGCCCGCGATCTCGACGCGCCGCAGGTGATCCTGTCCCACCACGACGACTGGCTGCCCGGCTTCTCGCAGCCCATCGACGCCGCGCCGATCCGGGCCGCGCTGGATCGCACCCGCCCCGGCACCCGGCTG
>Ga0307513_10004996_pt1 | contig 17582 bp, 15 predicted proteins | sample 15_EM_MG_FD_202174 | JGI IMG/M metagenome (GOLD analysis project Ga0307513, IMG submission 202174) | Populus trichocarpa ectomycorrhiza microbial communities from riparian zone in the Pacific Northwest, United States - 15_EM | ecosystem: Host-associated > Plants > Roots > Unclassified | place... | reverse complement strand
CTTTCCTTCTTTCCTTCTTTCCTTCTTTCCTTCTTTCCTTCTTTCCTTCTTTCCTTCTTTCCTTCTTTCCTTCTTTCCTTCTTTCCTTCTTTCCTTCTTTCCTTCTTTCCTTCTTTCCTTCTTCCCTTCTTCCCTCGCCCTCCTCCTTTACCAACCTCACCCCCCCTTAAATAAAATTCCAATAACCCTTTCTCTATTACTCCTATCCTATAAATAATAACTCGAGATGCCCAACAGGGCGCAGAATGACTAACACCACGAGGGGGCCAAACAAGGTTGGTTCAAAACATTTAAGATCTCCAAATAATCATCGGTGTCATTATTAATGCAGTTATCTCATCTTATTTAGGGCCCGGAAAGGTACGCCGTTCGGACCTCGCACATCCCCGCTATTATTATGGGGCTAATTGCTATGGCCGGTGGGTTTATTTACGATTCCTACAAGATTGCCCCTTCCCGCGCCCCTCCTCAGCTCGTCAACATCACCCACCTTCCGCCCCTGACAATTTCTGATCTGTTTCCCTTAGATGTCAGGTGCCCAGCCGCCACCCTGGGCTGTCCCACTCCGAACGTGATCTATCCGGCTCCCATTATCATCTACCCTACCTGCCTCCCCACCTCCGTTACCTCCTGTGTTGCCCTTTGATGGCGAAACGATTCAGGACAAGTGACGAAAGGTGAAACGAAACGAAAATGCCAAGGAACCCAAACCTAAAGCGATCTCACTCAGGATCGGGGAAAAACTCTTTACTAACTTAACAACAACAGTCTCTCGCTCAACGACTCGACGATGCTCAATGCTCAACTCTCTAACTAACTAACTGTAGATGATCACAGAAGTATATATGAATCACAGGGGCATCATATCCATCCGGTAGGAACCATACTACTCGATGTGAGTATCTCCTTCACCCGTGAGCACTCCCGACTAACTAAAAAGAAAGCAAACACTTTCCCACCCCGGGCTTCCAGCTCTTTCGCGCTGGCCTTACAGTGCTTCCGTTTTTGTCCCGGAATTCCAGAAAGCTGCACGTTTCCAAAACTATCGTGCATTCCTGCATTCGCAATGCTTTCCGGAACGCACAACCAAACGCCCAAAGACCAACCATATACCCGAAGCCTTAGCGCATATCAGAAGCTACAAACAAGAGTGCTCTCGGAAGCTATCTGAGCAAAGGAAGTATCGCGAGAGTATGGCGAGCAGCACCATTTTCAACATCCTGCCCCTCGGCCTCCTTTTTCACCTGCTCCCCCGCCCAGGCTATTACCTCCCTTCACCCTCTTTACCACTCTGCGATCGTTGAGTCCATCTATCCCCAGGTAGTGGAGGAAATAAGGGGTGGTAGCCAAAATATCTGGCGAACGAGCAGGACAACAAGCAATTCCGAGGTCGAAACGACTTCTGCGTCACCCTCACCAACACCACCGACCCCCGCCCTGCCAACGTGTTTTTCCCCTGACTGGGGCCCCCCAGGCTGCCGAGGGGGCGCCCTACGGCGTGGTGGGGACCGGCAAGGATTGGTTTTGGCAAATTATGTGTGGGAAAGTTCAGCTTTGAGGGAACCGGGATGACGATTCGTACTAGCCCATCCTCTCCCGGGATGTTAGGCAGTCCTCCCCCGCAATGCGTTCCTCCCCCTAGCCTAGCCTCACCTCCACCCTGTGTTCCCAAGCGTCCAGTCCGTCCGTCTTCGGTTCTAGACAGGAAAGACGGCAGTACCTGAAAGGGCGCCCGGGACGGACGGGTATCTTTGCGTCCGTCCGGACGAGTGCCCAGAACGGACGGGCGGGGACCACAGGTGTCTCAGGTGGCGCAATATTCAGGGTAACCTCTCGATTACGGGAGGGTCCTACGGGTGACTGGCGGGCCCTGCAGGTGATTGGCGAGGACAGCAGAAGACCGGTGAGGACTGCAGTTATGGTTCGGGGTTCGGGGGTTACCAATCAGTCGAGCAGTGTTCCCAGCCGTCCAGTCCGTCCGTCTTCGGGGGAGGACGGGACGGACTACGGCTCATAGTCCGTCTTTTTGGGGGTGCTAGGACGGACTACCCCTGGGAAGGTGAGGACCGGACGGACTATAGGGGAATATAGTCCCAGCGCTTGGACTTCCTGCACTAGCCAAGCCGAAATAATGGACCTCCAAACGAATTCTTTTCACATCATGAGACACCACTCTTGCAGTCCCCGGCGATCCCCTGCCGTCCCCCGTAGTCCACCACCGTCCCCGGCCGTCCCCACCCTTTCCCGGCCGTCCTCAATAGTCCCCCGCCGTCCCCACCCGTCCCCCACCGTCTCCGGCCATCCCCTGAAGTCCCCGGCCGTCCACCCCCTGCCCTGAACTAAAATGTCTCACCCTGTAGGGCCACCGTCCTGCCCAAAGACGGCCGTCCTGCACTTAGGCCGCCCCGGACGGTTGGGAACACTGCCGTCCAGGAATGTAGGGCCCTAAAGTCACCCTCTTAGACGGTAGTCCTTCCCAAAGGACGGACGCTCATGCCCTACAGCTTGAGCCACATGCCCGGGACGCTTGGGAACACTGTGTCCACCTCCACCCCCACAGTAAAGCTAGTGGGTGTCCCTGAATTGGCCCCAGTCCCCATGCCTCCGGACATGACCCCTGAACAGGCCGTACTAGCTTACAGGAGGCTGTTCGCGGACTGGCGTTATATATATGGCGAGGAAATAGATGGGGAGGTGAGGTGCAAGTAGTTATCCCTGGTTTGGCCTAATGGGTATGAGATCATAAGGTCACTCTGGCAATGAAGGGGAGTTGATGGAGAAATGTATCGTAGTCCATGGCAATTATAACTACCATGCATAGAACACACAAGGCTCATTCATGACAATACTTGTCACGGTAGGCCTACTTCTACAAAATGCTAGTGGGATGCCCTCGCTTGTCGTGGGTGAGGTGCGGTTTTAAATGCCCCTCTAAGCAAGTAGCTAAAGGTCAAGGAGAAGCCTTGTGTTTCGACGAGAATACATTTAATAGTGCCCACAATCTGAGTCCACAGTGGTATGCGTATGAACTGGTGGACACTCACTCCATGGAAAGTTTTCTTCTATTTGTTCTTCCTTCCTTCCTGCTCTTTCCATGCCTAAGTATTCCTCCTTGTTCTTAACTTTCTTCCTGACCTCCCTTTTTCGATAACTGATGGAAGAAACCATAAACTCCATGAGCGACCCCATGCCACTACGTAAACCAAAAACAGATAATTACTTCCTTATTTGGATTATTTTCAACAGGCGATGTTTGAATAAGCCCCGGGGTGCGGAAGCGGAACAGTAAGACTTTGCGCATCCAACCAAAGAAAGGGTCAAATAGCAGAGCATATATAGAGAAAATTCATGAGCTGATCCTTCTTGAAACGGAACCTGTTTCCCGTCTTTAGCCTATAACGCATCATGAGTTCTAGCTAGGTATACGCCTCTAAGCTTGGAGAGAATAAACAAGCCTAGCCGATACTGGGGGGAACGAAATGTTAGCGGGGAGAGGGTCCCTGGTGAAGGCAGAAAATCGTCTTCTCTAAGTGGAGTCACCGGGTCCGCGGACAAACAAGAAAGACAGTGCAGAAACAGGATAACCGGTATGGGCAAACACCGCTCACACTACCGGTCCCTCTTAAGTCTCAAGATAAAATCGAAAAAAAGTCACCGCTCAAGAGAAGAAAACAAAAGGTTGCGATGCCGGAAATCCTCATTCACTGAGGTGGTTGCAGAGGTCGTCGTCCGTCCTCTATCTACCTATCTATCGGCCTATATACTGGTAACCAACCCATAGCCCCCATGACAACCACCGTTATCGTGCCAGCTATGACCATGTGCTCATATCCGCCTTCTGGGCCTTACTATAACTATAAAAATTTAAAACAATCAACTAGCTAGGAAACAAGGTTCATGCCCCACAGTACCCATCCAACCGTCCAGCCCTCACGGTCGGCACCGTCTCGAAGTGCTAAACTGCCGTCTATAAGTAAACAGGTCCTAATATCACTATTGGCACTACACTGGGGTAGGATAAGGCATTATGTAAAGTCCCTAGGCAAAAGTGTTCGTGAAATCGCTTAGTCAGATGTCTCACATTTTCACGAACACTTTTGCCTAGGGACCGTATTAACAGGGGTTTATGTACCATATTACCACTATTTCTTTCTATCATACACTCCTTTTCCTCTATTTTTTTTTAAAAAAAACATGCTATGTTATATGGTTGATCAATCATGTAAGGAAGAAGGTAGAGAGGAAAGAGAAGGAAAGGTGCAAGAGGAAACGAGGAGCAAGCAAGAATTTACAGGTAGAGGAAAATTAAATATAGGAGGAGTGAGAGGAACGGTAGGGTAGATAACTAATCCTCTCGCAACAGTAGAACTGCTCCATCCTACCGGCCCGGCCCTGTAGGCCACAGTGCTCTATAAATAGAAACGGATGAGCCCGCCCTCGATGGGGGGAGATAAGGAGTCCCACACAGGCGTGATAACACATATTACGATTCCCATCCCATAGGATTTCCTCGGGGAGAAAAAGGATGATATCTAAGGACAACTTCCGCGAGCAACGTGCTCCAAATAGGTAGGAACGGTGGTGACTTCCGCAAAAGGATATTTGGTGGGCTCTAGGTCACGCTATTGTTTACCGCTTTGTGGGATCGTAAAAGGGCTACCACACTCTGATGGCCATTACTGGTTGCACGTCCAAGCGGTGTTTGGCCGGTATGATCTGCCATGTCAGGGTTGATATCTTCCCGCCCGAGGAGTATTTTCACCACACCCTCCTGCCCACACCAAGCTGCATTCGAGAGCGGCGTTTGACCGTTACTCATTGGCTTGTTGGGGTCGACATCTTCCCGCTCAAGTAGTATATTCACCAATCCCGCATGTCCTTTGAAAGCTGCATAACCGAGCGGTGTTCTGCCAAGATTGTCTTGCACGTCGGGTTCGACACCTTCTTGTCCAAGCAAAAATTTAGCCACCTCCTCATGCCCCATCTCAGCAGCCAATGAAAGTGCCGTGCACCCAAACCAATCCCCTTGGTTGAGATCATAACAGCCCATCCCTATCAAAGTAGCTACAACCTGAACGATTCCAAAGTACGATGCGCAGTGTAGTCCAGTCCACAAGGTGCCCCTCTGAAGATCGTGGGGAAAAGACCAGACTTGCCCCGCAAGCAATACTGCCGATATGTGGCCATCATATTCCCTAAGCAGTTGTAGGGAAAGTGACATGGCACAGTCCGAAAGGTCCTTTTTAGCATGGACCCCCCAGTACAGAGAACAATATTTTAGAAAGGGGTTGTTATTGAAGAGGGCATCGGGATGGTCTAAGCCATCCGTTGAAAGTACCTTGACTTGTGGACAATTCAGATATGTCAAGCAAATCTCTGCTAGTGCGGAGTGAGGTCTACCGAAAATATCGGGATGGGTGGAAAGATACTCTCGCAGAGTAAAATGGATCAGCCGCACTGTTGATCCTTCCTTATCTGTAGTAATAAGCCCTTGGCAGCAGCTCACTAGTGTCGTTATCGAAGGGACGTTTCCAGCATTGAAATCCGTGGAGTCTAGCTCGATTGCAAGGGCGTGGCAGAACTCGCCCACACTCAACGGCCGTTCCGCATGACAGGCCCACATCAAAGCTCTAATCCCTAGTCTCGCTTTATCCCCGCCCTGGGCCTTTATCCGCTCTATCGTCGCATCGTAGACATCCTGCAGCCCTAACCCACCCACCATATTGTTTAGTCTTTCTCGCCTTCGATATATGGTCGATTCTTGCAAGATTGCTTCGATATTGAGGGAAGCGAGTAGGAACCTAGATATATATTAGCCAGTGATGTGGGATTGGGTTCTTAGTGCTGTGGCCGCTACCCACATTTCTGACATATTTCCAGCAATCTTCTCCATAATTTCCGCCTCCAAGCTCTCATCCATGGCGTCCGGTGTTTCGTCCTCGCTTAGTCGGGCACGAAGGAATCGGGCGATATCGTCTCTGGTAGAACCTATAGATATACTGGCCACTCGTCCGCCGAGCCGTGTTTCAATCTCGGTGCGAATATGAGGTCTTCCGGTCACGAATACTCGCGCGCTAGGGCACTTCTCGAGGATTTCTTTCACCGAATCAGAAAGCCGAAATCTCTGCACAGCCGTACATTCGTCGAGAGCGTCAATAACCATATACGTGGGCTGCGAGGAGGCGATGAGTTGTAGCATCTTCACAATATCACCGAGCTGTGGTCTGCGTCCACTAACGGCCTCCCTCTGTTCTCTCAAGGCTCGCCATATATCCTCCGGAATCCTTCCTGTTCCACTGACCATTTGCTTCAACAAGGAACCTAGCATACTAGTGGCTGTCTGCTCCTTTCGCGCCGCAAAGTCGAAGTAAAAACATGTCACGGCGGTATTTTGTCCCCTGGTCTGATCGCACAGCCTGTCCACTACCAGTGAACTGTCATGGTGACTTGTTAACACGAGTGCATTTCGATATTCAGGGAATGATCTTTGTTACCTAATGAACGTCTTCCCGACCCCCGGATTTCCATAGCAAAACATAACTCTTTTGTCACCTTCACATTCCCCATCTAATCCGCACCATTTCCTGAATTCCTCAGTCCCCATGAGCCATTCCCCGACATCGTTGACCCGGCGCTCTTGAATGTCGCAATGTCGTAAACCGGGATCCAGGGGTGATAGCCAGGATAGGAGTTGGGGTCGATCATCGGCGACTGTATAGTTTGACACAGTATAAGAGATCGAGGTATTGAGGCAGTTATTATTATCACTAATGGTATATTGCGACATTTTTCACACGCTTGTGCTTGTTCTGTTGTATAGGGGGAGTTATTGAGCTCGGTTGACTGATATTTCCAAGAGCGGAAGAAAAGAGGGGTGTAGTGAAAGAAAAGAGGGGTTGTGTTAAAAGAGCCTCTCAGGTCCAGCCGCTCTTTGGTGCCAAGAGCATCCCAATTAAGCCACATTAAGCGTGTGAAACCACCAATACAAGTCCTAGGGATATGTTTTGGTACAAACGCGACAGGGGTAGTTAACTGACAAAAGCCACCTACCTGTCTTGCACTAAAACAAGTTTTTGAGGACTAGTAAATGTAATGGGACACTTTATTTTAGAGAGTAGTGACACAAGATCTTGCACACAGTTTGAACCACAAGTGACAAGTGTATGGCAGCGCCTCGTCCTGGTATTTCTCTTACTACCAATACATTCCGATGCTACCCGTTTCCCCCCCAAGGATTCCTGAACTGGGTGTGCCGTACCCGTGTACTCGAATACACTCAAAGGGTATAGCTCCAGTACTGGTAGGATATTCAACTCAATTTCTAGGAATTATTTTTTCTTGCAATTACGGACCTGATGTTACTATTTGTGTTTTCCCTGCTATCGGTTCATTATTCTAGGAAGCGTGTTATGTCGGCATTGAGATTAGGAAAGAGCCTCATTTTTGCCAGGTCAAATTTTGGCAGAACTATCCCGGGGGTCTTTTGTCACCCATCCGGCAAGGCCTGCTCGGGTACAATTAGGGTCGCTACAATAGAGCTAGAGCTGCTTTTATAGCGAGGGCCCTATAGTCTGTAAATACCGTCTCTTCATAACGCTTTCCGACGGTTTCGTGACGGGTATGATTTATGCTATCGAATCGATGGGACAAGGTTTCAAAATTGTCGGCGGAGGTGGACCGCCTATTATAGTCCAAACCTAGACTTTTTATAAAGGTGGAGATTGTACTGACTGAACCTTCATGGTTGTTGGACCTGGATTGACCAGGATTGGTCCAACTGGCCCAAGTGAGCGACGGAATGTGTATGGCCTTTGAACTGATCAGTTTTGGTATGATACAAAGGATCCCACTAACTTTATAGCCCCTAACCAAAACTAAACGTTTGATTTGAATCTTTCTTCATGCAATAATACTCGAGTATAGGAGGGGGTCGGCAAACTAGAGCTCAATTAGCAAACCTAATAAACTGCTGACTAAGGGCCTTTTTATTTAACCCTCCATGCCTAAAAAATTGGGTGATAAAACAAGAGGCTGGCATCTTAGCCGGCGTCAGTAACCTGATACAGGTAGAGGTGCAAGGATGTTTACGAGCGCGGCCGATAGATATAACAGTCATGTGGCTCTGATAAGAAAAATTTGGTGAGCCCCCTGGTTGCTGTGCCGTGAGATAAGGCACGTGATTGTTAGATCTATCGGCCGCGCTCGTGCTGAAAAACAGGCAACTCTTTATCTACAGCATGCCCTGAAGCTCAGGAAGATACAAATCACCAACTATGACAGCTAACACTCCCGCCCAGTAAAAAAAAATCGCAATCAATTCAACTTGTTCTAGCTAATCAACAAACCCTTCACGCAATTCAAACCCAGAGAATGGAAGAAAACCAAAGCGAAAAGAAAGCCCAACCTTTTGCGGTTGTCTGACTATCTATCCCTACGTGATCCTCCTCTTCTTGTCCGCTTTTCCCAATTTTTTCTTCGCCCTTTGACGGTCCTAACTGTTCTTCAGTTGTGCCGTAGTACACGTACCGTGGTGAGAAGAAGAAAAAAGCCGAGAAGAGAAAGGACGTTGCCACTGTGGATTCATAAAATACGCAATCTATATTTTCTGACGGTATTTTGCGTGTATTAGGGAGGAGGTTTTGCTAAGTCAGTTCGCTACGGAACTTATCTTATCACCACAGCAACGGCGCTATCCTTTCCACCTCTGGTAAAGCACGAAGTGGTTCAGCTTTGCCCAGTATTATGAACGGTTTATAGTTTGAACAGTGCAAAGAGATTTTGTTGACATCATTGTTTTTGTAAAAGAGGGAGGGATTTTGCGTACTGTGGACTAGGGTTTTTGGTTGTAAGATTACCGGTTTGTATCTTACAGTATTTTACCGTAAAATACAGTATTTTATTCCACCATACCGTATTTTATTGTGAAACATGAGAAAGAAACAATCTATTTCCCAACATTACTTGCTCGCTCATCTACCTCTACCAATTTATTTCCATTTCGCTTACCCTTTCACTTTCTCTTGCCTGCCCTGGCTCCCTTTCCCCTTCCAGCTCCCTGAATGTTGGCTGTACTTGTCGGTTTACCTTTTTCCTCAACATTTCCTATTTTTCCATCCACTCTTAGCCCTAACCCTATCACGTGCTTGTATGTTTGGTATTATTCGTAATTTACAATACATGAAAAATACGGTCAGAAAGTATAAAATACGTATTTTACGAATCCCTACTGTGGACAACCGATACCGGCACCTCATCCACGAGGTTGACGATAGATTGGTTGCACAGTTCAATACAGCAAAACTCCCGGAAAAATTCTTCACGCCACCCTGTTCTACTTTGCTTAAATTAAGCAAAGTTCAGTAGCGAACTGACTTAGCAAAACCTCCCTATTGTAAATTACGAATAATACCAAACATACGAGCACGTGATAAGGTTAGGGCTAGGAGGTGATGGAAACAGAGTAAATGGGGAGTAAGAAGGTAAATAGGCAAGCACAACAAGCGATCGGCCATTGGACGAAATAAAGATACACAAGTCTAGAATATACTTTAGATGGGGTAGGCTTTGGAAAGGGAAAGGGAAAGGGAAAGGGAAATAAATTAGTAGAGGCTGATGACCGAGCAAGTGCTGGGAATTTTTGTGTTTCTTTCTCATGTTTGACAATAAAATACGTGGAATAAAATAGTGCATCTTATTGTGGTTTTCTAAAAAGGTTGCGAAAGGGGCCGACAGCTCACCCAGCCTTTTTTTTTCCAGAGCTTGATTGGGCGATAGCATCCACCAGGGGCTGTACTAAGAACTTCGCTCTGAAGAATTAGATATATAGTGAGTTCACGGGCTCAGTGGCTAGCCAAGTGCTAATTTAACAGAGAACTCTGAACAGAAAAAAAAAGGTTTGGCAACCTTTTGTCAAAACCTTTAGGAAAAGCACAATACAGTAAAATACAGGAAGATACCGACAGGGTACTGTGTTCTTTCCTTCTCACTACAGGCGTTCTTTGGGTGGGAAATAGGAACTTCCGAAGCAAGGTAAATCCTCTTCTCTTATCACGATTTCACACAGAAGAAAAAGTGAGATCAGAATCAATGAAAACAGTGATGAAAATTAGATAGAAAAGGGGGGTTGTCGATGATTGCGTTCTCTCACTCCGTTTGCCCCTTCTTAAACCCCCTCGTGCTATAGAACTAAGCTAAAGAAAATGCCGGTACCAAACATTCACGATGTTTCCTGTGCTCCCGCGTAGTTTCTGCCATGTCTATTCAAGTGACTGACAGTACGGCGGTACTTAAGAACACAAGTCCAACAACGAAAATGCGTCTATGGCAACCAACGTGACAACCAAATGCAAAGCTGGAGGCGATAAATGTGTTCATACGTGAACCACATTTTCGCTTACAGCGCTAGAAGCGATTATTTTGCTTGTGCAGTAACTCACATTATTGCTCCCTGCCATGGAAAAGCTACTACCTATTATAAATCTTCTATTAGCTATAAGTAGAGTTCATTACAGGGCGGGGTGGGGCGGGCTTGTACTCGCTAGGCCCGCCGTTACACATGGCCGGGGGGATATTTTTGGGGTGATCACCGCCCCTCCACGGTCCGGAGCGGGGATCAGGGCTCAGGGCCAGTAACAAACGCTACTACGTCGCGTCCCAAACCGTCAGGGTGCCCCATAGCCAGTGTTCCAAACCCTCCGGTTCATCCTTTTTGGAGGTAGGACAAGCCCGACCGCCCATAGTAGTCCATCTTTTTCGCGTGCATACTCACACTAGGGAAGGTAGAGGTGCTATGATAATGTAAAGAAAGACCAAACTACTAATATGGCAGAAGATGACTCTCTAGAGAATACCTTTGATTATAGAAAACTAAATTGACCACAGCGGATTTGGGTATCTGACTCCAATTGTTGAACTACTTTCTCCAAGAGATGTGCTTGCTTGCTTATTGGTTTGTTCATGTGACACATTTAATACTAGTAGACCATAAACAGTGTCGAAATCGTGAACTTGAATCCCTGAGTGTACAGGCTGAGATAATTTAGCAAGAAAACTGACCATCTGAACTATTCTATCGCTTCTACGGGAGAAAGCGAAAACGTGGTTCACCATAAACACATTTATCGCCTCCAGCTCCGCATCTGGTTGCCACGTTTGTTGCCATAGACGCATTTTCGTTGTTGGACTTCGGTTCTTAAGTACCGCCGTCGGATAAGCTTACAACCACAAACTCTAGTTGCATTACAAAGTGTCGCCCCCCCCCTTGTCCGCCAAGACCAAGCCACAGCCATCCCTGTAGACGTGACGCTTCCCCCCAACCTAAGCTCAGCGTACTTCCCTTCCCAAGCAAAGTTGTATCATGAACCGCTACCTAGGCTCTCTGAGTTATCTGCAAACCAACTAAGAAGTCCGAACTAAGTGGAGACAAATTTTATCCGCAACAGTGTAATTTGTAACGCAACAGTCTAATTTTAGCACCCAAATTTCAGAAACAGTTGGTGAGGTAAACGGTCCCTAAGTGGACATAGCAGTAGTATTGGCAAGATACTCAACGCAATTTCTAGAAATTATTGTTTCTTTCAATTAAGGACTTCATGATATGATACTAATTATATTTTCCATACTTATTATTCCGGGAAGCGTGCGACATTTGCATCGAGATTAGGAAAAAAGCTTCGCTATTACCGGGTAGACTTTTAACGAAACTATCCTGGAGGGTCCTCTTTTTCCCACCTCACAATGCCTACTGGAATAATATCAGGTTTTCTATCTGACGGCATTAGCGCGGCTTTCAGGGCGAGGGTCTCGTAACCTCTGAAGACTGTGGCTGAATAAGATGTCATGGTAGTTCAGGGTTCCGAATAGTCCGACCGGTCAAGTCTTGGAGGCAGGACCAGACTTGCCCGTCCTGGTTGATGTCGATGACTGGACCCGACTACCTTGGGTGATCCGGTCTGGTTTGGACTGGTCCCAGACCCGTCTTTATAAAAGATTGCATGAGAGTTGGTGTGGCACCCGGGCCAGCGCTTACTGGGAATAGATATACAGCTATAGTAGATTTTTAAAGCCACGGCATAAATCAACAGGCCCTCAATACAGGTTAACAGAACATCCTGGAGAGGATAGCATGTGGTGGAAATGCAATTACCCGATGGATAAGTCGCACCGAATACCCGTATTGTGGCAGGTGGTCATGTAATATCACTCACTTAAGGCACCAAAAATAGTTTGATACTTGAGAACCTATTTTCACCACTCCTTATCAAAGCGAGGCACTATCTCCACCATATAATCCATGGAAACAATAAGTTTTATTAAGAAAAGCTTTATTTGAGCGTAACATATTGTGATAAAAATAGCATATCATATTGCTTGGCAGGCCTGGTCGGACCAGTCCTGGTCGAGTTGGTTTCGATAATCCTGACTGTCCAGTCGGTCTAATTTCCACCATTAGACTAGACTTGACTTTCGACTGGACTAGCTAGTCCAGTACTGTCTTCCGCCGACCATTCGGAACCCTGTGGTAGTTTCTGGAAATGTGGCTTTCAAGCGATCGAATCAACCGGGTACAAGCGAGAATGATAAGGGATATGGAGAGTTTGTGTGTTAGTCTTGCTTCACCTGTCGCCCTTACGGGCACATATGGCCGGGTTGTTCGTACGAGTCCGATCAACATATTGCCATATTTTGCTAACCCTATAATTCATCATAGTCGGGCGGGTATCCCAGATAATGTCCTTAGATTGTGGTTCGCGACTGCCCGGAGAATCTTAGGATATTGTCCTAGACACTACTTTCGCCCCATCTAAAGAAAGCCCCCTATATATAGTCAATCTATCATGCAGGGACGGAGATAGGGGGGAAGAAAACAACGCTGAGGAAAAAGGGACAGATAAGAATTTACAACAAGAGAGAAATTAGATATGATGGAGATTACAAGCTACTGTACGTACTAGGCCTTCCCACGACAGTACAAGCATCTTGCACCGCCCACCTGACCCTGCCTTATTTTGTGGGTGGAAACTCTCAAGTCTTCACTTATCCAGGTTAGGAACGGAGTTGTAGCAAGCTGTGATAACATGTATGTGTATTTCGATCTTGTTGGTCATTTTTCGCCAACAAGTTATGATGTCGAATGACACCTTCCATGAGCAACTTTCTCTGAGAAGGAAGGAAAAGCGGTTGTTTCTATAGAGCATTAAGGAGGGCTCCTGATGGTTAAGTCGTGCTGTGGGTTACCACTTCGTGACACCGTAGCTGGGCTATCACGCTCCTATGACCAAACATATTGACAATCATCACTGGTGTTTGGCCCTCCTCAACAGGATTTTTGGGGTTGGTAGACTTTTCCCGCACTGGTGGTATTTTCACCATCCCCTAGCGCGCATACCTAGCAGGGTGAGCAGGGGGCGTTCTGCCGCCATTATCTGACTTGTCCGGATCGACCTTCACCTTCGGGAAGTAATTTCACCACCCCCTCGCGCCCACCTACAGCGGCATACCAGAGCGGTGGTCCCCCATCATCGCATGGCCTGTCAGCGTTGACCTCTTCCTCCCCAAGTAGTATTTTGACTATCTCCTCATGGACCATCTCACCCAGGTCGGCCTGCAGATAGCGGTCTGGCTTAAAGTCTGGCTTGTCTAGGCCAGGGTGAGAGTGACCAGGGGTTTGTAGGCCGGGCTTTGGGGAAGCCTGCAGGCTTCATGGGTGCCTAGCGGCGCCGGTATGTTTCCTGTATATTCCATGTGACTAGCCAATATTTTGTCAAGGGTGTCTGACATCTGCAGATATCTGAAGATGCCCGCAGATATCTGAGCATGTCTGCGGATATCAGCAAATACCTGAAGATATTGGCTCGCTATTCAGGCTTCGGCCACACAAAGCACTTTGCTGTTTTCCCTTATCACTCATTTTGTTACTACTATTGTCGTCTGGAGGAAGCATCGTGTTCAACAGAGCCTTTTTAGACCTGGATCACCGGCCGACAGCGAAGCGAAACGCTGAATACGAAACGCCAAGAGCGCTTACACGAAATACGATCGCACACTTAGGAACTCGGAAGTTCACTTCATTCAACGACAACTCTTTCAATGGCAGCTAGCTAACGGCAAAAGAGGAGTCTATATAGACCACAAAGACTCTCCGTCCAACTAGGAGCCACTGCCGATGCTGCTTCTGTTCCTGCTAGGTCTCCCTTTCCACTTACTCACTCCCGGGCTAACAGTGGAAGGAAGCAAACCCCGTTGCCCATGCCCCCCGGGCTTCCGGCTCTTGCGCGCTGCCCTCACAGCGTCCCCGCCTTTCTCACCGCTTCCCCGGCCGCTGCGCAGTTCAAATACACTCAGGCATCCCAGCATTGGAAATGCCCACCCGAAACAAACACATATCGGAAGCCAAACCGCGTTCCCAGAAGCTATCCGAACAACAAAGGAACCATTATCGCAGTATACCGAGCAGCATGTCATGGTTCCCAACTTGACATAATCTTGGCGTTTCGTCTCATAATCACTGGTTATCACTCGAAATCCTCCAGATATCTGGTGTTGTAAGCCTGGCTGGTATGCTTCCGGATAACCTCTGAAATGGAATCTGGGGACTCCCAGTTGGGGAGAATGGTTGGGATAAACGGATTGTCTAATGAAGCTGGAAAAATGGAATGGATCTGATGGAATGGAGTGAACAGGGTGGAATGTCGTGGGATGGCTGGAATGTGTAGATTGAGTAGTTGGAACGGATATTGATCAGGTCGGAAATACCTGATATAAAAAGATAGTCTGCGTGTGATTTTGGGAGGATAAGCAAAATAAAAACTACTACGAATACTTTCACTTTTTATACAACTTGCCATTGAGACTTTTGGGTTATTTATTTTATTATACTTTATTTGCTTTTGCTATATCTGCTGTTGAAAAATACTGTAGTGTCACTTGTACTATTGCTTTCCCCCCTTGCATCAAACTTTATCGCACATCTAGACCTCCGGTACTATTGAAGATACATCCTTGCATTTCTCTCGTTCCTCCTTCCCTTTGAGAACAACTAGTATGCTCTGTTTTCTCAAGCAATCAATCGCTTCTTCATATCTCGTACCATTATTCAAATCAATATTTCCACAACAGCCGCAGTCCATCGGGCCCGGTCAGATAGGCCCTCAAAGCAGGACTGCGGCAGACAGTCCGGCCTGGACCTAGGCCTGACAGGACTGGCCGCTTGTGAACACCGATCTCGCTAGCCAAAGACAGTGTAGTGTACAGCCAATAATCCCCTTTGTTGAGGCCATGACGTCCCATCTGTACCAAGGCGGTTAAAACTTGAGCAATTCTGAAGTACGATGCATAGCGTAGTCCACTCCTGTGGGGCGCTGTGTAGGCACCTTGGGTGTGGGGCCAGACTTTCTCTACAAGCGATGCTCCTGATATGTGGCCATCGCATTAGCTAAACAGCTGCGAGGTAAGTCACATGGCGTAGTTCGAGAGTTCCTCTTTGTATGGGTACCCCAGTAAAGAGAACAATAAGCCAGAAAGGGGTGGCCATCTGTGAGGTTATAGAGATCGTCTGAGGTATCTGCGGAAAGGGCCTTGACTTGTCGGCAATTCAGATATGTGAAGCATATCTCTGCCATTGCTGAACGAGACAGAGTGAAAATATTCAAATGGCCTGAAAGATACTCTCGCAGAGTAAAATGGATGCACGGTGGATGCTTTCTCGTCCACGGTAATAATCCCTTGACAGCAGTCTACCAATGCCAGGATCCAAAGGATGTTGGCAACTAGTGATAGATACGATCAGATCATGATTGAGTTTTGCTTGACTATAGTTGGCTCGATCAACCTCGATCATTATCATAGGGGTCCCTCGCTCAGATCATGATCGAGCAGAGCCATCCATAATCTGATAGATTTACTTGATCATAGGTACTGCTCGGTCATGCTCGACTATCATCTAGTATACTCGAGCATCTGGAATCATGATCAATCACTCTACTCATCTTACAGATTGTGTGATATTTTGATATATAAAGGGAGTCTACCGGGGCACTAGATACTAATTCTTTCGGCTAGACTTTACGAGGTTAGTCCTTTCACTGCAAAATGTATCTTACTCGGGTATAGTGGACGATAATCGACTATGCTTGACTATGCTCAAGCAGTGGCCATGATCGATCGCGATTAGGGTCCCCTCGATCAGATTGTGGTCGAGTATGCCCCCCATTATATGCTCCATCCTGATCGTGTCCATCACTATTGGCGACATTAAAATCCGTAGACCCGAGGTCGATTTATCCCCACCATTCTCCTTTATCCGTTCTACTGTGGCGTTGTAGACATCCCCTAACCCCAACCCATCTACCATCCTGTTTAGTCTTTCTCGCCTTTGACATATTGTTAATTCCTGCAAGATTGCTATTTTAAAGCATAATGATAACTTTACCCAGTGTTCTCAACGGGGCAGTCCGTCCATCCATGAGGCGGACGGCGGTGGACTGCGTTAAGCGGTCCCGTCCCGTCTTTTTGGAAACTTGGCCAGCATCCCGGCTCAAAGGACTATACCCCCCGCCGTCCCCCGTGAAAAATGTTTCATGTTTGGCTGGGAAATGTTTCATCATCGCTCAGGAACCAACCCAATTAGTAAGCAATCTCAGTCGGGATTGCTTACATCGTCCCATATTCCCCAAAACCGCGGGTGTCTGGTAATATGGGAACTGCAAGTTAGATATGCGATTATGTATGTCTCTGTTGGATGGGCGGACGTGGTGGATGTGAGAGAACTTGTTCCTATTCTCAGAGCGCCACTGCTAACTAAATAGGACTAACAAACATGTGTACGCAACCAGTGGTTTACCCTCAACGTCGTCTTATCTTCTCCACAACACAAGTAGGGTGGTTGCCCGTACCCTACTACACTCAACAGTCTCACAGGCGTGTTTTAACACATGAAACTCATAGCTTTAACCGTGCCAAGGGTGCTACGCAACCCCCGGATGTTAGCAGGCTCACAACCTGGGGCACTCTAAAGAGTGCCTGCCAGCTCAACACAACTTTGCGGCTCAACACAACTTTGTGGCTTACCATAGAAACTCTGTGGCTCAACACAACTTTATGGTGCAACGCAACTTAGTGTCCCAGCATAAATTTGTTACTTAGCATAACTTTGAGGCAAAATATAATTTTATTTAACATGACAGAGTACACAGGCATATTATCCCTTGGAGGATAACAATGTCAAACTTGTAGTCTTGCCAGTGAATGGCCTTTTGAGCAACTTGATTGGAGGAGAAGCAGAAACACAGCTGCTTGGTAATGGAACATTCTCGCTAATAATGTCTCATCACTAACAGAGGAAAAAGGTGCATGGGCCAGGCTACAAGTTTGACAGTGGCATCCTCTAAGGGATAATATGCCTGTGTACTCTTACATGTTAAATAAAATTATCTTTAGCCTCAAAGTTATGCAGAGTAACAAATTTATGCTGGGTCACTAAGTTGCGTTGCACCATAAAGTTGTGTTGAGCCACAGAGTTTCTATGGTAAGCCACAAAGTTGTGTTGAGCCGCAAAGTTGTGTTGAGCTGGCAGGCACTCTTTA
>Ga0307513_10004994_pt1 | contig 17585 bp, 11 predicted proteins | sample 15_EM_MG_FD_202174 | JGI IMG/M metagenome (GOLD analysis project Ga0307513, IMG submission 202174) | Populus trichocarpa ectomycorrhiza microbial communities from riparian zone in the Pacific Northwest, United States - 15_EM | ecosystem: Host-associated > Plants > Roots > Unclassified | place... | reverse complement strand
GTAATGTCCTGACGTTTGTGAACACAACTGCTATTGCATACCGCCAAAATTCAGCTTTTTTGCGCTGATCTTGGCATCATGCAATAGCAGTTGTGTTCACAAACGTCAGGACATTACGAGTACGAGTAAAATGTCACACAATGCCAGCACCTAGGACAATCCGCCCGGGATATAGTATCCCCTCGAAAGAAGTTGACTATAGAAACCTCTCCGCCATCCGCATTGGAGAGAAAGGCGGTTCAAATGTTGCTCATGAGATCCCGAGGGGCATTCGGAAGCGAATTTATGGGGGACTTTCAGTGGAGTATAAGCGAAGAGCAAGACTAGGATGGAGAGGAAAACGAATCAAGGGACCTATGGGATGAACTAAGCTGTGAGAGTGAGATCACTAGGTCAACGTGATGGTGTGATGAACCAAACGATCGATAGAAAAGATAGACAAGAAAAACCAAGGGATACATATCTCTCTGAACAAGTGCCATCTCCACAAACCAAACAAAACTCTATGGACCATAGCTCTAGTACTAACAGGAGCTCAGCGGAAACTCTGGGAAAACACGAACAATCTACTACCGTCTTACACACTCCACAGTCACCCTGGAGAGACTACTGCTACGGTAAAAACCAATCCCCAGGCCCAATGGCCATCTGGGATGATGGAACAAAGCAGACAAAACCAAACAACAGATCCTTAATGGCCAGCGGGCTTATGGAACAACACCAATCTCCCATACTCACTAGGATATGATGTTAGATCAACAATCTATCATTCTGTGCTTGATCGCCGAACCCCATACCAGCATGCCCCAAGGGAATCCAACAACAAAGAGGCCTGCGGGGCGTTAGGATGAAGGAAATAGCGAGTGTGGCGATTCTAGAGATAAGGTCCGTAGGGCGGGGGGGGGGGGGGTTGGGGAAGGGAGAGGAAGAACGAGTAAGTGAAGATGATAACGAAATAGCGAAATTTCAGTGAGTTACTCTCGCTAAGCGATTTCACGAACACTTTTGCCTAGGGACCGTACATATAGGCGGTTCCATCTTCAGCTCGTTTCCGTAGGCCACAACTTTGGCCTAAAAATTTCCTGGGGGACTATATAGCCAGACTATATTAAATCCCGGTTAATGGACGTTAGTACGACATATAGAAATCTTTTCAGTTTACAGTTCTTCCAACTAAATTGAGTGACCTTGCCATCTGGTTCAGCTTCACGGATTTCTGCTCGTTAAGAGTTTTGGAATAAGAAAAAAGAGGGACTTCCCGTTTTTGAGCCTTACAAATAGCACCGTAGAGTACTTTCGTCACCTGGTTTTCCGCCTCGATTAGCACTCCAGATAAAGACCTCTATCTAATGGGGGCCCCTGTTAGCTTTTTGTCAACCAACATAGCTGGTCACTCGGTTTTCTCCATCGCAGTTCGCAGTATGGGCTATGCCTCATATTCATAGGACGACCATTCAAGTTTAGCAGCACTAAACGCGCAACTAGTAGGAGGTCATGATGGTATAATAACCCCAGCGGTAGAATGTTGCATTGGAAGTATTGTGGAGCATAAGTAACCGGAAGGGAGAATAGTATGGAGGAACACTGAAGTGTGGACGTGTGTGGACGTGTGTGGACACACCAGGGCCTGAACGGGTGAATAGGGTTACACATGTATAATTTTTCACAGCTTAAGTATCAGTTAGCTAGTGGCTTCCAATGGGCAAGCACGCACACCCCAACATCTTCTCCCATCTACACACTTGGGCGATCCTACTACCTCCGCCAAGTCAAATAATTGGTATCTTGAGTCAGAAACCCTCCCTTCGGCCGATTTCGTTGACAATCTTGAAAGTACCTAACATACAAAAAAGAGCCTCCCACCGCAACTATTGCGAACCAGACATCGCAACAATACCGGAGCAACGGACCCGCCAATAGAAAAGGGGAAAGCAACCAACCCCCAAAAAAAAACGCAAAAAAGAACGGAAAAAAACGAGAAAACTAAAAGTCGAAACAAAAGAGAAGAAGGAAAGATCAAGGCATGATGAACTCCACAATCTCCCTCCTCCTCGTCACGGCAATACCCGGAGCAATAGCTCTGTTTACCCTTCTCAACAAGCTCTGTAATGCCTACGAGCGTGTGAACGCCAAAAACCCTGTACCGCGGGTCTGGTATGTGGATATTGTATTTGAATGGTTGATTTATCTCAAGACTTACGTCCTGAATACGAAGATTGTGAGTTTGAAGTATGTGGAGTGGAAGGGGGATGTAGGTATCTTTCATAGAAGGAACATCTATTTTGGAGGCTATCGAGATGAGTGTGTTAGGTTTATGATTAATGAGGGAGATGCTAATGAATCAGGCTCGGGAGGTTAAAAGGCTTCGGGAAGAGGCAGGTGTGGCATCTTGATACTTCTGATTTCCCTTTATGAATGATAGGATAGTTTCATTAATCTTTCACACTTACCAATTTATTGATCCATTCATCTTTTAAAATGGGCTAAGCATCTCTATGTATTGGGGCTAAAGCCATCAACCTTTGTATTTCATTTGCTCTGCGAAAATTCTAGAAAATTCCTTACTTCCACGGTTTAGGCACGGGAAGTAGAACACAATTTCCCAGAACATTTTTGTTTACTAAGGTATTTTACCAAGATAAATATCATATTAGCTTTAAAGCTGCAGCACCACTTGGAGGTAGTAGATCCAGCCGATCTCCTGCGATATCAATACAGTAAGACTAGCACCATTCCCCGAATACAGCTAGAGCTGGAGAGACTTCATAAATCGTGTCTGGGGGTATTTTTGGAACTAGATATACCAGAGTCTTCAAAGTTCGCAGTTCTTATCCCAGCTTTATTTAAGAAATCTCCTAGTGATGTAGCTGTACTAACGCACTGATAGTGTGGGTATTTCACAGCCTGAGTTACGTATTTGATTTTTAGACACTCCTGTCGGGACCGCACATCTCCCTACGTGATTCTACAGCTCAGGAAACGGCCGGAATTTTAAAGCAGCTACTCCTTCTGGTACGGGAGAGCAAGAGAGGTGGCGATTTGGGGGTTTGTTTTTGCTAGGGGCTGTAACTTAATAGGTCAAATCCTCATAACCTGGGATTCCCTCAAGCCCCTACCTCCTATACAGTTACCATGTCCATTAATTTCATAAGAATGTGAGACTCCGTGGCTAATATAAATTTATATATTTAATACATAAATCTTGCTAACTAAAAGGACTCAGGAGTAGAAGCGTCAACCCCTAGAGAAGGCATTATCCAGGATGGAATGAGTGCTGTGACTTGTGAGTCTATAACTGCATACAGTCAACACGGGTGACTTGGCACAGGTCCAACCAAGTGGTAGAATCACTGATCTTGCTTCTGCAGGTGTGTTCTGTCCACTAACTCCACTATCCCATGATCCGAGTGCTAGCGTGTGACTATGCCTTAGAGGAATCCAGTTATGGGAGGCGTACAGAGGAGTTTTTGTTGCAAGCTTATCGCTTGGACCATGCAAGGACTACCTTTGCGAGCCGCCAATCAGTGATAATATCTGGGTGGGTGCAATTCTTTGATATGCTAGAACACATCTCCTATGGCGTAAATCTTTACAAGCAGTAGGATTACCTCAGTATTCAAGAAAACGGCTGGGGATCTTAACACATATCTGTCAGTGGGCGGCTTGAGGCAACCTTCCCTGCAACCTTTATCCTAGGCACAATGGTTATCTACAGACTACAGTCCATGGCATCTAGAATCTGCCCTCATCCAATCTAGCCGAGAGTTATCCGGCACCACCATCTTTGCTGGCCCTTGTGGACACAATCGCTACTTCGGGCAAGACTCCTTTCGACCTCAACCTCAGTATGGGGCCTTCCAGCCAAGGAGACTCGAGCGCTTGGAGGCTTCTGGAATATCTGAATGAGCTAAGGACCTTGAATTGGTGAGCCCCGGGCATCTGTCTAAAGCCCTAACACATATGAATGGGCCCTAGGAGGGCGATGATGTCTGTAGCATCTCTACTGGCTACGAAGGTCGCAATCCCAGCTCACCAGTCGCTCTCTTCGACTTCTGAAAACCTGCAATATCTAGTTAGGAATCCTTTTCACCCTACCGACCTGTTTCAGTGGGGGCGGACCGTATCAGTAGAGGTCTGTTCCCCCGGGGCCGCAAAGCCGAAATATAAGCAGATAACGGCTCCATTTTAGGCACCAGTCAGATCGCATAAATCACCAATGACCAGCGTTCTCGGAATGGCAGGCTATCCGCCCTAAAGGAGGACCATGGTGGACGACATTGTGTCTTCCTCCTGGCCCTTGATCCAACTTGCCCAATAACTTAGAACAAAGAACTATACCCTTATCATCCCCCTCACCCAGCGCCTAATATAGTTTTTGGGGATCGGCTGTTTTTGCCATCATTATGAGTCCGACAAAAGTACGAACTAATAGAGCTCTCTCATGGCAGAGTGGATTGTGACACAAATTAAGAAACTGGTTAATAATCCCATCAGACAAAAGAAAATACCACCGAGAAAACTAGCAACTTGCCCGACTTTCGCAGCACTGAGCTCCTAATCTATAACTTATACCCCGGCCCAATAGGGCCAAGTCAAAACAACAGACCCATATTCTAGTATAATACTAGGTTTCCTTATAGATTTATCCCGCCAATTAGAGTCGCACTTTGCTAGTAGGTTAAAATTTAACTGCCATCTCCTTTGATGGCCCTGCGTTGAAACTCAGAATCTACAGACCCCAACCCCCAGTTATGGAAATCGTGATTCGGCAGACAACTAGAGTGGTAGTATTATATACGATACTATGTATTGACGAACACTATAAACAGGAATCAGCGTGTTTTTCCACCCAAGGCCCAGTGGGGCAACCCCCGGTCACTTACAGTCACCGATGGCCCTCTTCCGTCAAACAGCTCCCGCCGTCCACTATAATCCCCCACTTTCCCGCCCCGACGTCCCTCATGGTCACCTATGCCAACTTGCCTTGCGTCACAGGGCCCGTCACCCTTCGGAATGGCGGCCACCCTAAAACTTCCAAGACAAGGATAGAAGTATCATACCCGATAAAGCACATCTTCCTGCATAATCGCTATGAGCTATACTGCAGCCGCGTGCCGCAGTACTACTAGTTTATTGCTGTCTCTAGCTAGTCATCACAGATGACGGCTATCTATTTCCTAAACGCTAAAATTCCTCCAAGACGCCTTACTTTAGGAACATGATCTCCATTTCACACCATCTCCACACAAATTACGCAACAATCAGGCCAGGCAAACAAAAAGACATATGATAGTGCTACATGCCAAGCTGAAACCCCATGGAGGAACCAGGGGGTATTTATATGTATGATCTAGCACGGTAGTCCCAACTATCCCTGACCCTGTCGATGTCTATCAGACTACCGTAGACACACCAACCCATCAACGAGTACTGAGATATGTGCCTTACTATTACCGGTAACCTATGATGCCCTAGGCATTACATGTACTGTACATCCTGGTCTCGGAAGGTTGGACTTCCCTGCCTGCCGGTATTCCACCTCAACACCACCACCATACATACACCCACATCAATCCTACTGTAAGTATCACACTATAATATATTCCCCCCCCCCCCCTGACCCCGGCGCCCCATAAAACGTTGCGGAAACTCCACCGGCACCACATCCGCGACACCCTAAGGCCAATGCCCACTAGTCTGAACCGTACCTGCACAGGTATCATACCCTGGCTCCCAGAGGATAACCCTTACCCACCAGCGCCACCACGGATGCCCCGGCGTGAAGTGCGAAAGTAGGAAATGAGGTTCCTCTATTCGGAGAGTCACCCTATGCGTTCCGATGCGGTGCCGTACGGCCCCGTGCCGGAACCACCCCGGAAGGGGGTCACCGTTGAGCGATAGCGCCGGCGGCAAGGAGAGGAGGGGTCTGGCGAGTAGAAAAAGGAGGTATCCCAATCCCATGGCGTTGTGGTGTTTGATGCCCACATGGTGGGTCACTTGGTGCTCGCATTGCACACAGCAACTTTGGCGATCGTGCCCTCGTGGGGATTCGAAAATCGCTGAGCGTAATAGTGACGGGTGCAAATATCTGGATTTTCCCAATGTTTCTCAGCCTTCAATATTATAACTGTACAAGTATGACAATTTCCACCTCTATGGATCCGGCTAACATCCGGATGAGAGGTTCACCTGTGCATCTTTCGCCACAAATACTTTAGTCGGCATGTGTAGTGCCGTAAAAACTGGAATAATGGAGTCTCGCAAGGATCTGGAGCTACCTTTCCAAGTACTATAAGGTCTATTGTATATTTTCTTTTTTACCGGTCTCAACTAATGGCCGAAAGAGAGGACTTTCGGGGTGTGTTTCTTCCACCTAATTCAAAAAAGGGAAATTCCGGTGGTCCTAGTAGTTTTCATGATATAGCTAGCAGAAGGTTGAAAGAAAGAAACAAAATCGCTCTAAACTTCTATCATACGAGAAGCTATGCAACCTGGTATTTAGTGACTACAGTAGAGCACAGCGCAAGATTTCAAAGTACCCGGCATAATACTCAGGGTTGAAAAGATAAATTGGCATCTAAGTACAAAATGACACCTTGTAAGGCACCGCTCTAATGTATCAAGGAACAGATAGGGAGGAGGAAATATTATACACCGAAAGCAAGTGAAATAGAAATAGAGACAGGTAAAAATAATAATACAAAACGCCATTGAGTCCTAATCCATGTATAACCCAAGCTAATCCCATCATATCCATAAATTCATCCAGCCCAAACGAAAAAAGAGAAAGAAAGAAAGAAAAAAAGAAAGGTATCGTAAAGAAAGGCGAGGACGTAATTAAATTTTAAACCATAGTTTCAATAACCTTATAATTAGTGATACTACTCCCAACTCCGCTCTCCGCCCTATTCCTCTTCCTCTTGGCAAGCAACATCTTCTCCGCCTCGGCATACATCCCATTCAATTCCCGTTCCGTCTGAGCACTCCTAGCGCCCATCTCCAGCGCACCCCGCACAATATTCCCTTCGAGGGTGATAACGTCCTCGACAAAATTTCTCATCTCGCTGACGGCCCACCCTCTCTTCATTGCGAGCCGCTCGACAACGTTTTCCATACTCTCGCCGGCTTTTCCAGAGCGCGCGGCGGAGAGGATGCGTTGGATGAGCACGCCGCCCTCGTCTATAAATGCGGGTTGAGAGGTTTCTGCGTAGGAGAGATCTAAAGCGCGGAGGAGGGTCTCGGCTACTGGAGGGCCGAGACCAGATTCGCGTTTTATGGCGGAGAGTTTGCGGAGTATACAATATTGCGTTGTGGTATCAGCCAGGTACACCGCCAGGGAGAGGGCGACGTTAAAGGTTGAGAGCGCAAACTCCCAGGCGCCAAGGCGGGTATGGGTTAGGGCTGCGAGGAAGGTGATATGCAAGAGGGTAGGGAGGTGGTGAGAGAGGAGGTGCAACCTCGGTGAGAGAAGGGTGATGACGTATTCCCAGTGGGAGAGGGTTGCGGTTAGTGATTGTAGGGTGAAGGTTTGCTTTGCGAGGAGGATGTGTATGGGTAGTTCGAGGTCCCGGAGGGAGTGGGTGCGAGTTGCTGTCAGGAGATTTTGGAGGATCGGGAGTGTCGATGGGAGGTCGAAGCGGGCCTGATGAAGTTGTAGGAGGCCGGGGTAGGCTATAAATTGCTTCGAGGATAGCTTTGGAAGTTGGGAGGGGAGAAAATTATGAAGGGATTTCGGGATCCACGGGCATACTGAGAGAAACACATCCAGGGGACTTCCGCGAAAGATCCCATCAACCTCTGAGTAGATATTTGAAAGCTCGCCCTTGAGCGACAACCGCATCCCATCGTTAAAGCGCTCCGTTAGGGGAACTTGCACAGCAATCGACTGAAGTCTGATAAAATCCTTTGCAAGGGCGCTCCAGTAAGCATCACTATCTTCCTTCTTTTTCTTCTTCGGATCCTGGTATTCCATGAGAAGTCCCGCCCATGGTTTCCGAAATTGAAGCCCATCGGCCATACCGCCCTGCACGGCCACACTCCTCTGGATAGCACATTGCTTGCTAAGCGCCGAGAGCCTCTCTAAGCACCCTCCTGTATCCTTGCCTATGTCAATTAGCTCGGTAAAAACCTCCACTTGCTTCTTGAATTGGGCGATCGCATCTCCCTCGGCGTAATACTCGCATAGCCAACCCGAGGCAAAAAGTGCTGCCACCAGAGCCTTCTCGTCAATCTCTCCGCCTCGGCCAGCTTTCTCCTTAAGTTCCTCGAAACGTTTCAGTATTTGAGTGCAAATCTTCTTCACTAGTCCGACTTTCAATTGTGGAGTTTGCATTGTTACGATAGAAGCGTATCGGGCGAATGCGTGAACCGGGAAGGAAGAGGAAATAGAAGCAGGATTGACATGTATCAACGAGGTCCATATCGCCTCTAGGAAGTTGTTCTCTTCCAATTCCAGTTCTTTCTCGACGTCAAGGTATGTTTCAGCCGGTGTCTGCGACCAAAGGAAGCTTCGTTGAGAATAGTAGTCTAGAAAAGCCCGGGTGACGAGAGGGTATTCGATGCCATAACTTGAATTCGCGCGTTTTCTCTCGTTTGATATTGTCTGACGAAGAAACAAGGTTAATAATGGATGGATGTGGTAAGAAACTCCGGAAGAGTCTTCTTGAAGAAAGTCTTTTGTCAACAGGTCCCGAACGATATAGCTGTACCGGGAAAGGAGGCCAGTGGAGGAGAGAATAGCGGTCACTCGCTGATTCTCCTGAATTGACGGTGGTCTCGACAAAAGAAACTGCATTGTGCTTGCATCAGCAGTGATTGGAAGGGCGTTGTGGTACAGTAAACAATGAAGGTACGGATTGATATCCTTCGGAAGACGAGTATGAAATGGCGCTAGACATAGCAGTAGTTGTCTGGAATCTTTATCCAGTCTGGAAAGAAATGAAGAAAGGTTTCGTAGTGGCTTGATTGACGGTGCGTAAGTGAGTGTCGTTTCACTTTGTAAAGTATCAAAAAATATCTCTAGTGGTGCCAAGGGACCCTGTGCCACCCTGGGAAGAGCGAGTTCCTGTGATTGCCAATATCAGTGCCAAGTAATATTATTAAGCCTGCGAGTAAGGGAGGAGACAAACCATGACCATTGGATTAAAGTCACAAAGCTGAAGCAACATCTCCAAGTAATGTTTGTTCTCCGCACTTTGAAACCTTCTTCTGTCCCCACCGTGCTTCTCAAGGATAGACCCTGCAAGATCAACAGCCCGATCGCTACAATACATTAGCATTAACAGCTCACTTAAGCGAAGCGAATATAACACTTACACGTCAAGCCCATTCAAATGATACGCGCCAAACCTTACGAGACTATCGTTAAGCCAACTCTCTTTTTTATTCCCAACAACCACAACCACGCTTTTACCACCCTGCAACATCTTTAAGAATTCATTGACCTCTCCCCTAAGTACCTCGTCATCCTTGATCTCTGCTTCGGAGCTTTCGAGACTATCTAGAACAATCAAATAGGGCCTCTCCTTTAGTCTCTCGAGTGTCTTTTCCATCCAACACTCATCACCGGCACCTTCACTTGTATCACTTGTCGGAGAGGAAGACCGTGACGAAGCTGATACAGACCATTGTGTTAGGAAGTTTCCCCTGGGGCCCGCAGGCAACGGCCGTGGGGGTGTTACACGGCCCGACTTCCGCTGCGCCTCGACAGGTGCAGTTGTAAATAGTTGGAGGTGGATCTTTGATAGTAACATCTCTGGAGTCAACGAGGGCTGCTTGTCATAATCGAAGTAAAACGAGTCTTCTACCAAAGAAGTTGCCTTCCACCACCATCCTAGGTGTGTCATCAACTTCGTTTTCCCTACGCCAGGCACGCCGGTAAGATGTAAAATGTTGTTATCAAGTAGTTGCTCCATTCCGAGAATATCGAATTCTCGTCCAGGAAGCTCTTCATGCCCTGTCAGACCCTTGTCGGCAACAATTGCATCAGGTGATCGAGTATGATCACTGGAGAGTAACCCCTGAAACTTGGACAAAAACCTTTTAGAGTCGGGAACGGTGTTCCTTGGAGTAGCGGCGGGATTCGTGACTAGATCATTCCTGATGATGGAAACTTCAGTCGCGCCATTATGATAAAGCACGGGAACGACCCAGTCGTCAACAGGAACCATGACGCCGAACTGACCCTCTCGCTTCTTAACACGCATCATCGCTTTCCTAGCCTCCGAGACCGCCACAGCCAAATCCCATGTCTCCGCCAGGAAACATCGGTAGAAGGTTGACATAAGAACCTCAGCTCCGGTGTTTAGTATCTTATTCGGCAACGCTACGACCGCGCGTATGCCGTCTTGTACAAGCGCCTCCGCGAAATTCGACGACACAGAGCCAAAGGACTTTGCGGTTCTTGGAGCGTTGAGAATGACAAACTTTATTCCGTTCGAGACAAGTAAACTCGAGATCTCTCGTGCAGTCTTCCATGTCCGTTTTTGAGGGCATCTTTCTGAGACGAAGGACAGACTGACTTCGTCGTTATCTGCCGGCGCCTTCTGTCCCATGGCGTTTTTCTGCGGTATTTTAGTGACCCTCGCGTTAACGTCGAAATGGACCAAGTGCCAGAAGCCTTTTCCCGATTGGTTCAGTTTCTTCTCCAGGGCTCTCCAACCCGCCGGCCGTAGGACCTCCAGATAAACCGAAGCACCACATTGGGCCTTTAATCTCTGGATAAGATCGACCAACGGCCGACTAACAAGTCTCGGACTGGCCGTTTTCCTACCAGAGGTGGCCACAGACATTGGGTGCGAAGCAACCAGTAAGATCCTGAAAGTGCCACTGTCAACACCGACAATCGGCCCCCTCATAGCGATATCCGCACTAGGCACTCTCCGTCGAACGATGATACATGGTCGTGTCTGCGTTGGCCAGGCATCCGGATTCTCCAAAGCCTCCCAGTGAATTCCATTCATACAAGCCTCCTGCGTACCATCCATTGAACTCCAGCCCCAACCTTCAATATCCACGAACCACCTCTTCCCATTTATGCCCCGCATCGACGCCTCAAGCGTCACCCCTCCCTCTGATCCCCTTTTTTTCTTCGGTTTTGATAGAGAAGATATTATCTGCGTAAGCCGTAGTTGCTCCATTAGACTCGTTGAATAGCCCCACAATTCCTGACTGATATCAGCGGCCTTTTGATCTTCGAAAGGAGCATTTTGGGCGTGCTCTTCTAATGCCCATCGTAAACGGGTTTCTGACGTTGCGTTAAAAGGATCTACCAAAGTTCGTGTGGCACTGTATGAACCGGAGGTTATCTGAACAGTCCATTTTCGAGTCCCTCGCTGTGTCGGTGGCAGTTGACAGAGTTCTCGAATGCGGATGGTTTGTGATGGGGAAATTGGTGGTGTGCTACGCTCTTAGTATCTCTATTCAAATCAAATAAAGAAAAGAATACTCACCACGTAGAAGAAGGAGCGGGGCGCCGCAGGTGCGACATGTTGGAGTACTGGTATGCTTTTTCAGGCTCTCTAAAAGGTGGCTAAAATCAGACTTGGGTGAGGAGCGGTATATATCCTCTACTTGGAATCCTCTAAGCAAACATGTGTAAAATTGGACAAAGGAATGGTTAGAAATAAAAGAGTTAGGATTACCCGCTAGTAGAAGATGAAATGGAAAAATGGAAAAATGGAAAAATGGAAAAACGAATGACGATTTGGTTCGGAATCTAGAACCCACCGGATCTGAGAGAGACCCCCGTATCACATTTACCGGCACACCATAACCCATACACCACCCACCTTATCCCAAGTCAACCTAACCTTCAGATCCAAAAGACAATCCTTGCGCCACAAAACTTGCCGCCTAAGCTAGGAACTTATCTACCAGGCGTTTCCCTTCTCCCACTCTGCAGATGCCCCTGTCCAACAAGACCCCCCCCCTCCGGCGCAAGTCCGGTGGTAATGAGCAACCCCTCGCCAAGGCGGAGAATGCCTTCAGAAAGACTGTTTTACCCGTACTACTAGTACACGAGTGGGGGAGCTAGCAAGTGCCATACCTATGAGGAAGAGGCCGATTCCACTGTCGGGTATCGTATGTGGAGATACCATGGTTCGCTTAATAATAAAGGGGCGAAATTTGGGAGAGATGTGTTATTTGGTCTATAGTTTGTTTGTGTGGATGGGTCAAGGGAAAGGGATGGAGGGGACGGGCCTGAGTCTTGTTTGGTTTGTTTGGTGGTTAGTAACGGTGTAGAAGATTCAGGAATACTAGTAGTTAGGGGCCGGTCCCCGCAGTGGACTCAAGTGAATAGAGAAATACTACGGGTATTGGGGCTCGTCTTTCTTGCTTCACCATCATGCCCCGAAACGGATCAGCATTTATGGGGGGGAACGTTTCTTTCTCAACATAGGAAGTTGAGGACCATAGAGTACATTATTGGAAGAGAGCCCCGGCTCAAATTGTAAAATTTTTCTTTCTAGAGAATAACACACCCAAGTTAGAAAGCCAAGTTCAGTTATCTTAGTCCCGGCGTTTGTCGTTTATGCTATGAGAGTACTGCAGCACAGAACAGCCAAGGGGTTTGTATTGTCTACTCCAGAATTCTGAACTTCCATAAACACCCAAAACTCTATTAGTAGAGTTTGAATATGAGTGTATCCTGAGTCCTCCTACAGTAGTAATTCTCCCATCCCTACTAGTACTTCGCGTCCAGCTGCTGTCGGAGAATTTGTTAACTTTATCCAGGTGCCGTGAGGTGAAGGTGGCACTGGACCATGCATTACCGACCGATACGTGGGTAGGCCACAACTCCCGTATTGTACCACCGGTACTCAAGTACAGTACTCGATTACAGTACTCGCACAAGCAGAATAACCCTCCTAAGTTTGATCTTCATCAAAAACGCTCTGTATCTAATACACAAGTAGGCGAAACCAGTTTAGCTCCACCTGGCGTATCAGACACCCCGGTCATGAGCTACGGGTGTTACTTACCAACAAGCCCCAATTTCACCAGCTTAGTCTTTTCTTTCTTCTTGGACTCTGATTTTAAAGCTCACCGAGAGTAAGCTCACTCACGGCTCCCACCACGGCTGACCGCCTTGTTGGAGACAAGGCCTGAATATTGGCCCATGGCATTCCTCAGCTCTCATCGCCATACCGTTTTTGTGCGGGTGGACCACCGTTATCGAGTATCCCAGCATTATGGTGGAGAAAACTAAAAATATGCAGTCCAGCTAACTATTCAGTAATTATTCTCCGGATTAACAATGACCCGATTAGGAGGATACGACAACTCAGAATCGATATTCAGAAACACACAACTATACGGTAGTGTTTTCTACCAAAGTCCGTGCATAATGCAACGACTGCTGCCGCTGGATCCCGATATCAAACAATTTAATTTTTAAACATTTTTAGCCAATAACAAGGGTCAATGTACTCGAGTAAACGCTCGAGCATCAATTTCAAGTATCCTTGCTTGACACTCTTCCCCTTGCACTTGCTTCTGTCATTAGACCGATCGGGAGTTTCAGTGTAGGGCGTGCCTACTATATTATTAGATGGGAAAAAAAAGACATGAGGGGATCGACACGCGAAATTTCTGACCCCACCTACAATACCGGCATTGTACCAGAAAACCAAAATTTATGAACCTAATTAAATCTCCATGTCGCTCCATATGTGCCCCATAAAATGTTACCCGGTTTTGTACCAGGATGAGGTTCTGCCAATGAGACATTATGAAGCAGCTAATACCTCGAATAAATGGACCTTGTGTTAGGACGTTGGAGTAGCCTCCTAGTAAGGGTTAGTGTATTTTTTTTGTCTAGGAAAGCGTATCTTTGGCGTGTCTTTTACCCTGTCTGCAGAGGAGGAAGTTTTAGACTAGCTAGCGCATGGTTTGTTTATTCGAGTACTGCGAATAACGTTAATCTGGGCCAACTGCAATAAATTATCCATGATCATGTACTGTAACAGTGCCTGCCGCCGGCCAAGGCCGAACTCCTAGTTATTAGAGTGAGTGTCAGTGATTTGGTACCCCGGATTGTGATGGCATGCCAGTCTAGCAAAGCTACTCATACTCATACCCGATGGGACCCCTTGGCCCGACGCCAAGTGAGGGAAGAATGCTCAGGATAGCCTTGTATTCTTTGGATCAAGTTGTAGTTGCCCGATACTCCAGAACACGGCAAGTTGGGGACAACGAATATCAAAATCAACAGAGCGATCGATTTTGGGCGGAGCTACTTGTGGCACTGGTAGCAGATCGGTGGTATCGGGTTTTGCCCCGCCCGGCGAGCTGGCCGCCCATGGTGGCCAAACCCCCCACGAGATTAATCAGACCTTTTAACGTTCAAGTTGGGAGATCAAAAAATTTATGCAGCACAATATTGTATTTCTATCTTAGCAGATTGCGGAAGGTCGAAATGAAAGATGAAAGATGCGAGCCAGCAAAAAGAGCACGGTAGAGGAACACTTTTCGCCGAATATGGGAGAATTCAGTTGGCCCTGTAGGCACAGCAGTATCCTAATTGGTGAACTTTTGTTGCGCCTGCCCGTCATGTTCGTCAGAGTGCCGTTTCGAGGCTCAAACGGTTGCGAACTCGGAGAGCCAATATTCGAGACGGGCACGGTCCAAGCACCTAATCCCCGGCATCCGCTCTCCCAGCCAAACACCAGCACAGCAACAAGACCAGCGCACGATGACAAAACAATTATATTTTCAAGAGCCCTCCACAAGCCACCAAGGGGCTAGAATGGTCGGGATCGCTGTTTTCGTTATTGTATGTGCCTGATTCTACGGTACTGCACAGGTGGGTCAGTATGATACTGACCAAGCTTTTTTCCACCTGTATATTGACCCACGACGAGATTGACCCACAATGAGACACCTCCGCCCTGCCATAGTACGAGTACGAGTATGATTCTAGCTGCAGAATACGTCCCACTGTCCCAGTGAAGGCCCGTGCAAGTATACTACCGGTATTAATGACCGAGCATTTCGCTTATTAGAGAGCTCACGCACCGAGATCGATTCTTGTGCAACCCTGGGATTTACCGGTAATCTTCAGACTTCGGGGAATACAGCAGCCCAACCCAATATAATTTTAAGATTGCAATCTGCTGACGATGTTCCCTGGAACGTCCGATCGTTTTCGGCTAAACCATTTTCCTTCGGGGATGGTGCCAGCCCTGGCCTGTTACACGTGTGACCGGAATGTAAATTGCACACACTGGCAATATAACGTCCGCCAGTTGAATATTATCTCATGTGAGAGTGCCCCCATTCCTCTCCCCATCCTCCCCGGTTGCAGATATTTGGTTGAAGAAATGTTGAGGTTTCCGCGTCTGATCCGTGTGATTGCGGTAGTGCTCATAGGGTGAGACTTTACCCATCCTAACTTCCCTTCCTGAAAACTCGGGTCTTGATGGTGTGCTGTACTGTGCCGGTGCTTCCTACTTGCGCTCACCCGAGCCTTAGCAGACTTTACACAATTCCCGTTTTGCTTCTAACAGCCTTCCATTTTCCAAGCATAGGAACAGTATGTTAAGGCTCTTGGTCTATGGGAGGAACTTCCAGAATTTGATAGTCTCTTCTGCTACTACATCGTCTAGAAACTAGAATAACCAAATTTATGTTCAATGATAGTCCTATCGCTTCCTTACCCACAGTGCCGTACCGTACCTCGGGAGAACTTACCATTGGAGAAATTCAAAAGTATCCAAACAAAATTGGGTAACAACAAGGTATCGAGTGGTGTGAAGCACCCGAACTCCCTGTCCCGCAACTGATGCTCTGAAAATTCAGGTGACCCCAACAACAGAAATCAATAACACCCTTAAAGACGTGGGTGCTATATTTCAGCGTCGATAATTGTGAAAATAGCCCAAAGCTAGCAAATCTTAGTAGTGCATCCTGCCACTCGACACCGTTAAAGTAGCCTTTTCAACATCTATAGAATGAACTTATTATTCCGTAGGACTCAATCACAAGTCTTCTTATCATAACTCTATACGAATCTCTTCTATAAAAGGTTGTTATTACCTGACTAGCTTTCTTTTTCTGGTTTTCGAACACGAATTCATATGATGTCTTTTTTCTCCTTTCTCTCTACTATTATCATTTCTTCCCTCTACCTCAATTCCTTCCCATTATGTTTGCTCCTCCTCTTATGATTTTGTCCACTGAGATTTTTAACCCACATTCCTCACATCAGGCCTTGTTCAGTGTTTTTGCACTTTCCGTCCCGAAATGATACTCTAAGACTTGGTCTTATGGTTGATTGTAAAGAGACCTCCCATAGTACCTTTTACTGTAAAAATTTATAGAGAACACCTAGCTCCACGTCTATAACAATAAGGCTGGCGTGGTCCGCTTCATCCTTAGTAATAATTTTAGGTCTACAGGGTTACTTTATAGCTTTCCCATTGGGCTACATATTGATATTACTAATCCTACCATATACAGCCGAGAGATGAGCGCAGGTTTTTTTCCAAATGTTTTCTAGGGGGTTAGATTCAGCATTGAAGGGGATAGATACACAGCTGTGGTGGAGTGCTCATCATGGTCTAAGCATTTAATCCCATGACATCGGGAGCCTGAGGTTCACTTTGGAGAAGTATCAAGCTGGTTCATAAGGGCGCGAGAGTGTTTGGTTGTTCTTTTTTTTATGATAATAATAATTATTATATTTTCTGTGACCATCTAGTGATTGCCCTGCATCGTTAAGCTCAACCCCATTGGTATTATGCTCACACCCTAGGTGCTATCCCCCGGACTCTCAAGGTGCCCACCCGGGACCCTGAATCCACTCAGGCCCGACTCTGCTCTGCATGATTCAACAATGACATGAGGGAAATTGTTTATTAGTTTTCATTCTAAATAAACCTTTTCTTTTATTTCTTTGCCTTTTTACCGATTTCTTTAAAAAATTCTAAACTTTACTCTTGCTCTCTGGTGTTGTTGGGGGGACGTTTGGGTTCGTTAGCGGTTGAAGGCTTAGGAGATAGTATACTAAAATACCCATTGCCACCCGATTTCATTCTAAGATCCTTTAATTCCTGCAGTACAGAGATCATGGTATGCAAACCCCTTCCCTACGGCTTGGATAAACTGGCGGAAGTGCTTGCGTCAGCCAGATAAAAGACAAGAGAGCACTCTGATTTTGGCTGCGTGGTTGGCTTTCCTTGCCCTGAAGCCCCTGAAATCTCCATAAATTTCGGAAACAATCTTTGTGGGGATTCATGGGCTCACGGCATACAGTCGCACCTCGCTGTCCCGGACCTCGCTCTACCGGATGCTTCGCTGTCCCGGAAAGTTTTTAGGGATTTATTCTGGCTACATAGAAATACACCTCAATGTCCCGGATTTTGCATGTTTCCGGACCGGATGGAAATTTGCAAGTTTCTAACCCCTGCCCACATAGAGAATATATTCGCTGTCCCGGATATCTTCCTTCTACTAGCCTAATTTGACTACCTATATCACAGCTGCTGAAAGGCACAATTGATATTCCCGGTGGTCCATCTGGTGGGAATACAGGATAAATGTTCATCTTGCTCCTTCCCATTCCCTTCCTCATCCGAGTTTCT
>Ga0307513_10004993_pt1 | contig 17587 bp, 18 predicted proteins | sample 15_EM_MG_FD_202174 | JGI IMG/M metagenome (GOLD analysis project Ga0307513, IMG submission 202174) | Populus trichocarpa ectomycorrhiza microbial communities from riparian zone in the Pacific Northwest, United States - 15_EM | ecosystem: Host-associated > Plants > Roots > Unclassified | place... | reverse complement strand
GGTACCTCCTGCGGAGATTGACAGATGAGCTTCTGGCCGGTGTCTTCGCAGGTCGGACCAGGACTGTTCAGTTGTCGATCCTGGCGGTGCGGGGCGGTCGGAAGCGGGCTCCGGAGGCGCCCCGCCGCCCGGTCGATGCCGTAGTACAGCTGGGGCGGCACATAGGGCAGCAGGGGCGAGTGGCGCTGGCCGAGCAGGGCGAACACGCGGGCCGGCAAAGGCGAAGACGGTGGCACCACCGCGATTGATGCTCACCGTGTTCCGGCCATACCCACGGCGAGGACCTGGCCGTGCCGGATGCCACGGAGCCGCGGGCCTGCGGGGTACGACGGGGAGGAGCCCGGATGCGTACCCATCGCCGGGAGGCAGCCGGACATCACGAAGTGGTTCGGCCGCGGTCTGTGGACCGCTGCGGTCAACGACAGACGCTTCACCGCCATCCGTCGCCGACCTGCATTTGAGCTCTCGGACAGGGCGAGGAGTGCGACTCCCGCGATGCCGAGACCCAGAAACCAGGCCGTCCGCGTCGGGCTGCGCACACGGAAACAGGACTACGGCATGGCGGGGTTGGTCAATCGTGGGTGTCGGCCGAGGAGTTCGGCGAGGCCCTGGCGGGTGGCGGCCAGCACGACCCGGTCCTCGGGTCGGAGGACGTATCCGGGGTGCAGTTCCCAGACCAGCCCGGAAGGCCGGTCGTTGCCGTCGGCCGGATGGGCCGCAGCGAGGTCGGGGCGGCGGTCGGCGGGGGCGGAGGCGTCTAGGGCCAGGACGCGCCAGGCCCCGGGGCGGAAGACTTCGGCGACTGTGCGGCCCTCCAGCTGTGGGTTCCCTGCGACGACGAGGGCGGCGAAGAGCAGGACGCGGCGTTCGACCGGGATGGCGCCCAGGATGTGGCGGCCCATCATGGCCCCGGCGAAGGCGGGGGCCGCGAGGCTGGAGACGCTGCGGCTGCGGGTCAGGGCGTGCGGGTGGGCGGCGCGCAGGGTGCGGTAGACGGCCGTGGCGAAGTCGTCGTCGTACAGCCGCAGCGCGACACGCAGGTCGGGCTTGACGGAGCGGGCGTACAGGATGGCTTCGAGGTTGGTGGTGTCGGAGCTGGTCAGGGCGAGCAGGGCGTGCGCGCGGTGGATCTTGGCGGACTCCAGGACGCCCTCTTCGGTGACGTCCCCGATCACGGTGGGGATGTGGTGGCGGCGGGCCAGCGGGATGCCGCGCGCCTCGGGGTCCGACTCCACGCAGACGACGGGGATGTCGAGCTCCTTCAGCCGGGCCAGCACACGGGTACCGATCTTGCCCAGCCCGAGCAGAACGACATGTCCGGACAGGCCACGCGGCGGGCGCCGCAGAGCGGAGGCGCTGCGGAAGGTGCCCAGGCCCTCCAGCACGGCAGCGGTCATCACCGGCAGCAGCAACAACCCGGCCAGCCCGGACAGGAGTTGGATGATCTGACGGCTCAGCGGCTCACCTATCGCGGGGTCGTCGATGGCGAACAGGTCGAGCAGGGTGAGGTAGGTGGCGTGCACCAGGTCATCGCCGGTGGTCAGCCAGGAGGCGAGGGCGAGGCCGAGCACGCAGGCGATCAGGCCAACGAACGACCAGCGCAGCCGACGCGAGAACAACTGTCCAAGTGGAGCTCCCCGGCCGGCCAGCCGACCGGTGGGCAGTACCGGCCCGCTGTACGAGACCGCTTCCAGTACCACCGTGCCACGTCCGGTCGCCGCGGTCACCGCGTTCTCGTCCGGGAGGAGTTGGGGCGCCTCCGTACCGCTGCGGTCCGAACCCTCCGCCCCCGCAGGGTTGTTGGCCGTCGCCGACAGCAGAGCCAGGGTGCACAGGCCCGGGTCGACAACCTCACCACGGCGTGGCGGAGTACGCTCCACCGCCCGCAGCAGCAGTCCGTCCGCCTGAACCACCTTGCTGGTATCCGCGACGGCAGTGGCAGCCAGCGCCGGGGCAGCGGTGTCCGCGTCGGACAGCACTGTGGTGGACGCGTCCAGAACCACCGGGTCCAGTCCCGGGGCGGCGACGGCGACGGCCTGGTCCAGCAGCTCCTCCAACTGCTGGCCGAGCTTGCGGTTGTACAGCCGGATCACCAGCCGCACCTGGGGGTTGAGACGCCGGGCGATCAGCGCCGTGCGGATGTTCACCTCATCGTCCTCGTACACCAGCGCGAGCGCGGCGGCCCGTGCCACCCCAGCTGCTGCCAGTACGTCATCGGTGACCTCCGACGCCTCCAGCACGTGTCCGTCATCGGCGGCAGCCTGCGTGGTGCCCGCGACCCTGGTCATCGCCGAGGACACCCGGCCGAAGAGCGCCGTCGCCCGGGCCCGACCGGGCGACGGCGTACTTGCCGCGACGCCGCTTCCGGCGGGGGTCACGAGCGTGACGTGCTCGCGGTAGACCTCGCGCAGTTCGTCGGACAGCCGGTGGGCGAGCCCGTCATCACCGCAGACGATCATGTGCCCGGTGCGGGGGCGTATCTGGCGCGGGAGAGACGACATGGAAGATCACTTTGCCGCAGCCGGGCAGCTGTTTCCATGCCTTCTGCACGGAGGGCGGCACGGCGCGACGACAGACCGCCCAAATGTGCTGGAACACCACCTCCACCGGCTGGGGGTCACCCCGTAACGGCGCATGGCGGCGGTGCAGGCCGAGCGCACCGCGCGAGTGCTGGGCATCGCCATCACGGAGGCGATCACGACGAGCCGGCAGTGGTCGTCGACGCCGGTGACCATCTTGCACTCCCGCCCGTCGGCACTGTGCTCCAGGACGGCGACACCGTGGTCGTCGTCAAGGCGCTCAAGGTCAAGCTCCTCGGGGATCAGGGCGGGCACCAAGGTGCGCAACATCCGGCGGGCAGCGGGAGGCCGACCGGCAGAAGCAGGATGCTGAATTGCGAAATTTTGCAATTGGTTAGATGCTGTGTTGACTATGTATGCACGTAGCCGCGGGTGCAGCATTCGCTTGCCCCGGGTGGGGCGCTGTCGGGGAAGCCGAGGGATCGTGTCCGTTCCGCTGTATCAGGCCAAGGCCGAGTTCTTCCGGATGCTGGGGCATCCCGTACGGATACGGGTGCTGGAGCTGCTGCAGGAGGGTCCGCTGCCGGTGCGGGAGCTGCTGGCCGCGATCGAGGTGGAGCCCTCTGGCCTGTCGCAGCAGCTGGCGGTGTTGCGCCGCTCGGGCATCGTCAGTTCCAGGCGCGAGGGCTCGACGGTGGTGTACGCGCTCGCCAGCGGGGACGTCGCCGACCTGATGCGTGCCGCGCGCCGGATCCTGACCGAGATGCTGGCCGGGCAGGGCGAGCTGCTGGCCGAGCTGCGCGAAGCCGAAGTCGCCGCGCAGTGAGCATCTCGTTCGGCCAGGCGATGGCCCGCCTCACCGTGCTGCTGCCCGGCCGTAGCGATCTGGCGGAGATGCGCCGTGACCCGCGCCGGGACCTGCTGGCCGGCCTCACGGTGGCGGTCGTCGCGCTGCCGCTCGCGCTCGGCTTCGGCGTTTCCTCCGGCCTCGGTGCCGAGGCGGGGCTGGCGACTGCGGTCGTCGCCGGCGCTCTGGCCGCGGTGTTCGGCGGTTCGAATCTTCAGGTGTCCGGGCCGACGGGCGCGATGACCGTGGTGCTCGTGCCGATCGTCGCCCAGCACGGGCCGTCCGGAGTGCTGACCGTCGGGCTGATGGCGGGCCTGATGCTCGTCGCGCTCGCCCTGCTCAGGGCCGGGAAGTACATGCAGTACGTGCCCGCGCCCGTCGTGGAGGGCTTCACGCTCGGCATCGCCTGTGTGATCGGGCTGCAACAGATCCCGAACGCGCTGGGCGTGGCCAAGCCCGAGGGCGACCGGGTGCTGGTGGTGACCTGGCACGCCGTGGAGGAGTTCGCGAAGTCCCCGAACTGGACCGCCGTGGCCTTCGCCGCCGCGGTTGCCGCCGTCATGCTGATCGGAGCCCGCTGGCGGCCAACGATCCCCTTCTCCATCCTCGCGGTCATCGCGGCCACCGTTGTCGCGCAGTTGGCCGGGCTGGACGCGGCCTCCCCGATCGGTGACCTGCCGTCCGGCCTGCCCGTGCCGTCCCTCGCCTTCCTCGATCCGGGCGCGCTCGGATCGCTGCTCGCCCCGGCCGTGGCGGTCGCGGCACTGGCCGCCCTGGAGTCGTTGCTGTCCGCCTCGGTGGCCGACGGGATGACCGTGGGTCAGAAGCACGACCCGGACCGGGAGTTGTTCGGGCAGGGCCTGGCCAATATCGCGGCGCCGCTGCTCGGCGGCGTGCCTGCGACCGGCGCGATCGCGCGGACCGCGGTGAACGTGCGTACGGGAGCGGGCTCCCGGCTCGCGGCGCTCACCCACGCCGCGGTCCTCGCGGTGATCGTCTTCGCGGCCGCGCCCCTCGTGTCGAAGATCCCGCTCGCCGCGCTCGCGGGCGTGCTGCTGGCCACCGCGATCCGCATGGTCGAGGTCGGCTCGCTCAAGGCGATGGCCCGGGCCACCCGCTCCGACGGGCTGATCCTCGTACTGACGGCCGCCGCGACGCTTGCGCTCGACCTCGTCTACGCCGTGATCATCGGCCTGGTGGTCGCGGGTGCCCTGGCGTTGCGCGCGGTGGCCGAGCAGGCCCGCCTGGAACAGGTCCCCCTCGACCGGGGCGACCACAGTGTGGAGGAGCACGCGCTGCTCGCGGAGCACATCGTCGCCTACCGCATCGACGGCCCGCTGTTCTTCGCCGCCGCCCACCGCTTCCTCCTCGAACTGTCCGAGGTGGCCGATGTCCGCGTGGTCATCCTGCGCATGTCCCGCGTGACGACCCTGGACGCCACCGGCGCCCTGGTCCTCAAGGACGCGGTGCAAAAGCTCAACCGGCGCGGCATCGTCGTCATGACCTCCGGTATACGCCCGGGCCAGCGCCAGGCTCTCGACTCGGTCGGGGCCCTGGACCTGCTCCGCAGCGAAGGCCGTGAGTACGCCACCACGCCCGAGGCCATCCGGGGCGCCCGCACCTACCTGGAGTCCGCCGGAGTCATGCCTTCCGTTCCGGCCCGCAAGCCCAGGACCTCCAGTGAGGAAACCCTCCGATGAGCGCTCCCCCCTCAGACCTGCGCATGGTCGAAGTCTCGGGTGCCGAGGCCCTGTGGCTGCTGGAAAGCGGCGCGCTGGGTCGGCTGGTGTACGTCCAGCGGGAGACGGCGCTCGTGCGCCCGGCCCGGCATGTGTGGGAGTTCGGACGCCTCGTTGTGCGCACCCCGGTGCAGGCGGCCGTGGTCCCGCGGACAGCGACGTACCACGTGGAGGAGATCCGCGCCCAGACCGGCACCGGCTGGACCGTCACCGTCGCCGGACCGATCGAGGCGATCAGCGATCCCCACGAGGCGGGCCACTACCGGCGCACCCTCACCGGCTGGAGTCACGGCCCCCACGACACCCTGTTGCGTATCAAGCCGCAGACGGTGAGCGGATTCCGCCTGGCCCGCGCGGAGGCGTGATGAGTACCCGGCTCGAAGCCCTGCCCCACCGTCATGTGCTCACCCTTCCCACGCTGCCGTCCGCCGTCAGGCTCTCCCGGGAGACCGCCGAGCGCGCTCTTGCCGAGTGGGGGATAGACCTGCGCCATTCCGCCATCGGCCCCGCCCTTCTCATCCTCGGCGAGCTGGTCACCAACACCGTCCGGCACGCCGCCACGCTCTCCCCACAGATGACCGTCATCTACGCGGCCGGCGTGGACTGCCTGGCCTTCGCCGTCCACGACCGCCATCCCCACCAGCCTCAGCTGTACGGGGCGGCAACCGACACCGGGAGCGGAGGACTGGCGACGGTCATGGAACTCACCCTCGGCCTGGGCGGTACGGCCGTCGTACGCGGGGACGCGGACGGCAAGGGCAAGAGCATCTGGATCACCCTGCCCCTCTGATCCGAGCAGGAAACCGAACGGGCAGCCCATGCAAGGAAGTTGACGACAATGACCATCTAATGGGACTACACCGTCGAGCAGGACAGGACCTCGGCATCCCGCCCGTCTCCGGTCACCTGGGCCCGAACGCCTTCCGCTGCTTCGAGGGCGCCGTCGGCCGGGTCGTGGGACGCGGCACCCGCCCCTCGCCAGGCTTGATCGACTCGGACAAGGGAGCAGTAACGTATGAGTCTTCGAGTGAAGGCCATCGGCCGAGACGAGCCTCTGGCGTTCATGTGTGTGGATTCGGTGTGGCCGCTGCCGCAGGCGAGGATGGGCCGCGTGTGTGTGACGAGCGAAGTGAGATGGGGGTCCCCCCGCCCGAAGGATGGGGGAGGGCTGATGCGATGCGCCGAGGACCGGCCGGTACGGCCGCACTGCTCCGCCGGAGAGGGGACGGCACGATGACTGCCCCGCTGTACCAACTGAAGGCCGAGTTCTTCAAGACGATCGGTCACCCGGCACGCATCCGGGTCCTGGAGCTGCTGAGCGAGCGTGAGCACGCGGTGGCGGAGATGCTGCCCGAGGTGGGCATCGAGCCGGCCCACCTGTCGCAGCAGCTCGCGGTGCTGCGACGGGCGAATCTGGTGGTGACCCGCAAGGAGGGCTCCACCGTGTACTACTCGCTGACCAGTCCGCACATCGCCGAGCTGCTCCGGGTGGCCCGCACCATCCTGTCCGGCGTACTCGCCGGGCAGGCCGAACTCCTCGCCGATCTGCAGGCCGCCCAGACGCAGGCAAAACCACCGTCGTAACGACGGCCCTCAATCGGAGGCCGCCTCCCGGGAGCTGGCAACGCTCTGTGGTGCGACGGCTGCGAGATCGCGGCGGCTCACGACCCGGTATGTGACGCCGAACGGTACGGGCGCCCGGTGGTGGTCTCACCCCGGCACGCAGACGCCGTACCGGTGGATCTGGCGGTCCCCGACTGCCCGTCGGTGACTCGGCAGCCCTGCCCACCGGTTACTTAGGACCACCTTGCCGTCATGGTGGATGGCGGTTCACAGTCGAGACAAGGACCGTGGCGCGTGCAGTAGCACGTTCACGACCAGCTCGCTGGTCACCAGCAGCACCCGCGTCGGCAAGCGCGGAAACCCGGAGCCCCGCCGACCTCGGCAAAGGGTCCGGCCACCGCCTCACGGGCCCGTACCATCGCCTCCGGCCCGAGCGGCACCGAGACGATGTGTCGCCGCACCGGCGACGGCACATGCTGCATCGCTGCCGCGGGCCGACTGCCTCTGTGCCAGGGCCGGAACGAGTGCCCGCCCCTCACCGTGTCGGTTCCCCGGCGCGCAGCTCCTTCAGCAGCTTCTGACGGCCCGCCGCCGGCACGGAAAGGATCCGGCGCGCTGCGGCCAGCAGTTCGGCCACGTCCCCGCCGGCCAGTTCGTACACCACCGTGGAGCCGGTCCGGGTCGCAGTGACGATCCCGGAGCGGCGCAGCACCTCCGGCTGCTGCGACAGGTTCGACGGCTCGCCCTCGATCGCGGCCGGCAGGTCGTGCACCGGCCGAGTATCCGGAAGAACTCTGCCTTCGCCTCGTACAGTGGTACCGGCATCCTGCTCATTCCTCGTCCGCTCTCGCAGCCTCGGCGTCCAGCCCGTGCCAGTGGGCCAGCCGCATCATGTCGTCCAGCTCGTCCTGCGCCACCGCTACGACGTACACGTCCTCGGCCGCCAAGTCGGGATCCTGTGCGTGCAGATGGGACGGCGCACTTCAGGCCGACGCCGTCCACCGAGACGGCAGGGGGCATACAGAGGGCGCTGCGCCCCGCAGCGGTCTGCCCCAGCACTTGGACCGGCGCCTCGCGGCGGTGGGCGTACGCCAGCAGTATCGACCGGTCCTTCGCAGGAGCCATCACGGGCCACGCCGTCTGCCTCGGCCTCTGCGGTAGCGATGGTCATTGACCGAGCATGAGCGGTCGCGGATATCTCATCATCCGACTTTTCTGTGGCCCCTTCGGCCAGTACAGAAACAACAGGGCTGTCGGCGGCAGGCGCTACGTAAGGTCCGGGGGCATCGGTGAGGAGGGCGACGCCCGAGCCTCGCAGTGACAAGGAGGAGATGCCAGGGATGAGCAATGTGGAGATCTGCCTCAAAGAGATCATGACGTCGATCGAGGGCTCGTTGGGAACCGCCCTGGTCGACTACACCAGCGGTATGGCACTGGGCACTCTGGGAGGCGGCAAGGACCTCGACCTGACGGTCGCGGCGGCGGGCAACACGGACGTGATCCGCGCCAAGACCCGCACCATGGAACACCTCGGGCTCAAGGGCGAGATCGAGGACATCCTGATCACGCTCGGCAGCCAGTACCACGTCCTGAGGCCGCTCAAGGGCCGTGGCGGCAACGGCTTGTTCCTCTACCTCGTGCTCGACAGGGGGAAGTCGAACCTCGCGATGGCCCGCCACCAGCTCAAGAGCGTCGAGGGCCAACTGGACGTGTAGAAAGCCGAGTGCTCCGCAGCCTCGCACGCCCATGAGTTGAAGATTTCTTCAACTGGGCATATCCGGATCAGATCAATCCCATGAGCGTGCGGGGCCGGATGCACCAAAATTGGTCCGCCAGACCGCCTGCGGTGGCACGTACAGGGCCACCGCCCCCCCGGATGCAGCCCGTCGAATGCGGCAGGGAGCACGATTTACCATGCAGGTCCCCCTTTACCAGGCCAAGGCCGAGTTCTTCCGGATGCTCGGACATCCGGTACGCATCCGGGTCCTGGAACTGCTGCAGAACGGCCCCGTCCCCGTACGCGAGCTGCTGAACGAGATCGAGATCGAACCGTCCAATCTCTCCCAGCAACTGGCCGTACTGCGCCGCTCGGGGATCGTGGTGTCCATCCGGGAGGGATCTACCGTCAGCTACGCCCTGGCCGGCGGCGATGTGGCCGAACTCCTGCGCTCGGCCCGTAGGATCCTGACCGAACTGATCTCCGGCCAGAGCGAGTTGCTCGCCGAACTCCAGCAGGCGGACCCCCAGCCGGCCCTCACCCCGGGCGGAGCCGACCGACGCTCCTGACTCCTTGGTGCGGGTCCTTCGACTGGCGGGAACGAGTTCGTTGCCCAACCCCCTGTACAAGACCTCCGCGAACCCTGGGAACTGCCAGAAATGCCAGGCCTAGAGCTTGCGGAGCCAGTCGTCCGCCACCCCGTGCGTGGCGCGTTCGGTGAGCCGCAGATGTGCGTCGTCGAGACGGAAGGTGAGTTGGTCGTCGACGGCAACCACGTCGTCGATCTGGCGGGTCAGGCGCACGGCGATCTCGATTTCAGTGCGGTGCTCGAGCTGCCCGGACAGCGTCACTACGCCTTCCCGCACGGTGATGTCGACGGCTTGCGGAGGCAAGGACAGGGTACCGGCAACGACCTCGTCGATCACATCACAGCGTATGTCGGCGTCCGTCCGCAGGAAGATCTGCAGAAGGTCGCGGCGGGTCACCATGCCCACGAGATGTTGCTCTTCATCCACCACCGGCAGGCGTTCGATGCGGTGCCTGGCCATAGTGCGGGCGGCCTCGGCAACATCGACATCGGCATTCACCGTGACGACAGGACGGGACATCAACTGCTCTGCGGTACGAGCATGGGCCTTGGTCCTACGTTGCCGCGAAGCGGAGCTGATCCGAGGCCAGTGAAAGCGACGCGGAGGACCAGAGGGGTCGTCGGCCTCGACCTGACGGGCCAGAAGGTCCGTCTCGGAAACCACACCGATGACTCTCTCGTTGACGTCGACGACAGGAAGGCCACTGACGCCGTGCTGGTTGAGGAGGCGGGCGACCTCCTTGAAGGAAGTGTCGCAACCGGCCTTGACGACGTTGCTTGTCATCACTGCCCCGACATTGCTGCGTTTCATGTCCTTCCCCTCTTTGGTGAGGACGGGGATGTCGGACTGTCAGCCGGCCCCTGACGGCACATCGAGAGGCAGAACCCAGTCGCAACGGCGGTCCATCCAGATGGTTCAGGCATGGGCCGTCGAACTGTCGACTGAGCACGCCGGCGTCCCAGGGCGCGTGCGGTCCAACGCTTCTGGTGCCGCCGAACTCACGGCCCCGCCACAGCGGGGCGCCGCAGAGAGGAGGCGTCCATCCGTGGTGACACCCATATCCGGCGACCGGATCTCCACCGATCCATCACGGCCTCACCATGGTCCTGCTCATCGCCCCCGTCACCATCGTGATGCGCCGTCACCTTGATCGACACCCGCCCAACATCATGATCGCCTCCCAGCGGACCGGTCCTTCACCGGCGCCGAAGGACCGGTCCGGAACGCCAGATACGCCAGGCGCACCCGACGGCGCCGCCCAGATGTACGGCGAAGGCGGCGAGCAGCAGCACAGTGTCCTGACCCGTGATCGCCGCCCACCTGTCCTCGCTCATACGGGTCCGGCAGTGCCCAGGCCCTGGACTGTCTCCGTGGCCCCTTCCACGGAGGACACCGCCGCCGGGCGTGGCCCGGGCGGGGTACGGTGCCGGGTGATCCAGGCGGCGGCCGGCTCGGTGTAGCGGGCGGTGAGCGGTCCGAGAACCACGAGGATGAGCACGTACGCGGTGGCCAGCGGGCCGAGCGAGGGTTCGATGCCGGCGGTGACGGCGAGTCCGGCGATGACGATGGAGAACTCACCGCGGGCGACCAGGGTTCCGCCTGCGCGCCAACGGCCCTTGGTACCCACCCCGGCGCGTTTGGCAGGCCAGTAGCCGGTGGCGATCTTCGTGCCGGCGGTGACGACGGCCAGCGCGAGGGCTGGCAGCAGGACGGGCGGGATGCTGGCAGGGTCGGTGTGCAGACCGAAGAAGACGAAGAACACGGCGGCGAACAGGTCACGCAGCGGGGAGAGCAGGCCGTGCGCGCCCTCGGCGACCTCGCCGGACAGCGCGATGCCGACCAGGAACGCCCCCACCGCCGCGGAGACCTGCAACTGCTGTGCGACACCGGCGACCAGCAGGGTCAGACCCAGCACGACCAGGAGCAGCTTCTCGGCGTCGTCGCTGGAGACGAAACGGGAGATGAGCCGCCCGTAGCGCACCGCGACCACCAGGACCAGTCCGGCGGCGCCGAGGGCGATGGCCAGGGTGAGGCTGCCCGCCGGCCAGCCGGAAGTCCGGCGTCGGCGAGGGGATCGCCTGCGCCCGGCGCAGTACCGCGACGATCGAGGCGCCGGTCTCGGTCCGCATCCGGGTGTCGCCGAGGACCGCCCGTTCCAGTACGAGGTCGACGACAGCTCGATCCGCTCGGCCACCAGCCCGAGGTCTGTGGTGGACAGCAGGTTCGGGCTGTGGCGGGAGGGTGCCAGCGCGTCGATCAACGACGCCGTCTCCGGCTCGGTCAGGCGCAGCGACTGCGCGCACGCGTCCGGGTCGTCGGCCCGGTAGACGTTCACTGTCCGGGTCCCGTCCCGATGTGCGATCACCGACAGCTGGCGGCGCTCCCGCGTGGTGAGGCCGTACTGGACACCGATACCCGGCAAGGGCGTGGTGCTCATCCGCGGAGCAGGCACAGCCCCTCCCTCCCTGTTCGTCGTGATGGTGGTGCGGCGCGCAGCCGAATCGATCCGGTGGTCCGCTGCGGCGGGGGCTCATGTTGCCAGCTGTGAACAGGCCGACGATTTGGGGGTCAGCAAGGATGGACACGGCGTGCCGGCAGCGGTCGGAGTGGGGCGGGGCAGTGGGCCCCGCCGCAGGCCAGGGCCCTAAGAACTCGGCCTGGTAAGCGCACTCACGTCCCTCACCAACGAAATCCCCACCCACAGCGGCCTCACCGCCCGGCGGCAACTGGAGACGCCCTTGCCCACTCTGGGGGACGAAGCCGAACTGGTCCTCTACCGCGTCGCCCAGGAGAGCCTCACCAACACCGTCCGCCACGCCCACGCCACACACGTCCGACTCACCTTGCGCCGCAGCCGCACCGGCGTGGAACTCCGCGTCCGTGACGACGGCCTGGGCCTCCGGCAAGCCGCCGAGGGCGCCGGCATCCTCGGTATGCGCGAACGGGCTCTGCTCATCGGCGCCGAACTCACCGTCGGTCCCAGCCCCGAGGGCGGTACCGACGTACGCCTCGTCGTGCCCACCCCGAACGGGAGCATCTGATCATGTCCGAGTCGCCGAAGATCCGTATCCTCCTCGCCGACGACCACGCCCTGGTCCGCCGCGGAGTCCGGCTCATCCTCGACAACGAACCTGATCTGACCGTCGTCGCCGAAGCCAGCGACGGCGCCGAAGCCGTCGACAAGGCCCGCGCCGAACAGCCCGACCTGGTCATCCTCGACATCGCCATGCCCCGTCCGACCGGCCTGCAGGCAGCGCGCGAGCTCTCCCTTCTGCGACCGGACCTGCGCATCCTCATCCTGACCATGTACGACAACGAGCAGTACCTCTTCGAAGCCCTCAAGGCCGGTGCCGCGGGCTACGTACTCAAATCCGTTGCCGACCGAGACCTCGCCGAAGCCTGCAGCGCCGCCATGCGCGACGAACCCTTCCTCTACCCCGGGGCGATCAGCACCCTCATCAGCAACTACCTGGAACGCGCCCGGGAAGGCGACAGCCTGCCCGCCAGAGCCATCACCGACCGCGAGGAGGAAATCCTCAAACTCGTCGCCGAGGGCCACACATCCAAGGAGATCGCCGACCTGCTGTTCATCAGTGTCAAGACCGTCGAGCGCCACCGCGCCAACCTGCTGCAGAAACTCGGCCTGAAGGAGCGGCTCGAACTCACCCGCTACGCCATCCGCGCCGGGCTGATCGAACCATAGCCCCAGGCCTGTGCTCCATCCCCCGCTGGTCCACATCCAGGCACGATCCGGACGTCTCCAGCCCTGGCCGACTCCCTATGCGTATCGACCAGCGACGAGGAAATCCGCTTCCCGCTGGGCGAGGTGAGCGACGGCTGCCGGAGCTGACCAACGAGCCCACAGCATGGTCCTGACCTGTGGTCGAGTCGAACTACGAGAAGTTGGTGAGCCTCGTGGCACCCCCGAGGAACGTCAGCCGGCGGCCGGCTGCCACCCAAGTGCGGGGCCCAGCCGGGTCGCGATGTCCGTGAGGATCTGGACGTAGTCCTCGTGCTCGAAGGTGAACGGCAGCGCGAACGCCACCTCGTCGACCTCCTGGAACGCGACGTGCGCGTACAGGCGTTCGGCGATCTCGGCCGACGTGCCGACGAGGTCCGGCGCGAACATCAGCCGCGCCGGACCCTGCGGGGTCGCGGTCCGCGGCAGCCGCTTCGCCGCGTACTCCTCGTACTTCGCGCTCTGCGCGGGCGAGGCACTGTCGGTGGGGATCACGACGAGCCCCTGGGAGACCCGGGCCCGCTCACCGTCCGGATGACTGGCACGGAACGCCCGGATCCCCGCGAGCTGGATCTCGGCGAAGTCCGCCGCCCCCTCGCCGCCCTCGCCCCCTTCGGCCTTCACGACGCTGCTCGTCAGGAAGTTCATCCCGTGCTCACCGGCCCACTTCGCCGACCGCACACTCCCGCCGCCGTACCACAGCCGCCGCCCGAGCCCCGGGGAATGCGGCTGCACCCGGTCGGAGAACACCTCGAACCCCTCGACCCCGCTGAAGTCGGTGGCCGGCTTCCCGCGTACGAGGTCCAGCAGCCGCTGGACACGCTCGTAACTGAAGTCCTCGGCGTCCGCCGTGTCGGGGTAGAGGGCGTCCTTGACCTGGTCGTAGTGCATCGGCGGGCCCACACTCATCCCCGGGTTGAGCCGGCCCCCGGACAGGATGTCGACCGTCGCCAGGTCCTCCGCGAGGCGCAGCGGGTTCTCCCAGCCCAGCGGGATGACCGCGGTGCCCAGCTCGATCCGGCTGGTGCGCTGCGAGGCCGCCGCCAGGACGGCCACGGGGGAGGAGATCCCGTACTGGAGATGGCGGTGACGCAGCCACGCGCTGTCGAAGCCCAGCCGCTCACCCAGCTCGATGATCTCCAGCGTCGACTCGTGACCCGCGTGCGGGTCGTCCCCGTCGAACAGCCCGATGGTGAGAAAGCCCAGTTTGCGCAGAGGCTGTGAGGGGGACGGCACGAGCTCCTCCAACGATCGTCGTACGGACGTTCACACGCCGTCGATTGTGCCAGGCGGCCGGGTCAGCGGGATGGTCACCTCGTCCTCGACCGGCGGATCCAGCTCCTGACTGAGCTTGCCGGTCGCGGAGAAGCAGCGCAGCCTGACCGCCTCCGGGGACACGTCGAGACGCAGGAAACTCTTGAAGAACGGCGGGCTGTACGTCGCCGAACCGGGCGAGAAGAGCTGTGTGTACGCCTTCCGGACCGGGAGCCGGATTCGTCGCGTACGGCCGGGACGGCGGGCCGCGCCCAGCAGACCGGCGACCAGACGGATACGCCAGGTCAGCCGCACGGACTCGCCCGGGGCGCGCGCCGGACGGATGCCCAGGCGCTCCGCGATCACGGCCGTCGCCTCGGCCTCGGAGAGGGTGAAGAAGCGCCGCAGGTGCAGCCGCCGGCCGTAGACCCTGCTGTAGAAGGCCAGCGAGTCGCCGCGCAGCGGATAGCAGCGGAAGTCGTCCTCGGAGACGTCGGCGACCGAGACACGCTTGATGGTGTGGGTGGCGTGCATGAACGCGCCGCCGCCACCCGAGACCACGTACTGGACGGTGCGGCCGTGCGCACTCACCGGATAGCGCTGGTAGTTGTGGATGTCGCCGCCGATTGCGGCCACGAAGTTCCGCTCCGGATCGCGCACGAGATCGTCGACCGTGCCGCCGCCCTCGATCGGGCACGGGTGGTGCTCGCCGTCCACGTACAGGGGCGACCCGGTGATCAGGATCTTCGGGACCGGCCCGGCGGACACCTCCCTCAGCCAGCGGCCCTGCTCGGCGTCGAGCGTGCCCAGCAGACCGGTGTCGATGCCTATGATCCGCACGGGTCCGGCGTCGATCGCCCAGTACGGGCCGGGCTGAGCGGCCTGTTGGGCGGGCGCCGACCTCAACTTGCTTGCCTCGGCGAGGCGTTGCTCGTCGACAGCGCTCGGCCTGTGCCACAGGAGGGAGCGCAGCCAGGCCCGGGTGAGCGGGCGGGGTGCGGGGTCCGCGGGGAGGGGCGGGGCGTCGCAGAAGACGCGCATGAACCCGTTCAGGTCCTCGTACCAGTCGTGGTTGCCCGGTATCGCGTAGATGGGCGCCGGGTAGTCCTGGTAGGGGCGGAAGAACTTGGTGTTGTAGTCGCCGGTCGCGCCGACCGGGTAGATCACGTCACTGGCGAGCACGGTGAACGCCGTGTCCTGACCTGCCCTCAGAAAGCCCGGGACGACGGCGTATTGGGGTGCGTCGCCCTCGCCCGTGTCGCCGATCACCATGAAGGAGAAGCGGTCCGGTTCGCTGCGCCGGACGACCTTGTCGGCGGGCGCGCCCGCGGCCGTCCGCTGTTCGGACCAGCGGCTTCGGGTGCGGCCCGTCGGGTCCCCGAACCAGGAGGCCAGCACGCCGTTGCGGGCCGGCCACAGTGTCCGGGGGTTGATCCAGGAGAGCTTCTCGACCCGATGCGGCATCAACTCCCGGTAGGCACCCGGGTCTTCGGCGCCCCAGCCGGCGCCCTCGGCGGTGTCGCGGGACGAGTGCGCCCGTACGGAGTCAGCCCGTGAAGTGTCAAACATCGGGGCACCGTAGCAATGTCCTACAGTCGAAGATCCGTCCGGGGTGAGGTCGGGGTCCGCTGCCGGCTCGGGGTCGGCTGCTCCGCACTCTGCCTGGCCGACGGCTGCCTCGGGATCTGCCGGGTCTCCCGCGCGGGCTGCTGCCGGGGCCCCTTGGCACCCCACTCGCCGTCGCCCAGGACCAGCAGCGGATCGAACATCACCACGACCGCCGCCAGCAGCAGGAAGATGGCCGGGCCGATCAGCATCGGCAGCAGCAGCGAGGTCGGCGAGTCACCGGCCCAGGTGGTGCCGCCCGAGTCGTGCAGATGCACGCTGACGGCGGCCATGCCGGTGTAGTGCATCCCGCTGACGGCCACACCCATCACCAGGCTCGCCCCGAGGCTGGTGAGAAAGCCCCGGATGGAGACGGCCGCCCACAGCGCGGCCGTCGCGGCGACGACGGCGATCACCACGGAGAGGGCCACGGTCACCGCGGCGTAGCGGATCTCGCCGTTGAGGTGGAGCGCCGCCATGCCGAGGTAGTGCATCGCGGCGACGCCGAGACCGGTGACGGTGCCCGCGACGGAGAGCGCGACAGGAGTGGCGCCGCGATAACCGACGACGAACACACCGATACCGACGACGACTATCGCCACGGCGAGACTGGTGACCGTCAGTCCGACGTCGTACCGGACCGCGGTCTCCTCGACCTGGAACCCGATCATCGCGATGAAATGCATGGTCCAGATTCCGCACCCGATGGCCGCCGCCCCCAGCGCCAGCCAACCCGGTTTCCACGAAGCCTGGTTGACGAGCGATCTGACCACACAGCGGAGTCCGAGGGCGGCTCCCAGGCAGGCCATGACAAAGGCGGCGACCGGGGTGACAAACCCGTAACTGAATCCGTCAATTGTTCCTTGCATATGCCAATTCCCCCCGAGGTGCAGCACGTTGAGGGGGGAATTCTCGCCTCAAGTGCGAGTTAAGCAAGCAGTTACCGCGAGTATTCGGTGAATTTTGTTTGACCGAAGGTCAGGGTCGGCCGGAAAAGATGAGACCCGGTCGGAACCCCTTATTCCGGTAGTGATGCCGCCGTCCGGCCCGCCGATCGCTATGCTGCGCGGCAAAGCGTTCAAACGAACATGGAGCGAACGGTATGCGCGAGCCGGTCGAACTGAGGCGGCAGCGGATCCTGGCCGCCGTGCAGGCACGTGGTACGGCCCGGGTGACCGACCTCGCCGCCGAGCTGGAGGTCTCGGTGGTCACCGTCCGCCGGGACGTGGAGGAACTCGCCCGCGAGGGCAGGCTCCGGCGCGGCCACGGCATCGCCCGCTCCACCCTCCCCGTACCGGACGCCCCGCCCGAGCACGTCACCGCGCCCGAGGGCGGCGACACCGTCGTCCTGGTCGTACCCGCCCGCCACTCCTACCTCTACGAGACCCTGCACGGCGCCCGCCCGGTCCTGGAGGAGGCCGGCGTACGCATCGCCCTGCACATCGCCCCGCAGGTCGCCGGAGCCGAACGCCCCCTGGTGGAGCGGGCGTTGGCGGACGGCGCCCGGGGTGTGCTGATCGCCCCGCGCTGGCGCACCCTCGCCGACGAGGAGGCCGACGCGAAGTGGCTGTGCGGGCTGGGCGTACCGACCGTCCTGATGGAGCGCAGACCGCGCCCCGGCAGCGCGCTGCACGCCCTGGACTCCGTCTGCTCCGACCACTGGTACGGCGCCCACCTCGCCGTGGAGCACCTGATCGCCCTCGGCCACCGCAGGATCGTGTTCGCCACCCGCGACGACAGCCCCACCGCACGGGCCCTGCGCGCCGCCCTCACCGAGATCGCCGGGGCCCACCCGAAACTCGACGCCTGGACCCTCACCCTCAGTTCCCCCGACGCGGGCCCCGACCGCACGGCCGGCGTCGACCGTCCGGCCGTCGACCTGCCCGGTGTCCTGCGCGAACTGGACGCCACGGCCTGTGTGCTGCACGGCGACGTGGACGCCCTGATGCTGGTCCAGGAGCTGGCCGTACACGGCGTCCGGGTGCCGGAGGACTGCTCGGTCGTCGCGTACGAC
>Ga0307513_10004992_pt1 | contig 17589 bp, 27 predicted proteins | sample 15_EM_MG_FD_202174 | JGI IMG/M metagenome (GOLD analysis project Ga0307513, IMG submission 202174) | Populus trichocarpa ectomycorrhiza microbial communities from riparian zone in the Pacific Northwest, United States - 15_EM | ecosystem: Host-associated > Plants > Roots > Unclassified | place... | reverse complement strand
AATTTGCATGACATTACCTGCTATGACCTTCGGACATCGAGTCATTCATTGTCTAGATATCTGGAAGGAAAGGGCAGAGGGAAGCGTTGTGATAGGGGGAGAGTTATCTTATAATTTAATGCTACAGTGCATCTGCAGTGCACTAGCAGAGCAGTCGGGAAAAGTTCCAAGGGAAGTTTCCTGACATAACAAGGCAGTGTGGCACGCAGTACGGACCGGAACCGTAACAGAGAAGTTGGTCCACGAAGGTCCAGCGTTGAGGCGGCAAAAATGTGGTGATGCAGTAAGCGCCCGGTAGCTGACTCATTTCTGGGTGCAAGTTGCTAATTTGGGATGGTGGTATGTACCATTGAGGCGATGCATTGGGGGGGGGTCAAGCTTCAACGTTCACACATTCATCAGTGTTGAATGGGATGCACACGAGGCTTGCTGTAATTCCGATTCCTAAATTTCCGGGAGGATGGATCATGAGAGTAAGATCCGGCGACAAAAAAATTGAGGCAAACGTGCGTGGATATCCAAAGCAGCAGAGCGAGGTTGGGTAGAAGGAGAAAAGTATGTAAGACGAAACGTTGGGGATTAAAAGGATGGGCATAGCCACCGTGAGAAACAAAAAGAGCGTATACAACTACGACGACTGGTTGTCTTCCGTTTACATACACTAATGAGAGTTGACAAGTCCATTTTATTTTCTTCTCTCCTTTTCCTTTTTTTCTCGGTCCAGCTCAATGCACAGTCTTCGGCTCCAACGCCTTCGCCACCCACCCTTCCCACCACGACTCCCGGCCCTGGTGACCAGTCATCTACTCGCTCTGAATCTTCCACCTCTTCCTCTTCCTCAACCACCTCCGACTCATCCACGTCCACGAGCACAACTCCTACATCCACTAGCTCAACCACCTCCCTGCCGCCAGTCGCTACCACCTCGGATCCGGTCCAACTTACGACTAGCAATGGCGTAGAGGTTACCGTTACCGTTACAGGTTCTCAATCCGCCTCCTCATCCACTCAATCTGCGGGCCCCACTGCTCCCCCAGATGAGAGTTCTGGTCTCAGCACCGGCTCAATCATTGGAATGTCCGTTGCCGGCGGGGTTGCTTTGATAGGCATCATCGCATTTTTCGTATGGAAATTCACCAGAAAGCGCTTCTCAGACTTTGACGACAGTGCGTATCTTTCATCGCTCTTTCATCCACCCTCTTTTTGTTGAAAAAAAAAAAAACTTTGCTCCGCAGACGAGGCCATCAAATGGCCCGATCTAAATACACACGGTGCTGGTGCCACTGACTCCCATCCTCTCCCTGTCAACAACACTGGCCGGTCAGGCTTCGACACTGGTTCTGAGGGTTCGCTGTCGCGAGTCCCATCGACCAATTACTCTACTCCAGACTTCCACACAGGTCCGGGGGCCGACCCATATGCTGTGCCACCCTTGCCCCATTTGAACCCAAATCAACCTTACCGTGATGATCCTGGAGCTCCTGGAGCATATTATGATCCATACCGTGGCCCTATCCCTGGCACAATTGAGACTCCAGGTCCTCAATGGGGAGGAGAAGTAATACCCATGACCCAAATGAGTGCTGCTGGGAGGATGAGCCCAGGACCCCATGCCGCATATGGCGCCGAACCAGCGTATGAATACGACGCCGGCAGACAGAGCCCTGGTCCCCAGGCAGCGTACGCTGGACGCGCTTCCCCTGGTCCCCAGGCGTCCTATGCTGGAAGAACATCACCAGGACCTCAAGCGGCCTACGGAGCTAGAGCGATCTCACCAGGGCCACACGCAGCATATGGAGGTGCTGCGTCCCCGGGCCCAGGATATGATTACGCAGGACGATGATTCTTAGATACCTAGTTTACTGAATAATACCGTTAGTATCTATTTGCTTTGGCGCAGCACTTGAATTTAAGCACAGCGGCACGTGGCCCGCTTAGGATTTCTTGCTTTTCATGTTCGCATCAAACTTGAACTCATCCACCCATGGACTTCATAGCCAACCTCGCAGCTAGGCTTGCGCCCTCAAAGCTTTCAAAGCCATCCACCTCTGGCATAGGCATCGGTCATGGCATGGTCCCCGTTGACGACGATGTGAGTCTTACATAATACCTCTCGGTTTCCCCCATGGCCATCCAAGGAGCCCTAGCGCTCCTCATCGTCATCCCCGTCGTTTGGGTCATATGGCTTTGGGTTTATTCTACCGTATCCCTGCAATAAAATAAATTCTAACCCACCCCTACAGATGATCGTCTCGAAACCGACCATAGTGGTTCACTCCTCCCAAATATTCTTCAACTTTCTTGCAATGGCCTGCTTCGCCAGCGTCGCCAGTTTTCAGGCTAAATGGAAAATAGGTCCTTGTGCGTGGTTTATAGCTTTTTTTTTTTTTTTAACGCGTTCTAACCCGCCCTTTAAGCCGGCCTATCAGGATTTGCCATATTCGTGTCCGTCGCTGGCATGTGTCTCTCAGCATTCATGCTTCTCGTCCCAGTTGCATATGAAAAATACGATAAATTCGTTCGTCTCGCCCGTGCGCTCAAGGAGGTTCGCGTTGGATTTATTCTCACTGGAACGGGTGTCACTTTTAGTTTGCTTATCGCGTGTGTTTTATTTCCTGCTGTGCGTCGTTACCCGCTCCCTCTGACACACACATACTTGAATCAGTTTCATCGTGACCATATCTGCATGGACGCAACCGGGTTGTAAAGATGCGAGTAAAGATCCCCATGCCGAAGAACTTGGCGACGATTTCAAGAACGCCCTTCCCGGTTGGTGTAGCACCAAAAAAGCCGCCGCAATCTTCTTTTGGTTTGCTTTTGGTGTGTATATAATCGCGTTCTCGGCATCTCGTATTTGAGCTGACGTGTTTGTTCTACACAGGATTCTGGGCAGCTTCCTTCGCCTTGCTCATTCGAGACTGGCGTTCAGGCAAACTGCACGTCCATAGAGATCCCCCATTTCAACGCCCCCAACCCGCGCACGACGAAGAAGAAGGCGAGGAGGAAGACGAGGACGCCACATACGAGCACGTACCCCCCGTCCGCAGAACCACCGCTAGCTCCACAACCCGATATGACAACTCCGAACTTTCGCAATCCCCGTTCGCTGACCCGCAGCAAGAGCGATACCCTAATACATCCCAAACTGGTGGGTCGACCCCGTACACCCCTGCGGTGCACCAACAGCCTCTCGCGGGCCGACCCAGCATGGATGCCTATGGTGCGTTTGATGATCCAGCGCCCAGTGGGTTTGGCACTGCCCACCAAGGAGGCTATTCCGCACCGCCTGGGGGGTATTCCGAGAGTTATGGCACTGCCTCGCCCTCAAGGCAGTATACCGGGCCTCCGATCCTTCCCGAGCCTGACATGGGAGGCCCGATGGTGAGCCGAACGATGCAGTACGCGGACCCTTACGCTGCTGTGAGAGCTTCCATTGCAGCACAGCAGGGACCGTCATCGCCTACGGCTGGACCACCCAGTTATGACAGCAGCTACCAGGGATACCGGTAGGAGGCGAAGGCATCGCTTGTGACGTCTTACATATATTTTATTGTTCCCTGGACATTTTCCTATTACATTTATTTATAGTACTGTGCTTGTGTTATGTTCCCCCATGTAATGAATGAATGAATGCAGACTGGAATCACCAAGGAAAGATGACAAGATATCGAATCCATATACACAAGTTTATATTGCAAAAACAAAGCAAATGAGCACAAAAAACAACATGAGACCAATAGATACCCATAAAGAAAATCAAGAGAGAAATACAAGAAATAACCAATCAAGAGCGTCGGCGGAGACCCCTCTTCGCCCGGGCAGGGGGTAAATACTCATCATCATCGTCATCATCATGGTGTCGTGGACTGGGAGATTTTTCACGCTCTTCCTCGTCGTCATCGATGGCACCTTCCACGTAACCGACACCCATGAAAACAGGAGCACCACCCGCGCCTCCGTGTGCCAAGAATCCGCGTCGCTTGCTTTTAGTCCCAACACCAGTGAATACCCCGCTGTCGAGGCCAAGGACGTCGTCGTCGCTGGCCGTCCCATCGCGATGGCGATAAGGCGTCGCGGTGCGCAGCTCCTCATCAAGGGTCAGTCGTCGACTTGAGCGCGAGGTTGATCTCTGTCGAGATTGCGATGAACGTCGCGAGGATGCAGAGGGAGAACGCCTTGATTGCGGTCGCGATTGAGACCGAGTTTCTCGAGACGCCTTTTTCTTCCGTGGTAACGGGTCCTCTGGGGATGAGAATGACAGCGAAAGCGGGTCTTCTTCGTCTGACTGCTCATCGCGTCTTCTGCGTGGGGGTGTTGGAGGGGCAGGTCGCGAAACACGAACTGGCGGCTTTGGCCGACGGGGGGACTTTGTGGGGAAGGGCGACGATGGTGGCCGCTTGTCGAACACATTCGATCTTGGGTTCTGCGGATTCCGTTTGGTAAAAGATGTTTCTTCGCCCCGGCGTTCTAAAATGGCGCGCGAGGCGTCTCCCATTTCGATATCCACGTTTCTGGAAGATGTATCCTCAACAGGAATACCGTTCCCTCTGAAACGATAGAATAATCTCGAGGGTCCTGTCGGCGCAGGTGGAGTCGACGGAGGTCGGTCCTCTGGACTGGCGTCTTCTTCTCGATCGTTATCAGAACATAACGACGGAGTTGGTGCATCTGTTATAGACGAAGACTTCCATGATCGATTGGGAATGGCAAACTTCGCGGTGGGTGCTACATGAGATCGAGACAACTGCGAAGACGAGTCCGCTGGAATGTTGTGACTCGAGGAGCTGGCTGTTGAATTGGTATCAAAGCTTGAATCGGCGGATGGAACACCAGATTGACGTTTGAGACGACCGCCTACAAAAATAAAAATTCATGTTAATGACTGCGACCAGCTAGGCGAGGGTTGTTCACTTACGGAAATCTTCTGCAGACCCACTCAGTGCTCTCTTCCGTTTCTCGCCAGTGTGAGAATCCGGCTCAGTTCCCGCATCAGAGGCTCTCCCATAAGATCGCGAAATCGAGGACGAGCTTAGCTCTCTCTGGTGTGATGAGCGAAGGGGCAGGTGGGGAATAGGCGGGGGGAGAATGTTGGACATGGAAGAATTAGACCGTTCCGACGTTTTGCGAAGCCTGACTGTCTTCATCTCGTTCAAGAACGCCGCCATTTTATCTGGGCCAACAATTCCAATGGTCGGCATTCCAGGGCGTCGGGCGGAAACAATGGGATTTTCGACGGGGGTGGGGGCCTGTTTTAGCGAGGCTCGAGCTGATACAAATAGGTTTGGGTCTGAAGAGCCAACAGGAAGAATGAGCTTTTTCGGAGGCGGCGGCGGCGGCGGCGGTGGTGGTGGTGGCGGAGGTATTCTATAGCCATCGTTGCTCGCCGTGGGCCTTCTGCTTAACTACAAAGATTTTAGAAATAATTTCTTCAAATGGTGAAAGTAGAGAAATACCTCATCCTTCAACCTCGCAATTTCTTCTTCCAACATTCTGATCCTGGCCTTGTCACTATCCCGCCCATGCTCCGCTTCATCCAGGAATGACGACTCGGCTTCGTCATAAATTTCCCGGCGTCGTTCATTCGCGTGTAGTTCTTCTCGCGCGGCGAGAAGCTCTCGCTCCTTTCCCTTCACGCGAAGGTAGCCGGAGCTGTCAGGATTCTCCACGGGCGAGAAATCAATAGCACGGGCTTTTCCCTTGTCCTTCCTCGAAGTAGCAGAGGGAAGATCTTGTTCCGCCCGCCGTGAGTTTAAGTATTGAGTCGTTCCGACAGCGAGTGGAGATTTCTTGGGGCTCGGTAAAAGTAAGGATGGATCGGCATCGTGTTCCCCGACGGAAAACTTGTCGACAGCGGACCTGACGGAGGAATCCTTGTTGGACCGTCGTCGTGGAGTGCTAGGTGATTGGGTAGTTGGATTTTGCGCTGGTGTGCCGGGTGACTTTGGAGTGTTGGAGGAGAAACGGACGCGTTGTTCGCGATTCGAGGCGTTGTTGTAATGTTCGGGCTCCACGGATGGCGATCGAGGAAAGAGGGAACCTGGCATGGTCATGGAGGGACGACGTTTGAGGGCGCGGGGAAGAGGTGGTGGGGAAGGAATCCGGCGAGAGTCTGTTCGAGGATGTTCATCTGTGGTGAGAAGGGTTAGAGATATAGAGCGACCTTGGTGTGTTACAGACGTACCTTCATCGGAAGGGAGGTCTGGCCCGGGTTCTCTCTGTCGGATCGAAAGTCCTTTACGCGGTTTATGGGTGTATGGTTCCGGAGACGCGCTCTTCTCTGCCCTACGCAAACGCTTGGGAGATGGCAATTTTTTCTGTGAATCGAGAGATATGTCGGAGGTTTCTGAGTCGTAATCTTCGTCGCCTAATAATACGCGCGAAGAGGATGGCCCCTGCAATTAAGCGCGTCAAGGAATGGGATCACAGGAGAAGAAGGGATTTCGTACGGATGAACCTGTAGCATTTGCAACAAAAGAGTCGAATTCGCGGGAGATAAAGGTGAATACGCCAGACAGAATGCCCGTCCCCTTGCCTGCCCCCATCTTGTACAAGAGCAGAGAACGGTCACGCTACACATCTGTGACAGTAATATTCTCAACACAACAACCACAAATAACTCTCTCTCATGTTCGAACCTGTTCGCGGTGGAACGCGTGGTGGGCAAGCAGAATTCAAATGGTCAGACGTATCTGCAGATAAAGACAGAGAAGTCTGTATTTCTATCCTATCCAATCATCCAATTTGAACAAGTTTCTCCGACTTTTAGAATTATCTCGGCCACAGTATCAATGCACCCACCGGTCGCTGGCAAAAGAACAAGGACGTTCATTGGTACAACCGTGATATAGACGCAGGAGCAGAAGCGAGAGCGGAAGAGATCAGGAAAATCAAAGAATTAGAGGCAGATGCCTTGGCAGTTGCATTGTGAGTAGATTTCATTCATCCCTTATCTGGTGCTCATCTTTGGAGCAAGGGGATTCGAGCCTTCATCTAAAACCGGTGGAAAAACCTCTGGTGCCAATTCGATTCCTGTTGCCTCAACCTCTACGGCAGAAATCAAACCTGATGACGCGGAGTTGCGCAAAAAGGAGGAAAAGGCGGAACGACGACGAAAGAAGGCAGAACGCAGGGAGGAGAAATACGCAAGGAAGGAGTTGAAAAAGTTGGGGAAGAGTGGTGCACATAGCGTTCAGGAATTGGACTATCGACCTCGACGACGTCAGTCTCGCTCGCGGTCACCGAGATATCGGTCAACAGAGCGCAGGTCCATTGACGAACGAAGACCCCACAGTCGGAGCAGGAGTAGGACTCCATTGGAACGGCGCATTACCAGAGATGATAAAAAATTGGATTACGACGCTGCAGCGCGAGAACGAGAGAGGGAGAGGGACCGTCGGCGTTGGGAACTCAATGCCGAACGAGAGCTACCCCAACACCAACGCAGGTATTGAGTGCTTGGTAGCATCTTCTTCACTTTGCCGCTTGATTGTCTTACGTCTCACCAGAATATTAACCATGTTAATTTACTTCTCTGAGAGTGATGTACTGATAGAGTTGGGTGCTTTAACCTCCAGCTTTCCAGTACGCAATGTCACCGTCCACCACTTGAAGCATCATAATCAGGATCTGCTTCTCGAGACAACAAAACAACGTACTCTCATAAGGTTTGCCCTGCTGCCGGAGCTTCCCAGCTGCTTTGACCGCTGATTCGCTCCCATGCTCCTTCAAATCGTCATATGCCATGATTTCACCACACACGAATTTGTTCTCGAAATCAGAACTGAGATGCATGTAAGAATTTTGGCCAACAGAAAAGGTTAAAATGTATGTACTGAATAACACCAGCGGCTTGAGGGGCTTTTGTTCCTTTTCGGATAGTCCATGCGCGAACCTCATCAGGCCCGCAAGTGAAATAACGGATGAGCTAGAGGGGGTGTTGAGTCTGCATTCATTTACGAAAGGCAGAAGGCTCACATCTAAGCTTGTATATCCGGCCTGGGTAATCTTAGGCAGGGCACCAGTTGCACCAACTTTAGCCTCCTCTTCCTTCTTCTCCTCTGAGGTCATCAGGGCGAGACGCTCTTCGAGAGCCACCGAGAATGGGATAAGAGGATCACCAGGGTTATTTGTATCGATCCACGCCTTGATCTTGGGGAGCCTGCCAAGGCATCAGCTACACAATGCTAGCCGGAGTTGATGAATTCACCATTTATTCTTCTTGCGAATGTAATCTTTTTCGCTCAAGTTAACAAGGTATGTGACGGGCTTTGCGGTGAGAAGTTGGAGGCCATTGACGACGTCTATCTGAGAAGAAGAAAAATCAATATCGCAAGTGTAAAGTCGAGGATTCGAGAGTTGGACAAAAACCAACCAACCTCTTTGTTGCTCCAGTCAGCTTTCCGAATGTCCTTTCCATCAACGGTGAGTGTCTTTAGGATCTTTTCTACAGTGGCCTTGATAGGATATCAATGATTTTGTTTATGAAGGAATAAAAGGTGGGTCATACAATTTCCTCCTTCCTCGCCTTGTCCGCTAAACTGGAACTTCCGAGATTCCTACCAACCTTCTTCAAGCCATCGAGGGTTTTTTCGACCCATTCAATGTCCTTCAGCCTCAATTCAGTTTGGATGATTTCCATGTCTCTCAGTGGGTTGACATCTCCTTCGACGTGGATGACTTCGGCATCGTCAAAGGCTCGCACGACTTGAAAAATTCCGTCCACGGCGCGAACATGAGACAAAAAGGCGTTTCCGAGACCAGCGCCAGTTGAAGCCCCCTAGCAACAAAGTAGGCTTTAGACACGAATGGATGAAGGGCGTGAGTGACAACAAGCTTACAGCTGTCAAGCCGGCGATATCAATGCAGGTGAGGAAAGCGGGTACGCGTGAAGCAGGCTTGTAGACATCGCAGAGCCATTCAAAACGCGCGTCGGGTACGGGAATGCGAGCCTCTTCAGGATTTATAGTCGCGTATGGAAAATTAGCAGCTTTGCCAAGATCTTTGGATCACAAGTGTTAATTTCGAGTCGGGGAAGCAGATCGCGACCACACACACACCTGTTTCTGAGAGAGCATTGAAGAAGGAGGACTTTCCGACATTTGGCAGACCTAAGGAGGGTGTTGGTTTACGAAAAAGGTTGAATGTAAAGAACAAACCTACGATGCCGATCTTTAGGTTGTTGCTGGGTCGGCCGAGCAGGGTTTTCTTCTCAGGCGCGGCGGTCTTTTTTGGGGGCATTTTCTTCTTGATGGAGAGTGATGGAGATGTAGAGAAGAATGAACGAGAAACAAAGATCGGATATCGATAGATAGCAGCCATGTCGGAAAATATACTACATATAAATACGAGCAAATATCACCGAGGGACGATCACGTGGAATCGTAAGCCTCAAGTTGAAGCCAAGGTTGAAGGTCAACCGCAAGGACGTTATTAGGTTTTTAAGGACATTGAAGACGGGGAATATATCTCAATGTAACTAAGTGAAAGAAATAAACCGAACTGATGTCATCATTACTTAAATTTTAAACAGTATTGCCGAGAATTCTTGCCTTTCACCGCCATGTTGCTCCTTCTCCTGCTTGCATCCTTTCTATGTTTTTCAAATGCACAGACAGTTACGACCACTAACAGGTCCGTTTCTCTGCTTTTCTCTTCTTTCTCGTACAACTGATCATCGAGCAGCGCCGGCCAATCAATTATTCAAGTCATCACTGTCTCTGGTGCTGTAACGACCACCCAAGTTGTGTATGTTCGCTCAAATTCAATTCGTATGAAACCATTCAAACCATCCTTTTCTAGACAAACTCTCCCATCGACCACCGTGTCGTCTGCCACTCAAGCTCCAGTTTCAACCCAAACACTCCAGCAGGGCCCTGTCGGGCAGCCAGGTTCCACAACAGGCACTCCGGGTGCACCGATACCATACGCATATACCACCGTAATCGGCGGCGTCACCACCGTTGTTCAGGATACCTTTACTCCTACAAGTCCTGCAACCACTTCGGTTTCTGCAGGTGCCTCTGGAACGATCCTCAATTATAGTTCATGGCGAAGCATTTACGGTCCCCCTTCGGGTGTGGCAAGTTCAGGAGGATATTCGACGAAGAGCATACCCTACGGAATGTTTACTGGCCTCGCGGCTGCAGCGTGTGCCAACTGGATTATTTAAAATAGTATGACCACCTCTTACCCAGATGTTTTTACGACCGGACCACGTATGATACCGATCTAGAGCGCATTAACTGTATTAACTTTCTGTATAACACTCTCTGGATTTGCATACCATACATAATCATGGACTGGAATTTGAACTTTGATTTGAACTTTGATCGAGAAATTCAAATTGCACCCGGAAGCTTTTCTCCTCTTACCTTCAATGACGACAGAACCGGTAGTCCCAGTCCCAGACTCAATCGCCATCGCATTTGTCGTCGAGTCCTCCCTTGCAGTTGCACAGGGCTGGCGCATATTCACCCGGGACTACTGTAAAGCCATCATGGCCCGGCTCGTAGAGTCCCATCCAGGCTGCAGGGTACATTCCCAACATATCTAGGATCCTACTACTTGTTTGACGCCAATTTCATTAGCCCAGGATGGCGTTTGTGTCCTATGGACCACCCGACACTGTCCCTTCGCCTATTCTGTGCAAGCGCTTCTTCACTGAAGCGGCGCTTCTCTTCAAGGAGATGGTTTCCGAGGACCCCACCCCACTTGGTGTGGGAGTGACGGATTCAGGAGCAGGGAGAGGTATGGCCGCTCTCGACGGGCTGATAGCGGCGCTTGAAGTACTTGGAAGTTTAATTGTCCAACAATTGTGGAATCTCATCGTCTTGATTTTAGTTGTTCGACATCCTTCTTCAGTGTCCTCCCCCTTTTACCCCACGAGAAGGATCGGGCAACAGGAATTATGTCTCTCACATTATACATATTGCCTCCTCGGAACCCGATGGTTCGCAACACCCATCATGGAACAATACGACGGCCATGGATGATCTAGATTGGGATTCATTGCCCACTGAAATCAAGAAGGTTCAAAAATCCATGATATATGTCGCGAGAAGCCGTCATCGCTAACCAACTATCCCACAGAGAAATATCCAATTGACGACCATCAGCGTACAAGCAAAGCTACCTCGCTTTTCAAAGTTGCATGCGGCGGTATGACCTCATTCCTCCTACTCCGCAGGACGCTTGCTGACTCTCTGACTTGGTAATAGTCAGTTACGGAAAGCACAAGTCCCTGGTTTGCTACGTATCCTTCCCATACACTATTGCTGGGTGCTTTCCCCGAATCTCAAACTAAAGGTGTTCGCTCCTTCGCTTCAAATCAAACTTACATTATTAATCTTTGTCTCTTAGCGGGTTTACCGACAAAACGTTCAAACGAGGCCACCGTCGCAGAACGGCCACCGGAAACCAAGAGACCTCGTTTACAACCTGCCGAAGAAGAATCAAAAGTTGCACCCAAACCTGTACCGACACCACAACCACCTCCTCCAAACCCACCGCAGAACCAACCTAACCAACCTGCTCCCACAGCCGTCCCTCAACCAGCTGCAGATCCTTCTAACCTTATCGGCGGTCGATTCACCGTTGAACAAGTCAAGGAGCGAATGCAACAGACCAATGAATATTTGCAAAGATTGGATGCTATGAACAATGTCGCAAAAGCAGAGGGAAAGACGGAGCTGGCAGACAAGTTACAGCTTGAGTATAACCAGAAGAAAGAGATGCAGCTCAAGATGATGCATGCGGTCAAATTGCACATGCATAAACAACAGATGTTAGGACAGGCGGATCCAGCGCAACCACAAGGTCTCGATTATCGCCCTTATTATCTATGCTGTCCCGTTCTCATCATCTTCCCGAATTCTATTTAGTTATTCCCAAACAAGAGATTGGCGCACCTCTGACCCTCAATAACGGCAGCACATCCTTATCGACTGGAAACTTGCCCAGTGCACCATCGAACCTTGCAGACCCCAGAAATGCTCAACTACAGCACTCACGGTCTGTCAGTGACACCATCTTCCCAACCAACACGGGCAACCCCAATTCAAATATTGGAAATCAAGCGATGGGATCCCCAGCCATGATTCAAATGCAAAAAATGGTCGAACAGCAACGGCTCCGTGCTGGGACGGTGGCTGGTAGTCAAATGGGCGGGTTTTCTGGTCAAAATATCAACCCCGCTGCTGTCAGACAGGATGGGGTGATGGGATATCCTCCTATTGCGGGTCCCAGTCAACCATTATCACAACCTGAGCAACCTACTCCCGCCTCAAAAGTAATTGTTTGGAAGGGATCACTGATTTGGAGTGGAATAGCGCCGACTGGGAAGAAGGAACTTCGGACGGTGGTCTATGCAACCACCACGAATGCGGCCGATTGGTATGTATTTTTTATTCCCTTTTTGATGGATTATTCAAAATATTTATTTATTTATTTAGCCATTCTGATACATGGCCTCAGAATCTGACATTGGTACCGGCTCAACCTATAGTGCCTGTGCCTGAATTGCAAGCCTGGATACAGAGACATCGGCCTGCTCTAGCCACCTTTCATGTCCAACAGGTACCAGACATGAAGACGAATGAATACAATTATAGCTCTCTGGTCCAATTACTTACAGCAAAGAAAAGCGTATGTCAATGGCACTCTAATGTTGATTTTAATGTAATCGAATTCCATCAGTACGCAACAGCCGCGTGGACGACACCTTCAGGCGGACAGGGGCGAAACGTCCTTGTTTTTCCTCTGAACGGAGCTGGTCTTGTTGGTGCCTTCTTCCCCTTGACCGGATTACCTGAGCTACCGAAGCCGACGCAAGGTTTCAACCCCCAAGGGTTGCCACCAAATATACAGGCTCAACTCCAACAATTGGATCCTGAACATCGGAGTGCGGTGATGACCCAAATCATGCGAAAACAGCAACAAATGGTGAGTTATTAAATTTTGATTGTCAATGAGGGCTTTCGACAATTTATGCCTTACTTGACGTTGCAGCAGCAGCAGCAACAACAACAGCGGCAGCAACAGCAACAGCAGCAGCAGCAACAGCAACAACAAGGCTTCCCTGCTTCGGGAGGCGTTCCCTTCAATCCCGGTCTACACACCACACAGAACCATGCCAATATGAACACGGTTTTGAACATGATGAATCCTCAAAATCAAGCTGCTACAATGATGGGTATGAACAGCTCATCTGGCATTCCCCGCGTGGGCATGAACAACGCAGGTGGAGTTCAGGGTGGCATGAACTATGAAATGTTTCGGTCGATGATGCAGCGGAACGCCGATGGGAGCGTGAATATGAATCAGCAATCTTAATGGCATTTTGGCTTTTGCTTTCGGCAGGTTTTTATTTTTATTTGGTTTATCCACGTTTACATTAACTATTTTCTATTCGCACGAAACTTGTACAAACCAGAGAGATCTAACATTAGTCAATACAATTTAATTCGACTCAAGCCTGTGCTTAGTGACCTGGAGTATTCCATGTACCATCCATACCTTGGATCTTCTCGTGGTCAGCAGGATTTGCTTGCGCTTCGTACACTGAAATAACGGGTTGGTGCTTTGCCTAAAAGCTTGTCAGCAATACGAAAGCAGTCAAAGGCAAGGATGCGTACTTCCGTCCAACTTCCGAGAAAGCCTATATAGTAAATCCTGGTAGTTTCTTCGCCTTGAGAAGCAGGGATGAATAACGTTATGGTTGAAACATTCGAGAATTTTGCGGTTCTAAGATCACCTTCAGCATTTGCTTGGTTTACAGTTGATGTTACCATCTGGTAGATTCACTTTATGGAGTACTCTCCAACGTCCCTGTTCTGGGGAATTGCGAACTCTTGTGTCGGTTTTATATCTGATATGTCGTTGAAGTCGAGGGTGGGTTCATTCGGGAACTGTAAACTAAAGGTGAGAACTCTCGACAAGTCAGAAGGGTATCGAAAGGCTACACACCAGCAAAATATTGGAGGGCGTGTGGCCGGCAGGTCCGGCTTTTAGGAGCAAGGCTCTGAGGCGTACGGTTCCAGTGAACGGAACGCGGATAATTCTACCAATCGAATTGCATCAGAAAGGACGTAAACGCCGACAGCAGACATGGAAAGTGTACAGCTGGTCGTCTGCATCGGACTCGAGATACTAGTCGCATAGAACTTAGGTGGGTGGTGTGCGCTTGTGTATTGCCATGCAGCGCACCTGGGATTCGTCAAGACGGATATGCCAGGGTTTGATTAGGTCTTGAGGATTTCCATTGGCATTCAAGGCGACCACATTTGGGCGATCAATGTGTGGAAATAAATTATCCTGGAAACCAAGCACTTCTGAAGAATCGTGGTCGTGGTCATGGCCACAAGATTCATGGTGTTCATGGGGCATCTTCAGAGTTGCTGCTAGACCCCTGACGAACCTTGGGCCTCCTTCGTCACGGCCGTGCCAAACACACCCAAATATGATGAGAAAGAGAATTTTAATGCGAACTATGATCTCTGCAGCAACACCCTCGTAAGTCTCTTTTTTTGTTCTATCCTTTTTTTATGATGCTATTTGTAATTTGCGTTCGATTGTCTCCATCTTCATACCAAAGGGATCACCCGCCAGTGGTCCTGGGGATGGGCCATGAGACAAACTTTTCTTTCTCTGAATCCCACCTTGCCTTGTATTTCGGTCCGCTGATTCAAGAACTTTTCCAGGTCCATCGAGTCAGTAGTTGTTGTACTACTTATTACCTAATCCATAGTTCTTCACAATGTCCACACCAACTCCAGCTAAACCCCCAGCTCCTAACGTTTTCAAGGTATACAAACCTTCTTCTGGTTCCTCTTCTGTGCTTGGTAAGGGACAAGATGACGAAGGCCCGTCAGACCACTTAATCGTCTTCCGTCAGCGAATTTACCGGATGACGACCTCACCCCGACGGCGGCAGACCTCAAAGCCGCCCAAGCAACCTTAGCTGCGCGCACACAGGCTCTTGTCAATGCACCACTCCAGTTACGTGCGGCACGCGAGGCTGAAATCAAGTCAAAGAGAGATCGGTGGCCCGAGGTACGCTGCCTTTCTGTGTCTTCCTATCTTGGTCTGCTCACATAGGGTCCAGACTCTTATTCGCATCAAGTTCATGGATGGCACCCAGCTTGAGAGGTCATTTCCTTCAACCAACAAGATTCGACTAGTGTATGCCTTTGTTAGAGGTTGTCTCCGCGAGGATGTGCAACCCATTAAATTCATCCTCTGTACTGCCCAACTCCGCCCTTTCTCTGCTTATGCTCATTTCAAATGTAGATCAACCCCCTAAACGCGACTTGAAAGTTTCGGATCCCACTGTTCGCGACCTCTCCCTGGCAGAACTTCAGCTAGCCCCATCTTCCGTCTTGTTGCTCAGATTTGAAGATGACCAATTGAACCGTGCGTCCTTTTGTTTAAAATCCTGGGGGAAAGCACTTGCGACGCGTATTCGCTTAGATGCTGTTGTACCAGCCCCTCTTGCAACCACTGTCCTGTCGCAAGCTGTAGAACTTCCCGTACCGAAACCTGTAGAATCTCCGGAGCCAGCTGCCACTGCGAAACCTTCATCTAATACAAAACCCACTTCATCTAAGGCCGAGTCTTCGATGAAGATACCCAAATGGCTTAAAGTTGGTCAGAGTAAGTTCTGTATCCGACATCGCCCGGACATAGCTAATTTCCCCTTACAACTTTAAGAAAAGTGATGATGAGCAAGCACGGATGTATTATTAATAATTTTGGACTCTGTTGTATCTTTTGCTCCTAATATACAGGGAATTTGGGGTCAACCTGATTTGACCAAGCTCTGAGTCCGCCAATAACGTCTTTGATGACGCGAACATTATCTACTTTCCTCAGAGCTTGCGCAGCAATTTGAGAGTCGTTCCCCAACCGGCAAACCAGATAAATATCCTTATCAGCTGCAGCGGATAGGTACTTTTCAGGTTGAGACATTATCTTTTTGAGTGGAATATCTGTTCGACGAATTGTTGAGAACAGTGTACATAATAAGACAAAATGCAGAGGGATGGGCTGACTTTGTGACCCAGGTAACTGACAAATGCCATATTCTGTTTGGGGCCGAACGTCGATAATTTCGATGGGCGTCTTGGATCCCACAAGTTCGTTGAACTCCTGTAGACTGATATTAGGATTAGTCTTCGAGGCTCAAAAAAGGTCAAACCTTTGCGGAGATACGATGCCCAGTAGGTCCAACATCCAGCCCTTGGATAACCCAGTCAGGAGACACGCCTCCGCAGAATTGGACATAGTCCGCATTGCTGATAGAAGCAAGGCAGTGGCTTGGGTTACTGCATGCACTACATGTTGCTTTCCTTGGGCGAAGCTTGATACTCCGGAAGGGCGGAGACCCAAGGGCAGAATACAGGAGTAAAGTTGGCTTTTGATCTGAATAAATTATTAAGAAGGGTCCACGATGAATATTAATTTAGAATGGAGCGACCATGAAGCCCCAAGACAATTTTGATCGTTTCCAAAGCTTGCATATTTCCGATTGTTCCAGTAACAACGCCCAGAATACCGAGTTCCTCGCAAGAGCCCACTGTCTCCCGCGGTGGAGGCATCGGGAAAATGCAGCGGTAGCATGGGCCAGTTGGACCTAAATTATAGACACAGAGCTGGCCCTCATATTTTTGAGCTGCTCCGCTAATGAGAGGCTTTCCAAGGACAACCGCTGCATCGGAAAGTAGATACCGAGTCGGAATGTTATCGGTACAGTCTAGAATGATGTCGTAAGGGCGCAGAAGGTCGAGAGCATTTTCCGGAGCGAGGGCAATTGTCATGACATCAATATTGAGGTCCGGGTTGTTGCTTTATTTCATTCGATCAACAATGTGAGGTTCTTACGTTCATTCTCGACAGGAAGTAGAGGCTCGCACCGTTTCAGTGCTTGAGCAGCGGATTCGGCCTTGTACGTCCCGACTAATTCTGTAGTATGCAGAATTTGCCGTTGGAGGTTTGAGAGCTCGACGCGGTCATGATCAATGATCCCTATTCGACCTGACAGCGAATTGGATTCAACATCGCGTTTCCAAAGCGTTGTGTGTGTACCTATTCCTGCCGCTCCAAGGTATTGTAGAGCCGGGCAGCCTAAACCTCCTGCACCCACCACCACGACAGACGCATGTCGCAACTTGACCTGCCCTTGGGATGATCATGGGAGAACATGAAAAGATCCTGGTTTGACGAGCCTACCAGAAAGACCAAAGCCATCCAGGATCATTTGTCGACCATATCTCTGATAGTCTTGTAAGGGTAAAGGGAACATGGATCAAAGAGCAGTTACTTACATAAGATCCTTAGCGGCGCTTTGCGCCGGGTCCCCGACTCTATTCTCGTGTTTGGTGATAATTAGACGTAACGGTACTATTGAAATTCAAGATACACAATCAGGATTTAGAGCTTTTTGTCGTTTATCAGTAATAGCTTGTTCTTGTACCTTAATTTCATCCTTCCAGTGTTTTATAACAGAGGATGCAATGGTAATGTTATTTATCTCAGCTATTTTTTCTTGTTCAAATTTGTTGTTAATAAAAGAATATTGAGAATTTGGTTTTAGCC
>Ga0307513_10004991_pt1 | contig 17590 bp, 16 predicted proteins | sample 15_EM_MG_FD_202174 | JGI IMG/M metagenome (GOLD analysis project Ga0307513, IMG submission 202174) | Populus trichocarpa ectomycorrhiza microbial communities from riparian zone in the Pacific Northwest, United States - 15_EM | ecosystem: Host-associated > Plants > Roots > Unclassified | place... | reverse complement strand
GATTGAAAGCCCCGTGCAGCCCGGAATCGCCGTGCGAAGAGGGCTGCTCCGGATGATACGAGTATACGCATATCGTTAATTGTCAACGCGCAGTCACGGGTCTACGCCGACCACTTCGGCCAGCAAGAATTCCGCCATCCCGGGGGCGAAATTGGCGAGGTCGGCGCCCGCCGCGCGGTTCTCAGGCGACCGCAGCGCCATGTCGAGGGTCGCGCGGTCGGGGAAATAGAGTTCGGAGATCAGGATGTAGTGCGGCCCGCCGAAATACAAATCGATTTGGCCCACCTCGATCTTCACGAGGCCGGGAACCGCTTTGGCCAGGGGGAGATGAACTTCGGTAAAGTGCTTCATGAAGGCCTCGGGGTCCTCCGGCTTTCGATAAAGAACCATGAGTTTGAACATGCCGGTCGTCCCCTTGATCGCTGTGCGAGACGGCTCGATGGCCCCTGACCCCTGCCGGGGCCTCTCACACGGACTTTACATAGATCAAATATTGTAGAATGTAATAGCGATGGGAGGCAAGCCATGGGCGCCGACGAGATTCTTTACGAACGGCGGCACGGCGTGGCGCGGATCACGCTCAATCGGCCCGCCGCACTGAATGCGCTGACGCCGACCATGCTGGCTGGGCTGGCCGAGATGCTCGACGCGGCGGTGCGGGACGATGCGGTGCGCGCCGTCCTGCTGACCGGCGCGGGGCGGGCCTTCTGCAGCGGCGCGGATCTGGCGGTCGCGGGCGCGGAGTCGGGACAGGCCGAACGGGACGCCGGGGCCGCGCTGGAGTCCCACTACAACCCGCTTGTGGAGCAGCTGTTCGCCTTGCCCCTGCCAGTGGTGACCGCGGTGAACGGCGCCGCGGCCGGCGGGGGGTGCTCCCTGGCGTTGGCGGGCGATCTGGTCGTCGCCGCGCGATCGGCCTATTTCCTGCAGGCCTTTGTCCACATCGGCCTGACGCCCGACGTGGGCGCGACGTGGCTGCTGCCGCGCCTCATCGGCCGCAACCGCGCCAGCGCCATGATGCTGCTCGGCGACCGGGTCGGCGCCGAACAGGCCCTCAACTGGGGTCTGGCGCACCAGGTTTTAGAGGACGCGGAGCTTATGCCGGGCGCCGTCGCGCTCGCCGAACGCCTGGCGCGGGGCCCCACCAAGGCCTATGCGCTGATCCGCCAGGGCATCCGCAGCGCGCTGGAACTGTCGCTGGCGGAGACCCTGGCGCTTGAGCGCAGGAGCCAGCGTTCGGCCGGGCTCACCAATGATTTCGAGGAGGGCGTCAACGCCTTCCTCCAGCGCCGCCCCCCGCAATTCCAGGGGCGCTAGGCGCCCTGCCTCCCACCTCGGAGACGCCCATGTTCGCGACGATCCTTTACGCGGTTTCCGACGGAGTCCTGACGATCACGCTCAACCGTCCGGATCGCCTCAACGCCTTCACCGCGCAGATGATGACCGACCTCATCGCGGCCTTCGATCGCGCGGACGCCGATGATGCGGTCCGCGCCATCGTCGTCACCGGCGCCGGCCGCGGCTTCTGCGCCGGCGCGGACCTGTCCGAGGGCGGGGCGACCTTTGACTATGAAGCCCAGGGCCTCGGCCTCGGGTCGGCGGTCGGCGCCGACGGAACGGTGGACTACGGCCACGATCTGGTGCGCGACACCGGAGGCCGGCTTGCGCTGCGGATATTGGCCTGCCTCAAGCCCGTGATTGGCGCGTTCAACGGCCCGGCGGTCGGCGTCGGAGCGACCTTTCCTCTGGCCATGGATGTCCGCCTCGCCAGCTCGACCGCGCGGTTCGGCTATGTGTTCGCCCGCCGCGGGATCGTCAACGAGGGCGCTTCCTCGTGGTTCCTGCCCAAGGTCGTGGGCCTTCCCCAAGCGCTGGAGTGGTCACTGAGCGGCCGGATCTTCAGCGCGGAGGAAGCCGAGGCCGGCGGGCTGGTCCGTAGTATCCACGCCCCGCAGGACCTGTTGCCGGCGGCCCATGCGCTGGCCCGGGAATTCGCCGACGGCACAGCGCCGGTGTCGCTGGCGCTGATCCGTCAGATGCTCTGGCGAATGGCCGGCGAGGCCCATCCCATGGCGGCTCACCGTCTCGAGTCGCGGCTGGTCTTCGACCGCGGCCGAAGCGCCGACGCGGCCGAAGGCGTGGCCAGTTTCCTGGAGAAGCGTCCTGCCAGCTTCGCAGAACGCGTATCGCGGGACCTGCCGCCGTCCTATCCCTGGTGGGTGGAGCCCACCTACCAATGACGGCCTGCGCCGCTACAGCGAACGGCCGATGACGAGTTTCATGATCTCACTGGTGCCGCCGTACAAGCGGGTGACTCTGGCGTCGCGCCACAGGCGGGCGATGGGATATTCGTTCATGTAGCCGGCGCCGCCGTGGAGTTGCAGCGCCGCGTCCACAACCTTCCAGAGCGTCTCCGTATGCCACAGCTTGGCCGCCGAGCCCTGGGTGGCGGTCAACTGGCCCTGGCGATGTCGCGAGATGGCCCAGTCGAGATGGGCCCAGCCGACCTGCAGGTCCGTGGCCAACTCGGCGAGCCTGAAGCGGGTGTTCTGGAAATCGAAGACGCTGTGGCCGAAGGCCTTGCGTGATTTCGTGTAGGCGACCGCTTCGTCGAATGCCCGCTGGGCCGCGGCCTGGGCGCAGATCGCGATCGACAGACGCTCCTGGGGGAGCTGTTGCATGAGGTAGGCGAACCCCTGGTTCTCCTCGCCGAGTCGCGCGGTCATCGGAACGCGGACGTCTTGAAAGAACAGCTCCGAGGTGTCGGCCGAATGCTGCCCGATCTTGTCGAGGTTGCGGCCGCGGACGACGCCGGGGGCGGCGGCGTCCACCAGGATCAGGGACACGCCCTTGCCGCGGGTTTCAGCGGCGGTCCTGGCCACCACCACGATAAGGTCGGCGTTCTGACCGTTGGTGATGAAGGTCTTGGAGCCGTTGATGACATAGTCGTCGCCGTCGCGGCGTGCGGAGGTCACGATGCCCTGCAGATCCGATCCGGCGCCCGGTTCGGTCATGGCGATGGCGGTGATGCAGTCGCCGAGCACCATGGCAGGCAGGTAGCGCTGCTTCTGCGCTTCCGAGCCGTAGCTGACCAGGTAGTCGGCCACGATGTCAGAATGCAGGTCGATGCCGGCTGGCGAGGCGAAGTAACTCAACTCCTCGTCGACCACGGCGTTGTAGGCGAAGTCCAGACCAAGGCCGCCATAGGCCTCCGGAACGGTTGGGCAAAGGAGTCCCGCCGCGCCGCAGGCTTTCCAGAAGCTACGGTCGACGAAACCCTGCTCCTGCCAGTCCTGTGCGTGGGGCAGCAGGTCGCGGGCGATCAGGCGCCGCACCTGATCACGAAACATAATATGTCCATCGTCAAATGGTGTGCGCGATTCGGTGTCCAGCAAGACGGGCTCCGCGTAGAATGTGGACCTCGGGGCCCGCCGCGATGGCGCGTCCGAGCTCCTGGCGTCAGGGGGTGAGTCGGCCGCCTAAGCGGCCTTACGGCTGCGTCGGCGCTTCTGGATGGCCTCGCCTTCCGTCGCCGGCTCGGCACGGGGATAACGATTCGAGAGGAGCGGGTCGACCACAAACCGACGGATGAAGGTCCGCAGCTGGTCGTCCGTCTGTTCGACCATACCCACGCGCAGAAGCAGCATGCCCTGTGACATGTTCAGCCAGGTAATGATGTCATCAATAGAGATATCCGATGCGAGCTCCCCGGTCTCCATGGCGTGCTCAAGGAATCGACGCCAAAGCTCCCGGTGAATACGATGGACGGTGCTTGTGGATTCGATCGCATTGGCTTGGTATTCGGCGTCCTCAAGTGTCCGTCGAATGTAGGGATTCTCGCTCGCTACGCGGATGACGACAAGAATCGCTTCCGTGACCATGCTGTCGAACTTGTCCGTGCGCACCAGCCGGCGCCGAACCTCTGCGTTGACCTTCATCGCCTCGTCATGGCAAATTCGGTCGATGATGTCGTCTTTGCCAGAGAAGTACTTATAGACGCTTGGCCGTGAAACATGCGCCCGCGAGGCGATGTCTTCGATCGTCGTCTTGGAAATGCCGAAGCGGTCGAAGCATTCATACGCCGCGCGAACGATCCGCTCACTCATGGCGCTGGGCGCCGCCGCCTTGGTGTCCTTCATGAAATTCGCCTCGTGTCCCCTTCGGGAGGATTACAACGCCCGCAAAATGGCACAGGACGAATTTACAGGAAACGTCCTCCAACACAATTCTTTGTCGCGTGAACGGCGGTTCGCCATCGGGGCGAGTGGAAGCCGCGCGCTTCGCTGACGATCGGCCCAGGTGGCCTCGCCATCGCTCGGGCCGTGCGATCACGATCGCGAGTCGATGCGGTTTTATGTTTTACAAAAAATGTAATACGACTATTCCTACAGGAAGGCGTCGCAAGATCGCCGGTTTCAATCGCGATAGGGATGGACGTGCAGATGAGCCTGGCTGGTCGACGCGCCTTGGTGACGGGGTCGAGCCGCGGCATTGGCCGGGCCATCGCGCTGCGTCTGGCGGCCAAGGGCTGCGAGATCGCTGTCAACTACCGGCGCGACCGGGCCGCCGCGGACGCCGTGGTCGCCGAAGCCCGCGCCTTGGGGGTGCGCGCCGAAGCCTTCCAGGGCGCGGTGGAACGCTGGGACGACTGCGTCGCCCTGGTCAGGGGGACCGTTGAGCGGCTCGGGCCGCCCGACATCCTGGTGAACAACGCCGGGGTCCCCGGATTTGGTCGGAACCTGGCCGACGCCGAGGTGACGGACATGCAATCGGTCATGGCCGTCAACACCCTCGGCGCATTCTACATGTCCAAGCTCTGCATCCCGGAACTGAGGCGGCACGAGCGGTCTGACATCATCTTCATCGGCAGCACCAGCGCCACGCTCTGCCCGCCTATGAACGGCATCTACAGCATGGCCAAGGCGGCCGTCGGGGCCTTGAGCCAGACCCTCGCCAAGGAAGAGCGCGGCGCCGGGATGCGGGTCAACACCGTAGCGCCCACCCTGACCGCCAGCGACATGGGCAACGAATTCGCGCCCCTCTTCAACGTCCGGGACCTTCGCGAAATCGACGGCGCGTCCCCGTTCGGGCGGGTCTGCCTCCCCGAGGACATCGCCGCGGCGGTGGGCTTCCTGGTCTCTCCCGACAACTTCTACATCAGCGGACAAATCCTCATCGTCGACGGCGCCACAGGCGGTCTCATCGCCGGTGCGAAGGTCGACTGATCGCGGCGTGGTCGACATGGGAAATTCGGAGAACTCGAGCATGAATCATCCGGCGCTGCGCGGTCGCGTCGCCCTGGTCACGGGCGGGAGCCGCGGCATCGGCCGCGGCATCGCACTGAAGCTGGCGGCGGCGGGCGCGGACATTGCGGTCAACTACAACCGCGACGAGGCCGCTGCGCTCGAGGTCGTCGCCGAAAGCCGCGCCCTCGGAGTCCGCGCCGAGGCGTTCCCAGGCTCGGTTCAGGAGTGGGAGGATTGCGCGCGCGTGGTGGATCAGACGGTCGCGGCCTTCGGATCGATCGGTATGCTCATCAACAACGCGGGTATCGGCAGCCGCGGCAACACCGTCGCCGACACCGAACCCGCGGAGATGGAACGCGTCATCGCCGTCAATGCGTTCGGCGCCTTCTACATGACCAAACTGGCCTTGCCTTATCTGCGAAAGCAGCCGCGATCGGACGTCATCTTCATCTCCACCATCGGCACCGCGATCCTTGGGCCGCGCGGTGCGCCCTACACCATGGCGAAGGCGGCGATGGAGGCGATGGCCAAGACGCTCGCCAAGGAGGAACGGCAGCACGGCGTCCGGGTCAATATCGTCGCGCCGAGCCTGACCGTCACCGAGATGGGCAAGCGCCTGAGCCGCGCGACCCGTGGCGTCTCGGACATTCATGAACTCGACGCCCAGTCACCGTTCGGACGGGTGAGCACGCCGGAGGACATCGCCTCCCTCATCGCCTACCTGGTGTCCGACGAGAACTTCTACGTCAGCGGCCAGCGCATCGCCGTCGACGGTGGAGCGGGCGGCTGATGTCCGCCGCCTCGCCGCAAACCTACGACACCCTGCAGGTCGATGTCTCCGGCCCGATCGAGGTGCTGACGCTCAATCGTCCGGACGCTCTGAACACCTTGAACCCGGCGCTCGTCGACGATCTCACGGCCTATTTCGAGCGCCTGCACCGGCGGCCGGCCTGTCGCGTGGTGCTGCTGCGCGGCGCCGGTCGCGCCTTTTGCGCCGGTCTCGACATCAGGGCGGACTGGACCGGTCCCGAGGCCTTGGGGCCGGTGCATCAGCGGCTTGCCATCCAGCGCCGCATCGCCAGGGTGGTGAAGCTGATGCGCAGCTGCCCGCAGCCGATCATCGCCTTGGGCCATGGCGCGGCGTGCGGCGGGGGTTTCTCGCTGCTTCTGGCGAGCGATGTCAGGTTCGCCGATCCCACCCTGCGCATGAACGCCGCCTATATCAAAATCGGCCTGGGCGGGTGCGACATCGGATCCAGTTATTTCCTGCCGCGGCTGGTCGGTCTTTCGGTCGCCTCGGAGCTGCTGCTGTCGGGCCGGTTCATCGCGGCGGACCGGGCCTTGCGTGTGGGCCTGGTAAGCGAGGTCGTGGCGCCAGAGGCGCTGCTGGAGACGGGTCTGGCGTTGGCGAAGGAGATGTTGGCGACGGCGCCGCTGGGGCTGCGGATGACCAAGGACGCCCTGTCTCTCAATGTCGACGCCCAGGGTCTCGACGCGGCGATGGCCATTGAGGACCGGCAACAGGTGCTGCTGGGTGGAACGGACGACTACGGCGAAGCCAAGCAGGCCTTTGTCGAAAAGCGCCCTGCGGCCTTCAAGGATCGGTAGTCGCCATGCGGCCTGGCCAGAACAACGTCGGACGCCGTCGATGAGCATCGCGCCGTTGAGGACCTGCGTCCGCGAGCTCACCCGACTGGCGGACCGCCACGCCGGCGACGAAGCGGCCATGCTGGAAGGCGCCCGGCCATTGCTCGCGGCCCTCCTCGCCGCCGAGCCCTGGCTGCCGCGGTTCTGCGCTCGCCCGCACCCGAGGTACTACCAACAGTATCTACTGCATTGCGATCCGGCCGAACGGTTCAGCGTCGTCAGCTTCGTGTGGGGACCGGGTCAGGAGACGCCTGTCCACGATCATCGGACGTGGGGCCTGGTGGGCATGCTGACGGGGGCCGAGGTGGGCACGCGCTATGCCTATGGCGCGGCGGGCCGGCTGTTCGCCGGCGCGTCGGTCCGTCTTGAGCCGGGCGACATCGAAGCCCTGTCGCCCGCGCTGGGCGATATCCACAAGGTACGTAACGCCTTCGCCGACCGGACCTCGGTCAGCATCCACATCTATGGCGCGAACATCGGCGCCGTCGAGCGCTCGGCCTTTCAGCCGGACGGCCGCCCAGTCCCCTTCGTCTCCGGCTACTCCGTCGGTCGTGTGCCCAACCTGTGGGACATGCGCGGGCAGGGCGCCGGCTGGGACGATGAGGATATGGCGGACCCCGCCGATGGCGACGGAGGGTGAGCGCATGAGCCGGGGGGGAGCCGACGTGAAAACCATTAATCCGCTCGACGTTGTCCGCGCCCTGACGCAGCGCCGGGAGATCGCGCTGCTCGATCTGCGCGAAGAGGCGCGCTTTGCTGAGGCGCACCCCCTGTTCGCCGCCTCGATGCCGCTTGGACAGCTGGAAGCGCAGGTCTTCGCCCGGATCCCGAGGCGAACCACGCCCATCGTCGTCTATGACGACGGAGAAGGCCTTGTCGAGCGCGCGAGCGGGGTTCTCCACGGCCTGGGGTACAGCGACGTCCGTCAGCTGGACGGCGGGCTTGGCGCCTGGCGCGCCGCGGGCTTGGAGGTGTTCCAGGACGTCAACAGCGCGAGCAAGGCGTTCGGCGAACTCGTGGAGTCGCGGCGTCACACGCCGATGATCTCGGCCGAAGAACTGCAGCGTGAATTCGCCACGGGCGGGGATATCGTCGTCGTCGATGCGCGGCGGTACGACGAGTACCGGACCATGAACATCCCCGGCTCGACCAGCGTGCCCGGGGCGGAACTCGTGCTGAGGGCCGCCGAGCTCGCGCCGGATCCCGCCACGCGCATCGTCGTCAACTGCGCGGGACGAACCCGGAGCATCATCGGCGCGCAGTCGCTGATCAACGCCGGCTTCGGAAGCCGGATCGTGGCCCTGCGCAACGGCACGATCGGCTGGAGCCTGGCCGGGTTTGCCCTGGAGACCGGGGCCGACCGCCAGCCGCGCGACGATGAGCCCTTGACCCTGACGACCTCGCAGAGCTCGGCGCGCGATGTCGCTTATCGCGCCGGGGTCGGCTGGGTTGACGGCCCCGGCCTCGCCGCCCTGGTCGCCGACCCCGACCGGACCACCTACCTGTTCGACGTCAGGGCCCCCGAAGCCTTTGAAGCGGGCCACATCGCGGGGTTCCGGAATGCGCCCGGCGGCCAGCTCGTCCAGGAGACCGACGCCTTCGCCCCGGTGCGGGGCGCGCGCATTGTCCTGCACGATCCGCTGCAGATCCGCGCGGACATGACGGCCTCCTGGCTTGCCCAGATGGGATGGGACGTCTTTGTCCTGGAGGCTGCGGCCGCTCTGCCGCTGGCCATCGGAACCGCGCCGGCGGAGCGGCCGGACCCGCCTGGCGTCCAGACCATCGAGGCCGAGGCGCTCGCCGCGGGCTTGGCGCAAGGCATGGTGCTTCTGGACCTGACCGCAAGCCCCGAGCGTAGGGCCGGGCACATACCCGGCAGCCGTTTCGTGCTGCGTTCCGACCTGGATCGGATCGTTCCCGGACTGCCGGCGGCCCGTCCTGTCGCCCTGACCTCTCCCGACGGATTCCTCGCAGCCTTCGCTGCGCGCGATCCGGCATGGGACGGGATGCCCGCACCCCTGGTGCTGAACGGCGGGACCGCCGCATGGAAGCAGGCCGGGCGGCCGCTCCTGGAGGGACTTGGCGAAGCCCTGAGCGAGCCCGCCGACGTCTATCGGCGGCCCTACGAGGGGACACAGAACAGCGCCGCGGCGATGCAGGCCTACCTCGACTGGGAATATGGCCTTGTCGACCAGTTGCGGCGAGATCGCAGCCACCGGTTTTTTGTCGTCTAGGGGAGTCAGGGGTCGTGATGAAATTCTACTACGCGCCAGGGTCGTGTTCATTCGCCAGCCACGTCGCGCTCCTGGAGACCGGAGCGCCGTTCGAAGCCATCCGCGTGGTGTTGGCGAACGGCGATCAGCGCAAACCGGAATACCTCGCCATCAATCCGCACGGCCGCGTGCCGGCGTTGGTGACCGAGACCGGCGCGATTACGGAGTCCATCGCGATCCTCACCTATCTCGCGCGGCGCTTTCCGGAGGCCGGGCTGTTGCCGTGGGATCGTCCGGCCGAACTGGCGCGAGCCTACGAATTGATGAGCTGGTTCGCCAGCACCGTTCAGGTGTCGTTCTCGCAGGTGTTTCGCGGCGGCCGGTTCAGCGACGACGCCCAGACCCTCATCGAGCTCAAGGCGGCCGGCAAGCCGCGGGTGGCCGAAGCGCTGGCCGAGATGGAAGACGCCGCGCCGGTGAGCGGATGGTTGCTCGGCGATGAATTCTCCGTGGCGGACGCCTATGCGACCGTATTCTGGCGGTGGGCGCCTCGCCTGGAGTTGGACGTCAGCGTCTACCCCAAGTGGGGCGCTCATGCCGCGCGGGTGCTGGCGCGCGCGTCCGCCGTTCGGGCCCTCGCAACGGAGACCGAATAGGCGCATACTTTACGCTTGACGAATGGTGTATATTGTCTATCGTCTCCTCCAAATAGGCGTCTGGTAACAAGACGCGACGTGGAAGCGTCGAGAGGAAGCGATGACGGAAGAGGCCAAGATCAGCCAAGTGCTCGCTTGGTATGCGCGCTACGTCGATGCGCGCGACGGGACGACCCAAAAGGGCATCTTCACCGAAGACGTGGTCCTGGAGATTTTCTGCAACGTCAACGGCGAGCGAAAGCTCACCTACGGACCCACCGTCGGCAACGACGTCATTGAGCACGCGACCAATCACGTGCTGCCGAAGCACGCGCCGGGCGGGTGGAGCCACCACTTCACGATGGACCATATCATCACCATCGATGGCGATACGGCGAAGCTCAACGCGCAGTTCTTCACCACCAAGGCCCACGCAATCCTCGAGCCGGAAGGGGGATGGCCGGAGGGGACGTTCGGATCGCAGGGCCACCTGACGATCGAGGGCACGGGTTACTATGACTGCGATCTCAAGAAGGTCGATGGCCAGTGGAAAATCAGTCACCACAGAGTTGTCAATGATCTTCCGTGGATTTTTCCCAAATAAAGGCGAGTTTGTCTAAGTTTTACCACACCTAATAGATGATCAATAGAAACATCCAGCCGGAATGACGTGGTTGTACGCAAATAGCGTGCGCGTGCATTCGGCGCCACTAAACAACATGTGGGGGAAATAATGAACGGTTCAATATCGAAGGCGGCGCTTCTCACCGGCCTTTCGCGGACAACTCTCGTCGCCTGCGCGCTGTTTGCGGGCCGGGCGGTGGCTGCCGACGCCGAAGCGGCGGCGTCTCCAGCGGTCGGGGTCGAGGAGGTCATCGTCACAGCCCAACGCCGCGAAGAGAACGTCCAGAATGTCGGGATTTCCATCTCCGCGCTGTCCGGTCAGTCGATCCAGCGTTCCGGCGCTGTGCTGAGCACCGACCTGATCAACAGCGTTCCCAACGTCAACGTGAAGCAGTCGTTCGGCCCGGGCGCGAACGCCAACTATGCCATCCGCGGCGTCGGCCAGACCGACTTCCTGGACGCGAGTGAGTCGCCCGTGGCCGTCTACATCGACGACGTCTACCTCGTGCCCACATCCGCAGGGTCCTTCCCGCTGTACGACCTTGACCGCGTCGAGGTTCTGCGGGGACCGCAGGGGACGCTGTTTGGACGGAATTCCACGGCCGGCCTGATCCACTTCATCAGCCGGCGCCCCGAAGACGATTTCGGCGCCTCGGTGAACGTTGGATATGGCTCGCACAACGATATCAACGCCGGCGGCTTCATTAATGTGCCGCTGAGCGACTCCTTGTCCGCCCGCCTCTCAGCCAACATGCATCACAACGACGGCTGGCAGAGGAACGCACTCCGTCTTCAGCCGCGCGCCGGCGAGATCAACACGGACAGTGTCCGCGGCCAGGTCATGTACAAGTCCGGCAACATCACCAACGTCGTCAAGGTTTCCTACGACCACGCCGCGGGCCATTCGCAGGCCTACATCAAGACGGTGCAGGGCCCCACAAACCCGGTCACGGGCAACATCGCCCAGGCTCCGCCCGGAGCGCTCGATCCCTATGGCCAGCCGACCTACACCTCGCCGGCCAACGACGATATATCGAAGCTCAGGCACTCGAATTCGCTGATCGCGGAAAATCGTCTGGAATGGGATCTGGGCTGGGCGACGCTTACGTCGGTGACGGCCTACAACTCTCTCGACAAGGACCTGTTGTCGGACTGCGACGGCGGTCCCCTGCACATCTGCGCCGCCTCCTTCCCGCTCAAAAGCAAGCAGTTCTCCCAGGAGGTGCGGGCCTTCGGCGATACCAACGGTTACCGCTGGACCCTCGGGGCATACTATCTCGTCCATCGGATCAACGCCTTCGATATCGGCGTCATCGGGCTACCCCCGTCCGCGGGGGGCATCTACATTTCGACGGAAAGCAACTTCAAGCAAAACGCCCACTCCTACGCGGTCTATGGCAACATCGAGAAGGACCTCTCTGACAAGATAACCATCCTCGCCGGATTGCGCCTATCGAGGGACTTGAAGACCATTGATCAGCTCTCGGGGACCTATACGGGCGTTCCCGCATTCAGCGCCGCAGGATTCGCCTCCTTCCCGCAAGTGCGGCGGCCGGTCCACTCGGCGACCCTCAGCCAACTGGCCTTCAATGTCACCAACTTCCCCGATCTGGCGCGGGAGCTGGTGGACGACTGGTCTGGAAAACTTGAGATCAACTACAAGCCGGTCGACGGCATCATGCTGTACGTCTCGGAATCGCGCGGGGTGAAGGCGCCGGGCTTCAACGCCGGGACCATCGGCGCTCCGCCGCCGTCTGCCGTTCCCTTCAAGGCCGAGCGGCTCTACGCGACTGAGGTCGGCATCAAGTCGCAGTACTTCGACAATCGCCTGCGGATCAACGGCGCCGCCTTCTACTATGACTACAAGAACTACCAGTCACAGGCCCTGGTCGGGCTGGCGTCGGTCACCACCAACGTCGACGGCCGTGTCTATGGCATCGATGCCGAGATGGTGGCCAAGCCGACGGACAAGCTGACCGTCTCGCTAAGCGGCGGCCTCCTGGACACCAAAACCTTCGACCTCAAGAACGCCGCCGGTCGCGTCGCCGACCGCCACTTTACCCGGGCCCCGCCGTGGAGCCTGGAGGCGACGGTGCGCTACGAACAGCCGGTGTTCGACGGCGGCGGAAACCTGGGATTCCAGGTCTCGGTCACCGCCAAGGCCGCCCAGTTCGACAATCCGGGCAACGAGGATATTTCGCGGATCCCGCCCTACACGATCGCAAACCTGAGGGTCGATTACACCGACGCGGCCAAGAGATATGTGGTGTCGGCCTACCTCAACAACTTCACCCATGAGCGGTACCGGATCAGCAGCGGCACCAGCCTCTTCGGCACCGGCATCTATCAGATCGGTCGCCCTGTCTGGGGCGGCGTGTCACTCACCTATAATTTCTTCTGAAGCCATCGCGCGCCCCGCGTCTCCGACGCAGGGCGCGCGGGGTTTGGTCCGACCCGCCGTGAAACCCTGATCAAAGGCGAAGCCCATGAATTCCCCGCAACAAGACCAAGCCATCCGGATCGTGCCGCTTACCGGCAGGATCGGCGCCGAAGTTCACGGCGTCGAGCTTTCCGGTGACCTGGACGCACCCACCGTGGCGCTCATCCGGGCGACGCTGCTGAAGCACAAGGTCATCTTCTTCCCGAAGCAGGTGCAATTGACCGACGCGGGCCAGGAGGCCTTCGCCGCGCTGCTTGGCACGCCCGTCGCCCATCCCACCGTGCCGACGGTCAGGAATACGGCGACGATGCTGGAATTGGACTCCAAGCTCGGGAGCCGCAGCAACGGCTGGCACACCGACATCACGTTTGTCGACGCCTATCCCGCCGGCTCGATCCTGCGGATGGTGGTCAAGCCTGAGGTAGGCGGCGACACCGTCTGGGCGAACACCGCGACGGCTTACGAAGACCTGCCCGCCGAGTTCAGGGCGTTCGTGGACCAAGCCTGGGCGACGCACAGCAACGACTTCGACTATGCCTCGCTGGGAGCCAGCGACAATCCGCTGGGCGCCAAGGCCTACGAGGCCTTCGTCTCGACCATCTACGAGACCCAGCACCCCCTCGTGCGCGTCCATCCTGAAACCGAGGAGCGGTCGCTTGTCCTTGGACAGTTCCTGCAGCGGATCAACGGATTCTCGCTGGCGCGCACGGCGGTGCTCTATCAGCTGCTGCAGAGCTACGTTACGCGGCTCGAGAACATCGTGCGCTGGCGATGGTCGGTGGGCGACGTGGCGATCTGGGACAACCGCGCCACCCAGCACTATGCGGTCGACGACTATGGCGACCAGCACCGGGTGATCCGCCGGGTCACGATCGCCGGCGAAGCGCCCGTCAGCATCGATGGGCGTCGAAGCTTTACCGTGAAACCGGAGCCACAAGCCGCCCCGCCGTCTCGCGCCGTCGCCTGAGGTCCTGGATGAGCGAGTTCCAGGACTACCTGGCCAAGGTTGAATCCCTCGGGTTCACGCCCGAGCAGAACGCAGTCCTCCAACTCTATCGCGACGCCGGCCGGGAGATCATCGGCCCGGCCGGCCGGCAGGTCGATCAGGATCGCGTGTTTCCGCACGCGTCGGTGGATGCGTTGCGCGCCCGCGGGCTCACTGGGCTTTGCGTACCCAAGGCCTATGGCGGACTGGGCGCGGGCTCGCAGGGGGACCAGCTGCTGCTCATGGCCGCGACCATGGAATTGGCGTCCTGGTGCTCATCGACGTCACAGGTGATGTCAGCGCACAACGCCTGCATGCAGCTCGTCGCGGACGTCGGGACCGAAGCCCAGAAGCAGTTCTTCTTCGGGGAGGCGCTGCAGGGCCACCTGTTCGCGACCTTCGGAGCCGAGGCCAACGCCAACCGGTTCATGATCGGAAGTAAGATCGCGTCGGCGGGCGACGGCTTCGCGCTGACCGGACGAAAGCACTTCGCGACCTCCTCGACCGGTGCAAAGTGGGCCCTGTGGGTCGCCGTGAACGACGCGGGCGAACTGCTCCTGCCGATCATCGAGCTGGCCGCGCCCGGCGTCACGGTGACGGACAACTGGGCCGGGATCGGCCAGCGCGGCACCGGCAGCGGCGTCGCGGCGGCCGAGAGCGTCGCAGTGCCGGCGGCCCATGTCCTCGACGCTTCGCACCCGAATTTCCGCGATGGCAGCACGACCATGGGAAACCTGCAGTTCGCGGCGCAGTTCACCGGGATGGCGATCGGCGCCTACCGCTCAGGCCTCGCCTATGTCCGTGAAAAGAGCCGGCCCTGGAAAGGCCTGGAACACGCTTCGGAAGATCCGTTCATCAGGTTGCGGGTCGCCGACATGTCCGTGAAGATCCAGGCGGCGCGCGCGCTGGTGCTGCAGGCGGCGCAGGTGTTGAAGACCTATGAGAACGACCCGTCCATGGACGAACTCGTCGCCGTGGGCGTCTCGCAGGCCAAGGTGATGGCGACCGAGGCGGCCCTCGATGTCACCAGCCAGGTCTTCCAGGTCATGGGCGCCAGCTCGGCGACGACCACGCACGGCTTCGACCGGTTCTTTCGCAACGCGCGGACGTTGACCTTGCACGATCCGGTTGATCGCCGCCGGGAGATGATCGGGATGCACGAACTCGGATACTTCGCCCCCGACGTCCTGATCATCAAGGCCTCGGGCCATGCCGAGGCCGCGCCGGCCAGCCCTGCGCCGGCGGCCGGGTAGGGGGACGCCGTGGCCCCACCTCCTGCGCCCGCGGCCGCGACATATCCGGCGCCGTTCTCGGTCGCCTCTGAGCGGGCTGCCGTCCTTCTGACTGTGCTGTTGGGCGGCGCAGCCAACGCCATGCTGTTCAGCGTGCTGTCGACCGTGCTTCCCGCGATCGCCCGAGACTGGGGCGGCGGAGAGCAGGCCAGATCGTGGGCTCAGCTGCTGGTGACCCTGCCGGGCATCGGCTGCGTTGTCGGCGGCCTGTTCATCGGCGCCGTGATGCGGCGCATTGGGCTTCGCCGCACTCTGCTCTGGTCGTTGGTGGCCTACGCCACTCTCGGCGCCGGGGGATTCTACCTGACCGCCCCGTGGGCCGTGCTTCTGTCGCGGGTATTGTTCGGGATGGGGGCGGTGGCCATGGGCACCTCGCTCTACGCGATTGTCGCGGAGGCCTACGGGTCGACCCAACGGGGCGTGGTGCTGGGCTACAAGAACGCCGTCGGCCAGGTGGCGGGTCTGGTGACCGTGTTGTTGGGCGCGCTTCTGGCGCACGCCTTCGGATGGCGCGCCGCCTTCCTGCTCTACCCTGCCGTCGTGCTGCTGTTGTTGCCGCTCGCGGCCTTCGCGACCCGCCGCCCCCTTGACCCGCCGCGCCCCGATCCGTCGGCGACCGAGGGCAGCGCCGGCCTCTGGGCGCTCTGGCCGTATTTTGTCATGGCGCTGCTGACCATGGTCGTCGGGGTGGTGCCCTCGACCCAATTCGCGTTCCTGCTCATCGACGACGGCATCACCTCTTCCGCCGTGCAGTCGGTCATCATTGCGGCGTTCAGCGCCGGAGCCATCGTCGGTGGCCTGGGCTATGCGTTCCTGCAGCCGCGGTGGGGCGCGGCGGCGACGTTTCGGGCCGCGATCGGCCTCAACGCAGCGGCGTTTGCGCTGCTTGGCCTGGCGCATGGGGCCGGGCCCCTCACCGCCGGCAGCGCCATGCTCGGCCTGGCGTGCGGAACCTATCTTCCCTTCCTCGGCCAGGCCCTGATCGGGGCGGCCGCGCCGGGCATCCGCGCGTACGCCCTGGGGCTGTTCACGACGTTCAACTACCTCGGGGTCGCCTTGAGTCCGGTGCTCCTGGCCCCCTTGCGGCTGATGCTCGGCTTGCGCGGCGAATTCCTGGCGCTCGGCGGCGTCATTGCGATCGCCCTGTTGATGAACCTTGTTGCGACGGCGTCGGGACGGCGCCTCCGATCACGGTCGGCTCGGGGCCTGACCAAGATCTCAGCGAACACGCGCTAGCAGCCCGTGTCTGACGCTCCAGCAGGCGCACCGCGCATAGCCGGCGATCCAGCCGACCCTGCAGCGCTCGAACGCGCGCTGGTCGCGCTCTCCGAACGGTTCGAGACGCGGATGTCCCGCGGTGTGGAGCATCGCCGGCAGCACGCCGGGATCGAAACCCATCATGCCGCGCTCGCCCCCGACGCGGTGGTCATGGCGCGGGACATCGAGGACGTGATCGACGCCGTCCGAGTCTGTCAGACGCATCGGATTCCCCTGATCGCGCATGGCGCCGGGACCGCGCTCGAGGGACATCTCTCCGCCGTCCGTGGCGGCGTCAGTCTCGATCTTAGCGGCCTTGACCGCATCCTTGAGGTCAGCCCCGCCAACCTGCTTTGCCGGGTCGAAGCCGGCGTCACCCGCGAACAGCTCAATCAGCATCTGCGGGACCAGGGTCTGTTCTTCCCCATCGATCCCGGCGCAAACGCCACTCTTGGCGGAATGGCCGCGACCCGTGCGTCGGGAACCAACGCCGTCCGATATGGCACGATGCGGGACAATGTCCTGTCGCTGCAGGTGGTCTTGGCCGACGGCCGTGTCATCGAAACCGGGACCCGCGCCGCCAAGTCGGCGGCCGGATACGATCTCACCGGCCTGTTTGTCGGATCGGAAGGCACGCTGGGCGTGATCACCGCGGTCACCCTGCGCCTGCACGCGATCCCCGAAGCCATCGTGGCGGCCACCTGCGCTTTTCCAGGCGTGGACAGCGCCGTGCAGGTCGTGATGGCGGCGATCCAGGGCGGCATTCCGATGGCGCGCATCGAATTGCTCGATCCTGCCCAGATCACCGCGTGCAACGCCTATTCAAAGCTGGATCTGCCTGAGCAGGCCACGCTGTTCCTGGAGTTCCACGGCAGTCCTGCGGGCGTGGCCGAACAGCTGGATCAGTTCGGTGCGCTGGTCGCCGAATTCCAGGGAACGCCGCTTCAGGTCGCGGACCGGGCGGAAACCCGCAGCCGCCTGTGGAAAGCGCGTCACGACGCCTATTTCGCCGCCATGGCCCTGCGGCCCGGCAGCCAGGTGTGGTCCACCGACGTTTGCGTCCCGATTGCGGCGCTCGCGCAGAGCATCGCCGCCGCCCGCGCAGACATCGAGGCTCATCACGCGACCGCGACGATGGTCGGACACGTAGGCGATGGGAACTATCACGTGCTGTTCGTGCTCGACCCGCTCAACCCGGCGGAGCTGGCGCAGGCGGCCGCGATCAACGAACGCATGGTGGCGCACGCGATC
>Ga0307513_10004990_pt1 | contig 17590 bp, 15 predicted proteins | sample 15_EM_MG_FD_202174 | JGI IMG/M metagenome (GOLD analysis project Ga0307513, IMG submission 202174) | Populus trichocarpa ectomycorrhiza microbial communities from riparian zone in the Pacific Northwest, United States - 15_EM | ecosystem: Host-associated > Plants > Roots > Unclassified | place... | reverse complement strand
AATAAATATATTCCTATATTAGTATCTCAATGACTCAAATAAGTAAACATGAGTAATACTGGATGGATCTTTCCGGACAATTTGGATATTCTCCACAGTTTTCACTAACTCATTCAAAGTCCTTGAACGTAGAGTTGTTTACTTAGCAGGTATCCGATGATAACCAGTTACACCTGAGTACTTCCACTATTCTACTATCCTCTAGGGTTGCCTCCGGAGAACCTTTTTGCGTCCCGAGAACCTTTCTGCGTCCGGAGAACCTTTCTGCGTCGGGTGCCTTCTGAGTGCTTGGTTGCGTTTGGTGCGTCCGGGCTGCATGGACCCCTGTCCACCACCACCCAATAAAAGACCGCACACCCAGAACGCGAGTTTATGTTCTATGCGCCTAGACCGCCGGACGCACAGGGAGCACGGGGCGCGTCTGGGTGTAACCTTTTTCTTTTGCTGATGTTCTTTCCCGAATGGTCGGATCCTCTCTCCTCCATAGGTCAGACCACATCCCTATCCTGCGCTGCTTGGAAGCCCCCCTCTTTCGAGCCACTCCCCTCACGCTCAACTGGGTCCTGACAGACTGGCCTCAACTAGACATACCCTTCAAGAACTTCGAGATCCCACTACCTCTCCCAATCCCATGGTTCTGCTCCCTTGGGTCCTGGTTTGAGACAAACCATAACAGGGTAACTGCCCTCCTTGCTCTCAACACTCCGCTCAAACAGGTCACCCATAGGTCCAAGCCTTGGTGGTCTACTACCCTCTCCCTACTACGAACAGCTTATAATGTGGCCCTCTGGTTATCCCAAAAGGAACACGCTACACACCTCCCTCCTTTCAACCACAAGAGCCACCACCTTCTCCTACTTCAATGCCATCAAAAATATGAAAAGGAAGCCTAGTGCTCTTTCCTGGCTTGGGCCACTCCCCAGACAGTCTAGATAGACAAGAAGTTCGCTATCGGACGCCTACCCCCTCGTTTCCTGAAACTCCCCAGTGCCTCCTTGCCTCTTGAGCTAAACAAGGTACTGATCAACCATTTCATCCCGACCCAACCGCCTACAGTTGTCGATTCGATCCTGCTCTCATTTAGGAACTGCCTGGAATTAGACTCCTCAGATATTTTGAGAGCTCTTGCACCCTTTTCCGCATCGTCTGCACCTGGCCCTGACAAGACATCCAACTCTGTCTGGAAACGGGTAAACAGGGTTGCCCCCTGCCTTATTCCAGGCCTGCCTTTCCCCCTTGTTTCCCTGGTATTTCATCCTCTCTCACTGCAAAAGGCCGACAGTATAGTCATTGACAAGCCTGGCAAACCCTCTTACAATTCACCCCCCTCATTTCCTGTTATCGTCCTTCTCCAAACTTTCTCCCAAATGCTGGAAAGTATCATGACGCGCAGACTCTCAAGTGTGGCCCGTGTTACAGGCCTCCTAGACCCCCACCAATGTGGCTCTCTGGCGGGGCTTTCAACCTCAGATGCCTGTACCACCCTCTCCTACAAGGTAAAGACCCTCCAGATGGCCAGTTGTAAGGTTTCTACACTCTTCCTTGACATCAAGGGTGACTTCAACAACGTGAACTCTACCTTTCTCGGATGCATGCGCTGGCACTGTGGGGTCAACCCATACATTGTGTCCTGGACACAGTCGTTTCTCACAGGCAGGTTCTGCGGCCTCCTCTTCCTGGGCTCCCCTAAAGTGTTCTCCACGGCCTCAGTATCTACCCCCCTAGGTTCCCCCATCTCCCTACTGCTCTTCGTGATCTATGTGTCCCACCACCGCATGGAGATCCCCACGGGTCTCATGCTTGCCTATGTCGACGACTTCGCACTATCCACCTCCTGGCCCTCCTACCGGTGAAACATCCAACTCCTGCAATGGTAGTACTATCCGATCCTCAAGGCAAAAGGTGCCTGACAGGGCATAGGCTTCTCTGTCCCTAAAACAGAACTGATCCACTGGTGCACACCCATGGACAAGTGCCCTCGCTTCGCTACTCCAATCTACTTGGACAGAGTGACATTCAACACCGGCAAAGAGCTTAGGTTGCAGGCGTACTGATTTACCCCCTCCCCAGCAACCACACTCCAGTTCACGAAACGGCCAAGGCTCAATCTGCCTTCATCGCCATCAAGCGGCTATCCCCTCCTAAGATGGGCCTGCTCCCTTTCCTTTGCCATAGGCTGGCATCCTTACTCCTGTTGCCCATCCTCAGCTATAATGGGGACGTCTTCTCTCCGACAGTACACATGGAAAGGAGATTGTCTAGCTTCTGGCACAAGGTTCAGAGGTGGTATACCAACTGCTTCGCCTGTACACCCACTGATATACTCGCCATCAAGGCTTGCCTCCCACCACTAAAGCTGCTCCTTGCTCACAAGAAACACCTTGCTGGCCTCTGTATACTGTTTTCTCCTCCAGAGATCAACCCTGTCTCTGCCAGCCTTCCCCCCTCCATCCAGACCCAATCACTACACCACCATGCCCCTGACCATCGCCTCCTCTTGATCCAAACAAAGGGCAGCCTTCTCCTGTTGAAGTGGCTCCAACCAAGGTCCACCTCCAAGCATCGCGCTCACCTTCTGATAGATACTATCGCACACTCAATGCTCTTCCTTGTGGGCCCTAATGGGGAAGCCACCCTTTTGGTTACCTCCCAGCACCTGCTCTGCAAGACCTACGGGATCCCACCTCTCGGCAATCATATCCTGAACAGAAGAAGCAGTGCCGTGAACTCCTTATTGAGGAATGGAAAGTCAATGCTTCTTGTCCCCTTTGTTCTCCTTGTTCCATGGCTATTTCTCCTTCAGCCATGTTCCCACTACCACTCTTCCCACTGGTCGTTCTCCTTACTGTGGTTTCCCTTTCATACCACTAGGAAGCTTCTTCCCGTCACTCATGCCATGGCAATAATGGTGGTGATGGCTGCCATTATGATAGTACTAATCCTTATCCAGCTGTATCTTGTCACTTGGACAGTCGCCCTGGGAGTACTGCCCTCTGTAACAGTAGTTCATGTAATATGGCAAATGGAGCAGTTCATGAAAAGGGAATTTGATTGCAGGTATGTGTTCTAGTTTCAGATATAGTAATGGTAGTAAGGAAGTTGTTGCAAGTCATATAGTAGAAGATGATGATACTAAATGAAAGGGTCATAGTGGGGGTGGTGGCACTGTAAGTAGGCTGATAACTGGGCAGGCCAGCTGAGCCACCCCTGTGCCGCTTGGCAGAACAAGGCTGTCAGGAGCTGTGGTTCATAGTAGTACCCTACTGACGCTGGTTCAGACAACTGGTGCTAGTGGTTGGACTGGTAGTAGGAGTCAGGCTGGTAGACGCTCTCAGAGCCGGTGTTGAAGTGGTTGGAGCCTGGGCTGTAGTTGGGTGTGGAAGCAGTGTGGAGTAGTAGTGGGTAGGACAGTGCTTTGTGCGATTGGAAGTAATAGAGCCTATGTATATCTGGTCATCATCCTTTTTTTCCCGCTTAATTCAACTTTTATTTTTAATTATTATGACTTTCTTTCTTCTCATTTTCTATCACTTGATTGAAGAGTAGCCATGTGGGTAGGGGATTGGGTCAGTCCTTTATCTCTTTGACACAAATTATACTAGTAACTTGAACCTCCTAGTTGCATCTAATCTTAGCATCATTACCATTTATTCACCACTTATTATTATAAATACAGTCTGTATTCAACCTTACCATTTCACTATATTAGCTCTGAATACAGTAACCCGATAATATCACAATGCTTATACATTGGATCTATGATTATTGTATATAATTTGGGTATATAATTTAGGCATATGAATATGACGTATAAATAGGGCAAATGTTTTGAACCACTAAGTAGAGTGTGTGAATTGGACTTATGAATTGGTCGTATGAATAGGGTAGATAAATTGTGTGTATAAATTTGGTGTATGATTAAGAATCTGATTATTTAGCTATAATTATGCATGTCACTTTGGATAAATATAGGCAAGGAGTTGTTTTTAGCAAGCGTAAATAGTAGACATAGGGGATATGCGAGGAAATGTAGAACCCTCTATGAAAGTAGCGAATACAGTAAGGTATTACCCAGACCTGCTGCAAAATACAGCTTACTAGACCCAGCAACAAGAAGACCAATCAGTCGTTCTAATTATTCGGTTCATATTGAAAGAATTATTCCATGCCAATAAATTTCCCTACATAATTTGCGGTATATGGTTTTTGATATATGCTCATACAATTACTCATTTATGGATCAATAGAGTAAGGCCCAAGTGGGGAATATACAAAGATTTGAAGCCTTTCAATGAGGAAAATTCATTCACTAAAGGCTGTCTCCAGTATTGAGCAGGGTGGGAGCCTCGACAGGGGCAGAGGTATTGTGTGACAAAAAGAACTGCCTGCCTCAGGCCATTGACCTATGTGAAGTGGGAAATTGGGCAGTGGGGAGCTGGTTTCTTTGAACTTAGGGCCTATAATATACACCATACAAATCTCATTGTTATTGTCAAGCTCAGTCTCTCACCATATATAATGGACGGGAAAGATACTATCCACAAGATTAGTAGTATTTAATGGGTAAGCTGGAAGCTTCTTGGATAGATGGCGGTAAATAAGAATACATGATGATATTGTGGAGTGTGACTGGAGGTATAGGATGTAGCCCAGTATAACAGCTAATGACTGGATACACATTTGGTATTGTAACTCATCTCTGGATACTTGGAATTCTATATATGAAAATTCAGCGTGGCCCACATCCAGAATGTATAGTGGCATCTGACACAAAATATATTGTTGCTGATAGATGCAATATTTAATTGAGCTCTCTTGCTTTGTCTAGTAGTGAAATGGTCTCAAGACCTGTTGAATTGTAAAGTATAAAGTTGGTATTTTCAGCCTTGATTTCTAATCAAAGTTAGAATACCCAGCATAGTTGTTCTTAAAAGTTCAGAAAAAACATGTAAACTTTTTACCCGATACTACATATATGAGATATAGTGTCAGTAAAATTCAAAGCTCTAATTAAGTACGATGAGGCTGTTCTACTGTGCTCGGGAGTTGTGCTTTTGGTATTTTTTGGCATTTGTCTCTGAACATTTCTAACGGCGCTGGATCCACCACACAAAGAGTTCGCATTACTTTTTTCCACCACAAACATTATAGCCAAGATTGGGTGTCCATATGGTTACACACATGTAACCCTGTCTGATCGATTTTGCAGGGGAGTAAGAGCGTTCTGGCCCCCCATCAAATCTAATTTGAGGGTCATGCTGGCATTCACTCGAGTACTCGCAATGTCGAAGCGTTTTTAAAAAAGACTGATATTGCATACCACCAAAATTTGGCTTTTTTGCTGGGATTTGGGCGGTATGCAATATCAGTCTTTTTTAAAAACGCTTCGACGTTGCGAGTACAAGCAGATGGCTTTATCCTATGAAGGTTTCAAATACTTGTACTGTGCGTTGCGGTGGGTGTGATAATCCATCTTGCAGCTTGTTCGGTGGGCACAACGGGAAGGAGGTGGGCGGTGCTTTGTGCTGCTCACAGTTGTGGACTATGTTTTAGGCTGCAGATTGTGGTGTGGATTATGAGGAAGATAGACAATTTGTACTGGGTGGCTTGAGGCTAGGTGACGTGAAGGGGATTTTGGGGATGAGGGGTGATTTTTTATTTTTTGCTTTGTTTTTTGTTTTGTTTTGTTTTGTTTTTTGTTTTTAGCTAGTGGACGCCGGTTAGATATACTGTAGCTAGGATAAATTTATGGAATTTATGGCAAGCAAAACTTGATTTCGCCCCACTTTTGCTCACCCCCTCGTACTCACCTCACCGTATTGGAGCCTTCTTTTAAAACAACTGCTATTGAATCCCACCAAAATTTGGCCTTTTCGCTGGAGTTGGGGTGTATGCCAGAGCAGTCTTTGTTGAAAACGTTTCAACACCGGGAGTACAGTACTGGCCCTGGTGCCAGAAAATTTGGCACTATTTTCACGCTTTACATGTTTGACCGAACCAAGCCAAGTTGCAACTCACCTGGATTAAGATAACCAACCAAACAACACATGAGGGTGAGGTGGGGGGAAACGTGCTCAGGTCTTTATAGTTGGCAATGCACTTTCTCTCCTACGCATCCAGTGGTCTGGGGGTTTTGATATTGTGCTGATTGTGATTTTAAGGCACTAGTACGCTTGGTTGATTGTCTCAAAGTTGGGCCGGGTTTCAATTTGGGTGTACTGTACTTGTATAACAGCAATGCTGAAAACACGGAGGTACAGAGTGTAAGTTTTGTATGTTCCACAAACGAGGACCCCCACCCTCACCCCCTGTGTGGCCTAAAAAACTTACAAGTGCCATGGGGGATGTTTTCGTGCAAGACAGGGCTCATTTTTGTGGTAAACCACCCCTGTCTTGTACGAAAACATTCCCCATGGCGCTTGTACACGCTGTACCTCCGTATAGCTGCTGTGAAGAAAGCCAGAAGGCTTCCCAATTTTGGTAAATCAATCCTCGAAGCGATGACCCTATCCATTTGGGGATCGCTGGAGTATAATATAGGACCCCCCCCCCCCCGCCTCTTGACAGCCGCTGTAGCCCCCCGAGATCCTAAAGCTCCCAATCCGTTTCTCCCATTGCCCCGAAGTCGATCTTGACCAGCAAAGTCTCAACACCCCATACTTGAGGAGCAAGCTTACCTTGGGACAAATTCTTAGCTATCGGCCTCTTGCCCGGAACAGTCAGACCACATGGAGGGCGAAAGAAACCGAGCACTCCGTTCAAAAAATATCACTCACAAAGTGGGGAAGTGGGCATCCAACCTGGGGTTCTCCCGCACGAATCCCTCGGCCCACCAGAACCAGTCGCAATCCAGCCGTCCACAAATACCCCATAATCAGCAACCGTTCGGGTTAGCTGAGCTGCCCGATAACCCATCGGGTTCTAACTATCCCGTTACCCATACACAGAGCCAGACAAACATCCGGGCAGAGCCTACCCAGATCACGAATAAAATTTGCCAATCTCCGCCTCAAGAGCTAGTTCAACACGCCCATCCAATACCAGCGGAGGTCTCCCCTGACCCGGAAATCATCATCGCACTAATGGGAGCCACGGGTACAAATTTATAGTCCGTCCGAAACCTGCATATATTTGCTAAGATAAGTGATAGGCGTAGGTAAAAGCTACTTCATCAGGGAGGTCACTGGCAATCCGGAGGTAGAAGTGAGCGGTGATCTTTGTTCTTGTAGGATAGCCCCCTGCTGTACAAGTTGAACTTGGATGCTGACAGGGAGAAGGCACCAGCAAGGTCGAGCCTTACACTTTTCAGTATGAAGGGGCAAATATCACACTAGTTGACACTCCTGGCTTCAATGACACGGACAGAAGCGATACGGAGGTCTTACAAGAGATCGTTGCTTGGGCCTCAGAAACCTACCGGGAAGGCCAACTCCTGTCCGGTATCATCTACCTTCATCCCATCACCGATATCCGCGTGGAGGGCTCTGTCATGAGGAATTTGAGGTTGTTCCAAGGTTTGTGTGGTCAGGCAGCATTGGAGAACGTGCTTCTCACAACAACACACTGGTCGAACGTCAATCTGGCAGAGGCGGAGCTCCGTGAAGCTAAGCTTCGAAATCAAGACTTCTGGGGAGCGCTTATTGACAAGGGTGCCACTCTCCAGAGATTCCAGGGCACCAGAGACTCCGGACTTGATCTTATCAAGAAGTTGATGTCAAGCACTCGGAAGCCCCTCCATATTCAGGATCAGATTGTCGAGCAAAATATGACCCTACTGGAGACAAATGCAGGGCAATGCATCAACAAGGAACTGATGGGCCAAGAGAAGAGATTTAAGGAGAGAATGAAGTCCCTAGAGGAGGAACTTCGGGGGGCAATAGAAGAAGTGGGGGATGAATTGAGGGCAATGAGTGCAGGAATGAAAGCGCTTCTGGATGAGAAAGCAAAAGCTCAGAAAGAGCTCGAAAAGGCTGTAGCTGAAATGAAGTTGCTAACAGAGTTACATGCAGCGGAGGCGAAACAGCGCGAAACCAGGGAGAGGCAAGCGGAAGCGGGGGCCTGTGATCGGGCAGTGATTGCTGTCGATACTGAAGATCTTGCAGGCACCGCTGATATCACAGGACTACTCAAAAGCTATAATACCAAAGGCCGCTTAATCCTTGATATCAACAACCACGAAGAATTTAAGTCGGACGCTGTCAAGATCACCATCAATTACGAGTTTAGCTTGGTTTCTGCTATTGGGATTTATATGAGCACCTCGAGGGGGGAGTTTGATGCGCGGATCGGTTACATTGATTTGGACGGAGTGCGGTATCGGTGCAAATCTGGTGCCTGTGTCAGCAGAGTGAGCCAGAAATTCGTGATCTTTAGTAAGGGTTAGTTTTGTATAGTGTGAGAGAAATGTGGTTAGTGCTTCGTCGTGTGTATTAGTCGTGTGTCTTGGGGCTGGGATACAGGAGGGCTGTTAACAGAACGGATTTGGTCATGGTATTCGCTGGGGGAGCAAAGGAGAGGTGGTACTTGTAGCAGATCAGGAGGATTCTCGGATCCAAGACCTATTTAGAAATCCAGGGAGAGCATGGGATTAGTTACTCTCGTGTACTTTTCTATTTTCTCTGTTAGTTGATGTTAGTTGGGTCTGTTGGCGGAGGAGAGAAGCTTGGTCGGACTCTACGTATTGTGACAAATCGAAAAAAACTAAACAGGCCAATGTATCAAGGGAAAAACTTTTGCCATCCTAACAGCCAGTGCTTATTTCAAGTCTTCTATCAAATTCCAATACTTACTAGGGGGGGTGTTCAGTTATTTTCGATAATAATATTATGTAACAATACCGGTACGCTGTTACAGCTATTAGGGCAGTCACGATTAGAGCAGTGGGCCTTAACGTAATGTAGCATACAGGGAGAGAGGTTTGACTGGTTTATGGCGATGAAGGTCTAGTTGTATGCAGGGACAACTGCCGCCGTACAAGCACCGCTAGGAGGCTGCCGTGAGCGATCGTGAGAGGAAACCCGCCACGAAGGTGGTAGGAAAACTGTGTGTTCGCTATTCGATGCGTAGGGTGATGATGGTTATCATAGAGAGAGAAGAGAATGCAGCTGGGACTAAATATCCTACAGTTTGTGCTAGCCACTCGCACGGTAGGCTCTCTATCGCACAAATACTAGAAACACAAGCCACCCTCGACATGGTGACAGTCCCACTCGCCTGCTAGCTTATATGCCAGAACATGGCATTGCACGGTGGGGTTACTCGATCATATGAAAGAACCTGGGAATTAACAATTTATAATAATGTGTAACAAGCCTATTGTTGATGCTTTAGTGCAACAGGTAATGACTTGCTTACTGATCATGGGGGGTAGAGTCTTTGTATTAGTCAACAGATACTATCTGCAGATAGTATGAGACTGTTTTGTCATCTTAGTGGGGAACTAGTGCAATAGTTGGTGTGTCGTCATCTGCTTTCTGAGGCTATCACAATAGTGTCTAAGCAGGTTCTTCGTGCCTACTGAAGTATGAAGTGTGTGGAGTTTTGGTATTCTGAATGTGAGGTATAAAGATAGGTGGAATAAAGAATATAGAAAACATACTTAGATTATTGCATGAAGGGTCGTAATGGGGGGATCATATAGGACAATGGGTTCTAAGATTGTGACTATAAAAGAGACTTGATGTAGAGGTAAAGATAATGATAATTAAGAGTAAATGTATACAGTGAAATGTAATATCGTTAGGCTGAAAGCTTGACTGAATAGGTTCTTATAAGAGTTATTAGTTATCAGAATCGGATATCTCGCAGTTGGGTTAGGTAGGATAATGTAAAGTCAGAGGAGACTGATGACAAATTCTGACATTTTGAAGAACTGTGCGCAGAGTAGGGCGGTTCAACTGAGATACATAGCGTAAAACTCTAGTTGAAGAAAATGGGAGTGCTTGAATGCTAACTATTACTCCAAATAGAAGGTGATACTGGTGATAGAATCCTAACAAGATCTGAATATATGAAAGCCCGTTCCAATCAGGGACATGTTAGTAGCAGACTGCAAGAATTGTTGCAAAGAAAATATCTATCAGGACTGACTATCTCAGCAGTAGCAGAGTTCATTATAGGGTGGGATTGGATGAGATTTTACTCACCAAACCCATACTCTTACAACAGGTTGGGATGAATGATTTTAGCATGACCTTAGCAACACATGCATGCTGGGTGAGTTCATGCCAATTTTCTAAATGACTCTATTTCTTCCCACAGGTTTTAATAGGAGCTGGGTAGGAGAACATGAACGGGTAGGAGTAGAAGTAGGGAACCTTAAAAAAACAAACTTGGCTCCGCTGTTCAACATCCAATCGTGCTTGGGCCCACATTCTTTAGGGCCCAAAAGGCCCAATGATGTACCGCAACCAGGAGCTTACCTTCTAAAAGCTCCAGAGTGCATCAGCTATTCTACCTGGCTATAGTTGGCTTAAAACTGTAGCTGCGTTCTGGGATGGTACGATGTCTCTACATATTAGACTGCATGGGTACTGCTTAGTATCAGCCAGGTCGTACCCTTTCAAAAGTCATATGACTCATGTCTTTAGAGTTGAGTAGCAATTCTGGTAAAGTTATAGTTTGGAGAGTAGCCTTGTTCTAACTTGGAATAGTTAGTATGAAGGACATTCCGCTCTGCCAACATCAGCAAAAGAACAGTCTGCTTGGTGGGGCATATCTGTCTTGTCCAGACCCTAAGAATCTGTCCTGATATTCATGGCAACCCAGTCAGCCCTGACCGGGCAGCACAATAGCTGTTGCATTCCAGCACAGCGGACCCAACATGCCTAACACTCTTTCTGCTAGGTACACCTGAATAGGTATTTAGTGTTTATTACGGGGTGGGGCGGGGCCACATTAGGGACACGGAGAGGGACGGGAACTTGATTTTCCCTGTCCATTACTTGGACAGGTTCCCGGGTTATGATTCCCGGCATTTTTCCTACATGGGGCCCTGTTTGTTCATGGCGAATAATATCTTATGACTATATCTGTTGACTTGTTATCTTCAATTATATATATAGTATGATCAACCTCCTATTTCAATAGCCTAAGGATTTATTGCTTATCTAACTCTGATTAGTGGTTCTCAGATATAATAGCTGTCTTTAGGTGTTAGGTACGAGGGCAGGATATCTTTCATGTATGGCTTGTGCATCTGATTTAGACGACTAATTTGAGCATATGATTTCGGCGTATAGGTAGTTTGATCTACTATTAAAGAGTCTGAGAGTTTGGCCAGTATGATTGAGAGTTTAATGTCAGTATTGTGTTATTTCTATTATATTGACATAAACGTAAGAAGGCTGAAATTTCCATGCTATTATATCTTCCCATCATATCTTTTTCCTATCTACCCTTCCTGTTACTTTTGAATGTGAATTCTACAATCATTGCCGCAGTTGTTGTTTGAGTATGATTTTCTGCAGTTCCTTTATTTCCGTTTCGATCCACCCCTCTGAGGGACGGATGTGAGTGCTGTTTAAATATATACAGAATATAAAGTGCCTGTACTTCTGGCATTCAAGTAAAGAGATATAAGAGCTATTTAACTGAGATGTTATGGCTTAACTGGGGTCATTGTTACTTGCTAGGGCCTTGGGGAGAAAGCTTTAAAATGAGGTTCAAGGAATGTAAATACTGTTTATTAGCTTGATTTGTAATGGAAAAAAAGGGTAGTAAGAGGATTTTGGCAGTGAAATTAGCTAGACTTTGAAATGATTTTTTTGCCAGATATGCTAGATAATGGTCATGTACCTTGCCGCCCCCCACTCCACGGTCAAGCCCCCCTTAACTATTGGGGTTGCCTCAGCCTTTTAGACGGTTGGCTATCCCTTCATTTGTTCCCGTTTTCCAAGCCTAGGCATATTAATTTTGGTTTGTTCCTGGTTTTCAAGCCTAGGCACAGCAATTTTGGTTCCCATTTAGGGAGAAGCTAAACTATGGCTGTAGGCCCGAAGGGTAATATCAGAGAGCATACTGTGGTAGGTCAAGGTCGGGTGAAGTACTTACGCAGCCGATTTGAAGCTGGACACTGCTTCTTGTGGTAGATATTGGCAAGCAAATCAGGAGGCAGAATGAGTTCGGCAGGAAGAGCGATGTAATTTGGTAAACTATAGAAAGTAATGGGTTCTCTACACTATTCGGGACTGTGGTCACCTTTTTCGGCATGGTATACTGGATTCTTTTACGAATCCTGCATCTAGCCAGTACTCTTTATTCGCTCACTGATATTTATGATAGGAAGCAGGGTCTAGCTTGAGATCAGGTACGCGAGTATTCATACTCGTACCAAAGTGGGAAGCAAATCTATGCAGTAATCCTAGGTTCATCGTGACAATACTGGGCAGTATACACTTAGCACAATTCTGAGAACTACACCACCTTCGAAGAACCAAGTTTTTCATATCACGATTACCAAAATACGCTTTCAGCCATGAAGGCAATACTAGAAAGTTTGCGCAAGGAGACCTAAGTCACAGGAAAACAAGTTATTTTAGGTTAACCTAAAAGTCTTGGACATGCAGGTGTGTAGCGAGACATGAGAAAAAAAATATAAAATAGGGCTTTTTAGACCTGAAGTGATCTGATTGCTGCAGAACAATAAATCAGCTTCAACACAACGCTCCTTTTGCAACTTATTCAATCATTCCTTGAATGATAATATTGTGCATTAGGTTCTAGATTATCACCTATGTTATGGCAGCCAGTATGGTCAGTATCATACCCAACTTTTGTATGAGACTCTGGAATCCTTGTACAGCCGGGGATCCTAATTTGAGGGCAATAGAGTATTACTCTACTCAATTGCCATCTTACAGGTATCAAGCCACCTAGAGTTGGCATGCAAAATTATTCAGAGATTTAGGTCTATTTTCAATTAACTGCCAGCTAAGTCCTCTTGAGCAAACATTCTACTGGCACCGCCCTTTGTTTTCATTATATGCTTCTTACATCATAGTTGTCACAATTATCCTTAACTTTGCTCTCTTTGGTTATCTCACCAATGATCGCTTCAGCTACCAGCTCTGCTTATACTTAGGGTGAGGGTTTGAAAATGAATAAAGGAATAGGTGAATGGGCCCTTAATTGCTGTGAGTAGCTGGGTAGCCTTGTTGTTGTAGTAAAAGCGGAATGGGCTTAGCACCTCTGATCTCTGCATATTGCTAAGTTACAAAAAGGAAAAATGAAGGAAATGAAATATCTATACATTGAGATGGGTACACAGTTTCTGCTACCATAATGGCATCTTTTTGAAATCCCAAGGTTGTGTTCTGTCATCTCAACATATGCATCATGTGCCGTTTGCTCTGTAAAGTGAACTACACTATAGCGGTTTCCCACAAAGGACCCAATGTAATGCCAGTGCTGCACTCTCTACGATCGTAGGAAAATAACGGAGTCTAGTGAATGTATGTTGGTTCATTGTAGAATGAGGTAGTGGAATACTTGGCTAATTAAAAGGTACCTGAGCGCATTGCATTTATCAGAAAAGCAAAAGCATTGATGAAATTGCTTAGCCGGATGTCACCCATTTTCACAAACACATCTGCCTAGGGATGACATCTTTCTTTGCACAAAAGCATTTTGGTGAATTCTAATTGGCCAAGTTGTTTAAAGGTACCACGAGGACAATGAATCTTGACTCCAAGTTGCGGAAAGCAGGTATTACCCCCAGTAAAGTCACCTATCGCAATAATCGCGCACCAGCTATGACTGACTTCCTCCAAAGCTTTGTAATTGTTGGTATTTGCATTGATTACTAGAGAGCCTGACATCCCTATTGTAAAAGCTTCCTCCAGCACATCTTCTTTTCTATGGTGAATCTTGCTATTAGTGGCTGTATATTTTGCGTACTCAATTGGAAGAAATGGACAAAACAAGGCCTCAACAGTTTGAGTTTACGGTAGGAGCTGCGGGCCAAATACCTTTAATGGTACAATAGAAGGCTTCATTTTATATCCTTACGCCGGGCATCGTCTTAACTTAATCTCTTTCGTGCGTGATGATATTCTGGGGATGAAGGCATGTTGTCCAATCGTACAATGCTTTGTTCGTAGAGTTTTATCTGTGATCTCTTCACCATCCAAGTTTTCCATTTGGAGAGATGAGAGTTGTAGCGTTGTGAGTTTTGTGACTTGTAGTGAAATGGTTGGCCGAAGCGGCAGGAAGCCCGTCATGTTTAAAACCGTCCCGTGTGCCTGCAGCACCATGCCTGATATGATGGGGAGCAATTGTTCGTGAAGCACGGTATTTGAGTACCGGTGGTTGAATTTGATATTACAGCCCACTTGCTTTACTGTTTCCAGCTTTTATTATATACAGACTACCATTCCTAATCATTGTATATTGTAAGCATAATCTCTATATAGTTATAATCTTAAATAAGAGAAAAGCACCTCAGGAGATCTACAGAGGCGTCTAAGTTTTGTAGGTTTCACAAGCAGGGTTTAGTGCCCTTACACGCTGCGAAATAAACAAAACTGAGGAGTAAAGTGGTGGCGGTGGGAGAGGGCGGTGGAAGAAGAAGATGTCGGTGAAAAGAAATCCTGTCTTGCTTATAATCGAATAGCATTTGTGAACAGAACTAGGATTACATACTGCCAAAACACAACTTACACCTACTCGCGATCAGCCTCCGTTGGTAATAGCAACTACTATTATAAGTTCCTGACATCAATAGACTGAACACTGCCAGTCTTACGGAGCTGAGAGTCCTTTGCCAAGAAACACCTAGTGTTCAGTCCATTCATGAAAGGAGCATGTAATAGCAGGTATTTTTGTAATCGCTGGGGGACAGTGCGTACTGGTAAATGGGGTTTTGGCAATATGCAATAGCAGTCGTATTCGAAAATGCGGTTCAATCATGGCCTATTCTTGTAGGATATTGTGTTTTGCCGGGATGATCTTCCTCAACTGCACTCTCCCACCACTGCCAATAAGCAACTCAAGCATCCTAAGACAATTCTTTCTCATCCAAGATAATACAGAATCAGAAATTACATACTTGTCTTTGATAATCACGGTATTCCGGGTAACTTGACGTAGTTGTCCATCAGCAAATATTAATCCTGCCTCGAAGGGGCGGGCGACGCGTCCAGATTCATCCAACGTTGTTTTTCCATACTCTGCGTACCCAGCGCCCGGACGCCATTCCCAACACCGATTGGGTCATGCCGTGACGTCGGACCTTACCGCCATCCCTCCGCCTCCCCTGATCCTCTGCTCTTCCCTCGCCCCTTATCTCACGTCCTGACATCTCTTGTCTTCTCTCGCATCTCAGCAGCATCCGGACAGCTGGCCAAGGTACTCCCATTTTCTACTGCTTCCGGGCTTGCGAATAACAACTTGCCGTTGATATCACCCTACTTATTCCTGCCGGTGTGCCTCCTACTACTAGTACTACTATGCCTGTGCACATCAGCAAAAGAAATACCTTGCGTTCTGTCTCTCCCCGCTCACCCTATGTGCCGGACGTTCTAGGCGCTTATAACGTAAACTCCTGTTGTGGGTGCGTCCGCCTGGGGTCATTCCGTCTGGAAGTGAAATGGCCGCGTCCAATGTGTCTGGATGCTAACCTGCGCGTCAGGACGCATTGGACGCGGCTCTTTTTGCGTCCTGACGCATTTGACCCCCCCTTGCGCAGCCACCCCCCTGCTACTCTACCCCCAGCACCCACCCTCTTCATCCCCTCGCTCCCAATGCACTCGTTCCCATGCTGCCCTTTTGCCGACGTCTTGTGGCCGCGACATCTCTCCTCACGGCCTCCCCCCCCGATACGCCCGCCCGCCAGCTGTCTTTCCATGATACCCTCTCTCCTTTAACCCCGTCACTAACGGCTCCCTCAATCCATTTCTCATCCGGAACCCCACCAACATCACCTCCGCTTCTTCCACACTCCTGGATTCCCTCAGTCCTCTCGCGTATTCAGTGGACGTTTCCCCGTCATTACTTCCTCCGCCCTGATCCCTCCCAACACGGTCAGCCCTTCCTCCTCCACCCTCTGATTTCAGCCCGTCTCCTCCCATATCCGGCGGACGTCCCCGGCACCCTCTCTTGCCCTTTCGTGCGGCTCTCTCCTCAGCTCTCCACATCCTATCTCGTCTACTCAATGCCTCTCGCCGCCTCCCCGGCCTCTTACCGTCGCTCGCGGGCTCTCACCATCTTCCCCGGCCTCTTACAGTCCGCTCGCAGGCTCCCACCGTCTTCCCCGGCTTCTAACAGCCCCCCAGACTCATTCCTGTGCCTGTCAACATACAGCTCCCAGCTAGACGACTTACCCAAGCCTGCGCAGTTTATCCCATCTGCCCGACACATTCCCATACCTTCCGAATCTACAATTGTCCGCTAGATGCCTTACTAATACCTGCGCGGCTTATAACCATCCGCGCAATTTATTCTCATGCCTTTCTTCCCCACGAACTCGCACACTACTATTGTTTGACCATTCTTGAACCTTTTAGAACCCGTAATTTAATTTAATTTAATTACATATATATACACGATCTGCGAGTGGTGATAAAACCATTCTTCCTATCCTCTCGATCGGTTTCTTCAACATGCGATTCCGCCTCCCCCGGGTCTTGGAACTGCGCTGCACCAACCAGTGCTCCCGGATTGGGCCCATGTTCTCGCCGCCGCTCCTGCCGACCATGTTCTCCTCCAGTATCGACAAGGCCGCCAGCGGCCTCCAATTCATCCAGCTCCATATCACTACCAAACTCCCGCCTCAATGCGTCCTCATCATTGTCATATCCTGCCGTCCTCTCAACCTGCTTTCCCCGCTCCTTCGTGATTCTGGCCTCCAATGTCGTCCTTATCAGCTGGATTATTCGACATTGCCAAACTCTTCCCGTTTTGCCCCAGGATCGCGTCTGACGTTCCAGCAGGGCTATCTATCCGTTAGCTAACCTTTCACCCAACTCGAGTCCTTGCGATTTTCAAAAGTGTCCGGATGCCCGGGCCGACGGCGATCGGGACACTTTTGAAACCTCCCAGTTCACATTGTTTTTCTTACCCCTGGAAGTGGCCCTTGTGAAAGCCACATTATCAATACAGATGCCAGTCCGCCAACCTCGCAGTGAATGACATAATATAGCGGCTGTCAGACAGATAAATGGGCCATCGATCTTATCCAGGAAACCCTCATCCGTCATGCCTTTCCTTTTCGGGCCAGAGTAATATTGAGCAAATATCACACCTGGAATCTGGGGTGCTAGGAATGTAAGAGAAATTGGCTACCTGCTGGATGAGATCGATTTAGTTTTACTCTGATTAGAAACAATCCCGACACATGTCAAAAAGATACCTCATAGCTGCCAGGCAGGCAAATGAACCTATCCTCCGCCAGTAGGTATTCCACTCTTCGTGCACAGGCTGTAGGATCCTCAACATCAGCAAAAATAATACCTTGCGTCCTGTGCACCCCGTGCGTCTGACGCCCGGGACGTCGGAATGCTAATCGCGAATCAGGACGTAACGTCGGATCGACGTCGCGTCCTGACTTTGCGTCACCTAGCGCCATCCGTCCTGACGCCATCCAGACACGGAC
>Ga0307513_10004989_pt1 | contig 17590 bp, 14 predicted proteins | sample 15_EM_MG_FD_202174 | JGI IMG/M metagenome (GOLD analysis project Ga0307513, IMG submission 202174) | Populus trichocarpa ectomycorrhiza microbial communities from riparian zone in the Pacific Northwest, United States - 15_EM | ecosystem: Host-associated > Plants > Roots > Unclassified | place... | reverse complement strand
AATGCTTTCCTAATACATGATGATTTAACCTTCGCGATACAATTGCTTGCGCCATCTCCTTTACTAGGGACATCTTTGCTGGATGTCCCCACTCATCCAAACGCTCGCACCATCGGACTACTGAGTTCTCCTCATATGGTGTCAAAACCTGCATCCTCGCATGCCCGCTCACCCGGGATACCGCCCCCTTCAGCCTACCCCGCAATGTTGAATAGGCGATCCCATACTTCTCCGCTGTACCTTTAATCGACGCTTCCGAGGTCTCCTGGTAGAACTTGACCGCCGCTTGAAGCAAAGCTTCCTTTTCATCCTTTGGCAGCTTCTTGATGGGCGGCATCTATGGTGATTTTGTATTGATTCGGTAATATATGCGACTGGGGTGATTGTTGTTATTGTGGGCGGGGTAAGTGTTGAGACCAGCTTGGCGCCGAGCCGGATCCCGGTGCCGATCCGTTTCCCGGTCAACGACGTTAGGAATGCTCTCCTCAACTAGGGGAATTGTACACCCGATCATAACAGATATCCACACTTCCCCGCCTATGCCTCCCCTTCTCTTTTGTCTATTCCCATGCTGACAAGAGGAAGACAAAGTCCCCCCTGTTAGCCTCCAAACATGCGACTCTCCCACTATCCCTTTCAGCTCCTCCGCTTTCGCTTTAGCAGATGGATCAAGCACGTTCTCATTGCGTGAGGGCATCCCTGAAAACTATACGAGCAATGAAACAATAACACAATAACGCCTAGCAGCATCTTGCGACATCCAATATATCCCCAAGATTCCTCACCGGGCTATTCATTCCATTAGTTTCCCTAGACTTCGGAGTAGGGATTTGTAGAGCACAAATAAATCACGAAAAATCACTGATCCTGTCTTGTTGTCCCCACTATTTCGGTGCTTAATTTATGCTCAAGCATAATCTAGTAGTCTAACATATGATAGGATTGTATACTACCGTAGAAATTTGAATAATTGGACGGTGTGCTATGAAGTCCGGGATTCCCTTCTCTAGAAACAGGGCAAAAAACACAGCAAAAACATGGCCCCTTTCCCCCCTCTGAGACAGAAAACAAAGAAGAAAAAGGAAAAGAAAAAGGAAAGAATTCTTGACCCTACTAGGAGAGGAAAGTCCAATGACACCATCCAATTGTTCAAGTTCTTAGGGTATACCAGGCTTGTAAGATTGGGAAGTTTGAGTGCGACTAAAATCACAAACATGAAGAAGAACAAGATGGCCATATCTCTATGAAAACTCCTTGTAATGTACGGGCGGTTGCCTGGGTGCTACTCGGCCTTAGAAGGCACCTGTAGTTCCACCTGGCTGGCCCAGGCTTTTTGAAACCCCTTGGCGGGGATCACAGGGTGGGATTGCTGTAGGTCACTCCTGGATTTATCCTATAGTTTGTGAATTTCTGTTAACAACCCACCACTCATACCAAAGCTCAAAAGGTAGAACATATGGTGGAAAGTGCTTAAAAGGTGTACCAAGGGGGTGCAGTTTTGGAATGCTTGTATTTGGCCAGGGCAAAGGTGTAACAGGTTTATTCCTGTCTAACAAAAATACAGTAGGACCGGCGATAGACCTGCTAGCGCTGGTACGAAGGGAGGCTTCAAGGGACCGGTAGCTAGAAGGATAATAGTTGAAGGACAAATTGGACTCAGGGATTGCCGTTCACCCAAGTGTATTCCTAGACTGAAGGTCTGTCGAAGTCTGCTGTCTCCTGCTAGCCAGGAGACTGGTTTAAATACAAAACCCAAGAGCGATAGCCTTCCTGCAATCACGATCATTACGAGTAGCTGCCCACATACCAGAATCCTGTAACCCTGCAAGACCAAAGAAAGAAACAAAGAATGCTCAGCCTTCGCCAGTATTACATGACCATTCCATACCCGAATCCTAAATATAAACTTCCAGCAAAGCAAACTAAACATAGCAATATGATAGCATAGCCTATCTGACTCAGAGACAGTGGTGGAGCTGAAATCAAATCAAATAAACCAAATATAAATCAACTAAACATAGAAGATCCTGCACTGCGCGCTCCTGTGTACCGTTACCGGAACATGTATACATGTTACAGGAAAAGGGAGTGAAATATTTCTATCAATCTCACCGTATGCCAACCAACTCACAGCTATCCCAAATACCAACCGTGCGATGTATCCTCACCTGGGGGCTCAGGTTCTAAAATAACCTCAATGGGGAGGGAAAGTAGAAGAAAGATATAGGAAACAAAAAGCACTATGATACACAGAAACGTGAGGTAGCTTACTCCGCCAGGAATCCACTAAGGGAAGGTGAAGGATAAGACAAGAAAGAAGAAATGGTGGAAGCACAGGAGGTGAATTGGTAAAGAGGAGGCTACCCGCGCAAAATATCCTCGGTGTGTATTCTTGTTCCAATCACAATTCGGACTTCGTATCTTGATCGAATAGCCCATGGGAAATAAATATATCAAGGGTTGGGGGGCAGCTTGGTGGTGTGAAAAGGGTATGAAGGAGTGGGTTCACGACATGTGTGCATCCATCCCCAATAGGAGTGATAGATGTGGTAGAAGGTGCTAGGGGTGAGGGAAAAGGTTGCACCTGAAGTGCCGCAAAAACTGAGGGATCGCTGTAATACAAGGATTCAAGGGCCTTGAAGGTTTCGAGAAGGCAAGATCAGGGGTAGCGTCGGATTTGAGGATGGGTGATGGAGCGGATACTGGAAGGTAAGCTTCAAGTTGATTCGATGGAGACTGGTCAAGTGGGGCGAGATGAGTGGCGTGACTGATCTGATGTCTTATATCAGGAATAGTGGCTCCTTGTTGTGATCCATAGCCAGATTTAATTTCCTCTTGAGCACTTGGAGCAGGGACAAAGACTTTCATATTGGGCCACTGGTTTGTGATGTTTTGTGGATAAAAGGCTTTAGTTCTGATAACAGTTTTATCACACAGGTTAAAGATAGTCTTTTTCGGAGATGTAAGATGAGAAACTGGTGGAGTGATGTTAATGATGCAAAGCTCCTGTAGGCCTCTGAACTCGGGTATTTGTTCAAAGGCTGGTAGGGCCCATAGGAGATGGAATATCTGACGGGCGAGCATGACCTCTCTATCTTGTATACTAATCAGCTTCATAGCCTAATGACTCTATAAGCTTAATGATATATAATAATAATGTTAATGATAATAATAATAATAATAATAAGTTTTATCACATCAGTACCGGCAAACCGTTTTAGGTAGGCGAGCTGTGTCCGACTGCGGTGATCTGAAGAAGTGGGATTGACATCCACTCTCTGGAGTAGGATCTTCACTATGCCCTCATGTCCAGATCTAACAGCATGTGATAATGGTGTCCGGCCGCGTTCATCCGGGGAACCCGAATTGACATCCGCTCGCTCTAGGAGTATCTTCACCACGCCCTCATGTCCATATTTGGCAGCATACGATAGTGGTGTCTGGCCAAACCCATCCGACAAATCCGGATTGACATCCCCTCGCTCCAGAAGTATCTTCACTATACCCGCATGCCCAGATCCTGCAGCACGTGATAGTGGAGTCCGGCCAAATACATCCGACGAATCCGAACCAACATCCGCTCTCTCCCCAAGAGTATCTTCACTATGCCCTCATGCCCAAATTCGGCAGCATAAGATAGTGGTGTCCTGCCGTATTTATTCGGAAAATCCCGTTTGACATCCCCTCGCTGCAGAAGTATCTTCAATATACTCTCATGTCCAGATCCGGCAGCATATGATAGTGGTGTCCGGCCGAATTCATCCGGAAAATCCGAATTGGCATCCCCCCGCCACAGGAGTATCTTCACTACGCCCTCATGTCCAGATCTAGCAGCATATGATAGTGGTGTCCTGCCATTTTTACTGGCCGAATTCGTATCAACATCAGCTCGTGCGAGGAGTATCTTCACTATGGCCTCATGTCCAGATTCGGCAGCCTGTGATAGTGGTGTCTGGCCGCGTTCATCCGACGAATTTGGATTAACACCCGCTCGCTCCAGGAGTATCTTCAATACACCCTCATGTCCAGATTCGACAGCATGCGATAGTGGTGTCTGGCCATCCCCATCTGACGAATTCGGATCGACATCTGCTCGCTCCAGGAGTAGCTTCACTATACCCTCAAGTCCAGATTGGACAGCATGTGATAGTGGTGTCCGGCCGCGTTCATCCGACGGATTCGGATTAACATCCGCTCGCTCTAGGAGTATCTTCACCACACCCTCATGTCCAGATTCGACAGCACGCAATAGTGGTGTCCGGCCAAATATGTCCGACGAATTCGGATTGACATCTGCTCGCTCCAGGAGTAGCTTCACTATACCCTCACGTCCAGATCGGACAGCATGTGATAGTGGTGTCCGGCCGTGTTCATCCGACGGATTCGGATTAACATCCGCTCGCTCTAGGAGTATCTTCACCACACCCTCATGTCCAGATTCGACAGCATGCGATAGTGGTGTCTGGCCATACCCATCTGACGAATCCGGATCGACATCCGCTCGCTCTAGCAGTATCTTCAATACACCCTCGCGTCCGGATCCGGCAGCACGTGATAGTGGTGTCCGGCCAAATACGTCTGACGAATCCGAACGGACATCCTCTCGCTCCATGAGTATCTTCACTATTCCCTCACGCCCAAATTCGGCAGCATACGATAGTGGTGTCCGGCCGTATTTATTCGGCCAATCGCGTTTGACATCCCCTCGCTCCAGAATTATCTTCAATATACTCTCATGTCCAGATCTGGCAGCATATGATAGTGGCCCCAAACCCCTCACATCCTCTTCATCGGGGGTCACACTACCGTGCTGTAGGAGCAGCTCGACCAAGTCCTGATCCCCGGCCTTCACAGCATGTGTGAGTGGTGTCAGACCCAGTCGATCAGGTAAAGTCGGATCTACATCTCCCCGCTGAAGAAGTAGCTTCGCAACCGCGGAATTCCCATATTTAATAGCCCATATTAGTGGTGTTGAACCATTGTGATCACACCCGTTCAAGTCCCATACTTTCATGTCCACCATAGCAATCGCGATTTCTAGAACCCCCATATATGCGACGCAGTGTAGTCCAGTATACCCGTGAAGGTCGGGTTGCCTACCACCCCAACGATCTTCGAAGGACAAGAAGTCCACCGTCTCCTCGCTAAGGAGGATGTGAGCTGATATGTGGTTCGTGCCCCGTTCAAGAAGTTGTAGTGCTAGCAGTTTGACACGTTCTGTTACATCCTTCCTGGCATGAAATCCCCAGTAACATGAGGAATAGTGGAGAAATGGCATCGTTGATGGTATAGACCCGGGAGTAGTTGAAAGTTCACAGACGGAGAGAAAGTTTAAATAGGTGAGGCATATTTCGGCCATCATCGAGTGGGGTGTGATGAACAAGGTGGCATGTGCTGCAAGATACTCTTGAAGTGTAAAATGCACGAGACGGACTATTGATGATTGCTCATCAATTGTGACAAGTCCTAATGTGCAACTCAACAAGGTCCGTATTGACGGGATATTGTGGGCATTGAGGTCCGTGGTTCCGGCTTCCACAGCCAACGCATGGCTGAGCTCTGCCACCGTTAGTGGCCGTTCGGAGCATGAAATCCACATCAGTGCTTCCATTCCCAGCTTCACTCGATTCCCCCTCTGCTCCTTTATGCGATCCAATGTTGTGCTGTATGCATCATCTAAACCAAAGCCGTTCGTCATCTTCAGGAGCGTTTGTCTTCTCTGATGTATTGTCGCATCTTCGAGAATTGCATCCATAATTAGGGAAACGAGAAGAAATCTACAGACTAACGTTAGCTAATAACCTTTTATTTACTATGGCTGTATTTTACATACGCCCCCGAGATTTTGTCCGGAATTATTCTGAGGATATCGGCTTCCAACTCTGGATCCATTGCATCTGACTCTGGGTCCTTTTTCAACCTCATAGCAACATATGCACAAACGTCCTGCTTGGTAGGCCTTATAGGGGATAGATCGGGATATTCGGGGAAATATTTCTTCACTTCCTCTCGAATATGTGGCCTTCCTGTAGCGAATAGTCGAATGTTTAGGCACTCCCTGACAATGTGCTGTAAAGAGTCCCAAAGTTCAGGGCGATGCTTTGTGGGAAACTCATCTAAAGCGTCAATGCAAATGAATGCACGCTGCAATGATGTGACGGACTTGATGAGCATTGTGTGGATTTCAGTCAGCCGGAGCTTCTTGCCGTCAAGCTTCCCCTGCCCGCGTTCAAAAGCCTCCTTTATCTCTCCCTGGGTTGATCCCACCCCCGCAACTAGTTGCTTCAAGAGGGCTGCTAACACTCCAGTCGCTGATTGTGATTTATGAGCGTGGAAGTCACAGTAGACACAAGCCACGGCCACACTGTGCCCATGAAACGTATCGCACAATGTATCTATTACAAGAGAGCTTTCATTTTCGGACCCGAGTTAGTTTTGAACTACACAGGTACTCCAAAAGCGCTGCTTTTACACACCTCAGATATGTCTTCCCCACTCCCGGATCTCCATAACAGAATAACACAGGATTAACTGCCCGATCTTCGCCCGCATGCCATTCCTCAAACTCACTCGTCCCAAGAAGCCAGTCCCCTACTCCCTCCATCCGGCCATCACGCACCGCCTGGTGCCTTTCCCGAGGTGCCATAGGAGACAACCACTCCAGGATCTGGCGCTTCTCATCCGACACCGATATCTCGCAGTTATTCCACACATTCTTATAAATATCCGTCACGTTACCAACGTTTTGGTTTATAGTAACGGCCGGCTTTTGATATGCTGCAGAACCCATCTTGACCTGTATATCGCTCTTCTTGTTGCTATTAATGGCGGTGGTGGGTGTCTTTCGTAGATTAAGAGGGGGGGGGTAACAAGGATTGCAAGGCGATTTTTTCAAGCAGGTTTGGGCAAAGGTGACTGGAGGCGGAGGATTAAAGCTTTTCAAGCACCAAGCGAGGACTGGTGCTGTCCCGGGCCAAAAACTCCAAAATCAAGTTGCTTTTTTCCCGGTGTGCTGCTTCCAATGAAACATAGTTCCCCCTGCAGGCCTCGAGATTGGAATGCCAAAGCCTATTCCTCTATCCAATCATTTCCTTGCCAAGCCGAAAAACTTACCCACCGATCAAACCAACAAGAGGAACTCACAACCTTGTCCTCTGTGCTCGTAGTCAAAACATCTCCCTACTCCCAGAATATTTTTTCCATCAACGGAAGGAAAGACTCCCAGTTCCGGGCAATAACTCTAGATACCGTCCTCCCCTTCGCCACAACTTGAATGACTCCCATAGCGTCAATTCTCGAAATTGGGGTTTATTCTTCAAAATCCATAGTGCTCCTAAAGCTAGCCCATGACAACAGTTCCATAAGTGAATGTCAAAGATTTCCTTTGTGCCGATAATTTGGTTTGGCGATCTACTCTAGCTGTGAATACCTCTACCAGTATCTCAAGTTGGCCACTGCCCCTAATAGTCGAATAGTAGCTAAACTATCGGTTAACTCCTGCGTCACCTCCGGCCGAGTTCCCAGCGTGATAAGATGCCGGCTGGATACGTACTCGCGGTGTCGGAGCGTTTTTAAAAAAGACTGCTGTTGCATACCACCAAAATTCGGCCTTTTTTCTTGGATTTGGGCGGTATGTAATAGCAGTCTTTTTTTAAAACGCTTCGACATCGCGAGTACTCGAGTAGTTTATGCAACCCGCATTAGCGCTGTACTGAGTACAGCGGACTATTGCGTACCGCCAATGTCCTGAGGCTTTGAACGATTCTTGGCCTGTATGCGCAAGCAGTCCATCTTACAATCCACAAGCAACGATGAGTGCGAGGAAGAATCAAAGCGCCGATAGTTTTCAAAAGGCCAGGTGGAAACACAACCAAGCAATATTCAGCTCGTTTCCATCCGGGTTACCGTATCACAGCTAAAGGTTCTTGCACCTAGCGAGAAGGTTCGCTTGAACTACTGTAAAAACTCGTGAAACCCACCGCCAGATCATTAGCCGCACCAACACGTCAGGCAGACTGTCGGGGAAAAAAAACGTTTTCAGGAGATTAGAGATCCTAAGACAGAGATGACTAAAGTGATGCCTCAGTACTCGCGGTAGGGGTGAAGTATTGGAACAAACTAGGGTCAAGATGGCCAATGCAAAATTTCCTTCATTCAGATCGCCGGGTACCTAAGAAGGAAACTAACCGCTCTTTTTTCTGTTCCTCGCACAGACATTTACCCCCCTGTTTGTTCCAATACTTTACCCCTACTGCGAGCACTCTCCAGCGATTATGTGCATAGGTACGATCACATAGCTAATATTAGCTATAGTCTGAAGTTTGCACATCTGCGAATTTGTAGTAACAAACCAAGAGTCGCTTATTAACCTGTGTCTTAGATACTGACAGGGGCGGCACAAAATTTTGCAATGTCTCAGCAGTCCAGGAGATAGCCCCTTTAACAACTTTCTCTCAAATATACCTATGGACACTGGAAGCTCTTATCGCAATTCGTTGTACTAAATCATAAAAGTACTTACTACCGGTAGAGTGTTGGCGAAGCGTTTCCAATGGCTAAGTGGTACCCCGAAGGTACGAGAATTTTGCGAATGCGGCTGGGCACTACGGGGATAAGATGGGACTCCCACGCGAAAAAGGAGTAATAGAGTGGTGGCCCCAATGTAATTGGGTGAGCGGAAAAGAGACGATATGCCGGGAGTTGAGGGGTTCCTGCTCCCGAGGGCCGAAGCGAGGCTTGCCTACGAAATCGAACGAGTAAGACATCAAATGAAGGAATCACAGGGCCAGGCAAAGGAAATCCCGGAAACGAGAAGGAGCAGCCATGCCCACGTGGCATACGGAGGGGATAGTGCTGCCCTACTCTATGGCGGCCATCGGCGAAGAAAATTGCATCCAGTTGCCTGGCAACATCTCTAAACACTGTCGACCACCCCAGAGCTATCTCGAGTACTGGAATGACTAGCGCATTGTCAAATGTAAAAAGAAGAGCTTATCTTTCTTTTAACCTTACTACTCGCCTATGATACGGTACAACGCTCGGGTGCTGTACCGTTGCCCAGGACTCCACCCTACCGAACAACCCGTTGTCCCGGATGAACTTTCCCGAATTCTGAACTTTTTTTCGACACCAAAACCTAGCCTGCTGTCCCGGATAATCCGCTTGCCCTGGCCAGATTCATGGATTTTAGCCATCGGGGATCGCGAGGTGCAACTGCACTTGGTATTGCCTAATGTGTTAGCAAGCGGGCTAGTACTCGTAATTTTCTGACGTTTGTAAACACAACTGCTATTGCATAACACTAAAATCCTGAGGCTCTGGTCGATTCTTTGCCTATATGCAATAGCAGTTATGTTTACAAATGCCAGAAAATCATGACTTGAGTATCTCATGCTATAGGGGGATAACATTTATAAGTTGGCTTGTTACTCGTGGGGAGAATGAAAATTTGCTTTCATGCATACTCATAAAGGCCTAAGCATCTGACTAACCCTGAGCTTGGCAGGCAGTCTATTTTACAATATTCAGGCAATTACGAGCACGAGAGAGAATTCAAGTCCAGACCATCTTCCAATGGCGGGGTGAACACAAGACTGAACAAAGCTCAGCTCGCTTTCAGTACTATACCCCTTCCGCTAGCTCCCAGCTACTGACCACTGAACCACCCGCATCTGTTGCACAAACTCACTCTTGCGCCGAGGCCTTTTTCTGCTAACTTGCATCAAAGTCCCCATGCGCAAACTCTCTGGTATCCTCAGGCCCGCATGCCAACCCCCCCGCCGTCATATCCATTATACGACTGGAACACATCTATCATGGCGACACACGACTCTATTTATCCATCGTCCGTAAACAAATTTACCTCTGGCGCCTCATAACGATGGATGGCTCGCCATTCTATAGAGTTTGGGATACGGTTAGTAGCTCAATAATGATCCCTTGGATGGGGGAATGCGCCTAAACATGCCATTAATGTAAACAGCAGATAAAACCTGAAGACTCATCCCCGAGCAGAAGAAATATTCACAAATTAGACTTTTAAACGGATTAACGGATTGATAGCGACAGATAAAATGAAACGCCGAGAGTTCGCAATAAAAATACGATCGCTAGCGCAAGACCATGGGTGAGTGGTGAAGCTCGCTTACTCTCTTCTCTTCGCTATCGCTCAACGAATAATAAAAACATGAGTAAGTTGCCCTCCGGTCCTTTAATCCATCACCACACATATCCACACTTGCCCACCTATGCCTCCCCTCCCATTTTATGTACTCCCGTCTTAACGAAGCAAGACAAAGGCTTACACTCATGGTAGCCTCCAGATATGCGACTCTTTCACTATTCCTTCCGGTTCCTCCGCTCTCCTTCCCGCAGATGGATCAAGGACATTCCCGAAGCCTGAGCGCATCCCCGAAAACTATACAAACAATGAAACAATTTCACGAGCCCGACCAGCAGCATCTCGTGACCCCCACTCTTACCCGGGTTATTCACTCCATTAGTTTTTCCCAGATTTTCGGAGTAGGGATGGGTAAGCCGAAATTCTTGTAATTTGCCTATGTTCGGTAAAGAGTGTCTTGCGGTCCTTATTATTTCTATGTCATCCGGAAGTGTCATATATATACACTAGCTCGACTCTGCATAAAAACTTTTTCTTCCATCGCCAACAATTCCCTCCCTTTTTCATTCAACCTCCTGCTCCTCCAAAGCCACCCCTTCAGACCATTTCCTCAGATCTTACTCCCTTGCATCTCTTTACTAGTCCCATCCTCTTACAAAATTTCCTTCTCTTACCACAATCCCGAATCCTTCTGACACTGCCCTCTTTTTCCCAATCGGTATAGTATAACATCCCGCGTGTTATATCTCTTAGCGAACCTTAGTCCTAAACATCTGATCTCTCCTAGAACCCTGCTTAGAACCTCCCAAACATCTCTGCTTGAGCTAACACTTCAACCATGCGCACCATTGCTTCAACTACCTTATCAATAAACTATCTTCAATATTCAGTGTCCCTAAGCATCCCGTCCGCCCTGTAGGCACCTGCAGGACTCCAGTTCCGGGCGTCCCGGGCATCTGTCTCAAGCTGTAGGGCAAGGGGCGTCCGTCCTTTTGGAAAGACTACCGTCCAAGAAGGTGACTGCAAGGCCCTACAATCCTCCATAGATCGGTAACCCCCGAACGGTATCTGCAGTCCTTGCCCGTCACCTGCAGTCTTATCCTTGCCCCCAAAAAACAATGTCACCCTCTAAAGGGGCCCGCTTTCCCAGCTAACTATTACACCCCGGGGGTTCCGCAGCCCGGGGTCAATCCTAGAGGCGGTCCAGCCCGTCCGGCGCTTTTGACACTCCCGCGGCAGGGCCCTGTAGGAGCCCGGACTGCTGGGGACACATGATATATCAACTGTCATGCCAGATTTCGATTCTTAATTCATGCTCGGGCATAGCGGTCTAACATATCACAGTTCTGTACACTGGAGAAGGCTTGTAAGATTTGGAAGTTTGAGTGCGGCTAACACAACAAGAATGTAGAGGTATAAAGTGACCATATCTTTACAAACACTCTGTGTACGGTACAGCGCTGGTGGTTGTCTAGGCGCCATGGGCTTTGACAGCCATCTGTGGTTTCCACCTGACTGGGCCAGGCTTTTTAAAACCATGTCTGAGCTGGTCGCGTGGGATCACTGTAGAGGACTAACGTGTTTATAGTATAGAATTACATGAATTTCTATTAAAAATATATCATACATATCAAAGTTCAAAAGTTGGAACGCGGTGCTGTAAATGGATTAAAATGTCATATTGGGAATATACAAGTAACAGGACCAAACTCCCTTATTCAAAGCCATAATAGCATGAACACTCTTTCAAAAAGAGATATAGAACATTATTGTACCCAGCGAACGCCAACCTCTTATAAATCGCGATATATACGTACCAATCGTATGCGTGGGGAAGAATAAAGTGTAAAGACAGACAATGTTCGGTGACTTGCTCTTCAACAGTTGGGCGTAAACGGGACTCTTAAGTACAAAAAAATCATAACTACTCATACAGGAGTATCACGCCATTCCCTTCCCTTCTCACGCCATCCTTCTTACCCCTCTTTACCTCACTGCTTTCCTACATATTCTACCGCCCTTCTCGGATGCTTCACCGGGTTCCAGACTCAACGGTGAAGCCACCGATATCCTTCTGGCATGTTCTAATGTTCTAACATCAGAGATGGGTACCAATAGCGTATGGTGAGGTGCGGTGATGAATCAGAAGTGAGCGCCGGTGATTAACAAGACAACCAACTCACAGCACTCCCAAACACCAACCATGAAATATATTCCCACCTACTGCCCCCGGCTCTCAAGTAAGCGCAATAGGGGAGGGAAAATAGAAGGAAGCTATCCCCTAAACTGCTGAAATATTCAGGCCAATTTAAAATGTTGAACACTAGCCTATTTGAGGACTCGGGAACAGACCTGCGCTGACGATCTCTTTTCCATCATGGCCATGCTGAGCGCCACAGATTTTGCCCAATAGTATAGTTTATGTGAATTTCGGTTAACAATATATCATGCATGTTGAAGTTCAAAAGTCGGAACACGATACTGTAAACGGATTAATATACAAATAGCAGGACAAAAAGCCCTGAGTCCAAGCTATCGTACCAAGAATACTCTTTTAAGAAGGATATGAAAAAGAAAAAAATACGACCAACCCCACCGCACGCCAACCAACTCAGAGCCACTCCGAACACCAGCCATGAAATATACCCCACCTATAGACTCCCGGTCTAAAACAAAATAACCTCAAATGAGGGGAGAGGGAAAATAGCGGAAATGCCATAAGGGAAAGAAAAACACTATCATACACAGAAACAGGACCCAATTTACTCATGAAGGCATCCCCGCGAAGCAGGTGAAGCACAAGACAAGAGAGAAGAAATGGCGGAGGAGCGAGGAGTGATACGACCAATAGGATGTTACCTGTACAAAATGTTCTTGGCGTGTTTTTGCTGGAGCGGCAATTCCGACTTGGCATCCCAGACGAATGGCCTTCTGGTAAAATAGATATATATCTTACAGGGCTGGAAGCGGATTTGTAGTGTGCATGTGGATACAATTTTCGTGATAGGGGTGTGAATGCGTGCGCTCATGAGGTGTGCCTAGATATCTAACGGTTGCTAGGCAAAGCCTGATATAGCCTTCGATAAGAGTGGTGGATGTTCTAGAAGGACTTAGGGGGGAGGGGAAAGCTTCTGCCTAACGCGCCGCAAGGAATGGGGGATCTCTGTAATAGAACGTTTTAAGGACCTTGAGGGCCCGGAGATGGCGGAATCAGGGGCAGCATGCGGTTTGGTGATGGGGGATGGAGTGGATGCTGAAAGGGGTGGTTCAAGTTGGTTCGATGGAGACAGGTCGGGTGAGGAGAGAGGAGTGGCGTCAGTGATCTCGTGCCTTGTCTCGGGAATAATAGCTGCATGTTGTGATAAAGGACTGGACTCTGCTTCCGCTTGGGCACTCGGGGCGGGGCTAGATACTTTCGGCATTAAACCCCTATTATGTGGTGTTTTGTGAAGAGAGGGCCTCTGGTCTGATAACAGTTTTATCACACCAGTACACTCAAAGCCTCGTGCGTAGTCCAGCGGCGTCCGGCCGTTTACATCCGACGAATCTGGATTGACATCCGCTCGCTCTAGTAGTAATTTCACTATACCATCAAGTCCAGATGCGGCAGCATATGATAGTGGTGTCCGGCTATAGTTATCCGACGAATCTGGATTGACATCCGCTCGCTCCAGGAGTATCTTCACTATGCCCTCATGTCCAGATTCGGCAGCAAATGATAGTGGTGTCCGGCCATCGCCATCCGACGAATCTGGGCCGACATCCGCTCGCTCCAGGAGTATCTTCACTATGCCCTCATGTCCATATTGGGCAGCAAATGATAGTGGTGTCCAGCCACTTTCATCCGACGAATCTGGATTGACATCAGCTTGCTCCAGGAGTATCTTCACTATACCATCATGTCCAGATTGGGCAGCATATGATAGTGGCGTCCGGCCATATTTATCTGACGAATCTGGATTGACATCCGCTCGCTCCAGGAGTATCTTCACTGTACCATCATGTCCAGATTGGGCAGCAAATGATAGTGGTGTCCAGCCACTTTCACCCGACGAATCTGGGACATCCGCTCGCTCCAGGAGTATCTTCACTATGGCCTCATGTCCAGATTCGGCAGCAATTGATAGTGGCGTCCGGCCGTTTACATCCGACGAATCTGGATTGACATCCGCTCGCTCTAGTAGTAATTTCACTATACCATCAAGTCCAGATTCGGCAGCATATGATAGTGGTGTCCGGCCAGATTTACTGGACGAATCTGGATTGACATCCGCTCGCTCCAGGAGTATCCCCACTATACCATCATGTCCAAATTCGGCAGCATATGATAGTGGTGTTCGGCCACTTTCACCCGACGAATCTGGATTGACATCCGCTCGCTCCAGGAGTATCTTCACTATACCATCATGTCCAGATTGGGCAGCATATGATAGTGGCGTCCGGCCGTATTTATCTGACGAATCTGGATTGACATCCGCTCGCTCCAGGAGTATCTTCACTGTACCATCATGTCCAGATTGGGCAGCATATGATAGTGGCGTCCGGCCGTATTTATCTGACGAATCTGGATTGACATCCGCTCGTTCCAGGAGTATCTTCACTGTACCATCATGTCCAGATTGGGCAGCATATGATAGTGGCGTCTGGCCGTATTTATCTGACGAATCTGGATTGACATCCGCTCGCTCCAGGAGTATCTTCACTATACCATCATGTCCAGATTCGGCAGCATATGATAGTGGCGTCCGGCCGTATTTATCTGACGAATCTGGATTGACATCCGCTCGCTCCAGGAGTATCTTCACTATACCATCATGTCCAGATTGGGCAGCATATGATAGTGGTGTCCGGCCGTCTCCACAAGGCGAATCAGAGCTGACATCACCTCGCTCAAGCAGTATCTTTACTATGCCCTCATCTCCAGACCTGGCAGCATATGACAGTGGTGTTAGGCCTCCCTTGTCCGATAAGGTAGGATTGAAATCTCCTTGCTCAAAGAGCAGCTTCGCAAGCATAGAATTCCCATACTTAACAGCCCAGATGAATGGCGTCGCGCCCTTGGAATCACGCTGATTCAAGTCCCATACTTTCATATCTACCATTGCAATCGCGATTTCGGCAATCCCCATATATGCGATGCAGTGTAGTCCAGTATACCCCTGAAGGTCGGGATGCCTACCATAGTAAAGATCCTTCCAGGACAAGAAGTCAACCGCCCTCTCGCTAAGGAGAATGTGAGCTGATATGTGGTTCGCATCTTGTTGAAGAAGTTGTAGTGCTAGCAGCTTGACACGTTCTGTTACATCCTTCCTGGCATGTGATCCCCAGTGGCATGAGGAATAGTGAAGAAATGGCATTGTTGATGGTATAGAACCGGGAGTAGCTGAAAGTTTGCAGACGGATTGAAAGTTTAAATAGGTGAGGCATATCTCAGCCATCATGGAGTGGGGTGTGGTGAACAAGCTATCGTGTGCTGCAAGATACTCTTGAAGGGTGAAATGCACGAGACGGACTATTGATGATTGCTCATCAATTGTGATAAGTCCTAACGTGCAACTCAACAAGGTCCGTATTGAGGGGGCATGGTGGGCATTGAGGTCCACGGTTCCTACTTCCACAGCTAATGCATCGCAGAGCTCTGCCGCTTTTAGCGGCCGTTCGGAACATGAAATCCACATCAGCGCTTCCATTCCTAGTCTGACTCGATTCCCTCTCTGCTCCCTTATGCGATCCAATGTTGTGCTATATGCGTCATCCAAACCAAAGCCGTCGGTCATCTTCAGGAGCGTTTGTCTTCTCTGATGTATTGTCGCATCATCGAGAATTGCATCCATGATCAGGGAAACCAGAAGAAATCTAGAAACAAATGTCAGTTAATAACCCCGGATTCATTATAGCCGGGTTCTGCATACGCCCCCGAAATCTTATCGGGAATAATTCTCAGAATATCTGCCTCCAGCTCCCGATCCATAGCATCCGGCTCCGGGTCGTTTTTCAACCTCATAGTAACATATCCAAAAATATCCTGCCTAGTAGGCTTTACCGAGGACAGATCCGGATATTTGGGGAAATATTTCTTCACTTCTTCTCGAATATGTGGCCTTCCGGTAGTGAATAGCCGAATGTTTGGACACTCCCGAACGATCTGCTGTAAAGAACCCCAAAGTTCAGGTCGGTGTTTTGTGGAGAACTCATCTAAAGCATCAATACAGATAAATCCCCGTCCCAATGATGAAGCCGACTTGATGAACATCGTGCGGATTTCTGCGAGTCGGAGCGTCCTGCCATCAACTTTTCTTTTCGCTCGGTCAAAGGCCTCCTTTATCTCATCCGGGATTGGTTCCACCCCTGCGACAAGTTGCTTCAAGACAGCTGCTAACACGCCAGTCGCGGTTTGTTCTTTATGTGCATGGAAGTCGCAGTAGATGCAAGCCACAACTACATTGTCCTTATCGAACACATCGCAGAGCGTATCTATCACAAGGGAGCTTTTTGTTTCGGCACTTAAGTTAGATTCACGCATTATCTGTATTTCTAGAGAGCTGCTTATACACACCTCAAATATGTCTTCCCCACTCCCGGATCTCCATAACAGAATAGCACAGGATTGACAACCTCATCCTCACTCGTATGCCATTTCTCAAACTCCTTCGTCCCAAGAAGCCAGTTCCCTACTCCATCCACCCTGCCATCTCTCACGGCTTGATGCCTTTCCCGGGGCACCATGGGGGACAGCCACTCCAGAACGTGGCGCTTCTCGTCAGATATCGCGCAATTATTCCACACATTATTATAACTATCGGTCACATTTCCCACGTTTTGGTTAATATTAAATGTCTGGTTTTGGTATGCCGAGGATCCCATCTTCCTTATTCTTGCTATTAGCGAGGGTGGTGGAGAAGGTGATGCCTTTCGTAGATCAAGATGGCGGGTAACGAGAAGTAGAAGGGAATTTTTTGAGGCAGGTGTGGGGAAAGCTGAGAGGAGACGAAAGGCTAAGGCTTATGAAGTGGAGTCCCGCTATTGAGCTGGACTCAAGTCTCCAGAGTGAAAATTGAAGTTGCTTTTTTCTTGGTGTGTTGCAACCGAAAACACGGCTCCTCATGCCAGCAGCCATGAAGCAGTGCAGCTACTTCTATCCCTGTATCCAATCATTCCCTTGCCAAGGCGCAAAGCATGCCCCTAAACCAAAAGAAGAAGCTCCACTCGCCACCCCCTGCTCCTGCTCGTATTGAAATACTCGTACTTGTATCTCTGTCCCGCCTGAGTACTACGACCCTCATCGAAGAAAAAACCCCATTTTTCCCAGTTACAGGTTGCCGGGCAACATCTCTACTCTACAAGTACTCGGGTGTAGGCAAAAGTCGGGCGCACCCCATATATGGTAACTAGGGTTTTTCCCCATACAAACGCGCTTTGTGGCTTTTTTTGTAAGGGCAGCAAAAGTCGGGCGCACTTCCAGAATAGGAA
>Ga0307513_10004988_pt1 | contig 17593 bp, 22 predicted proteins | sample 15_EM_MG_FD_202174 | JGI IMG/M metagenome (GOLD analysis project Ga0307513, IMG submission 202174) | Populus trichocarpa ectomycorrhiza microbial communities from riparian zone in the Pacific Northwest, United States - 15_EM | ecosystem: Host-associated > Plants > Roots > Unclassified | place... | reverse complement strand
CTTCAAAGTAACAACTGGAGGAGAGGCTTGGGCATTGTATGCCGGTCAATTTATTACACAGGACTACCGAGTATATACGATTTCGCTTCCAAATATACAAGAAGGTAGTACACAAAGTAATCGCGGGGGCTAAAGGACGGGAGATGGTTAAGGGATGGAGATGCAGGGGGGGGATAAATAGGTTGCATGGAGCTGACACGTCGGTGGTGATGGTGATGGTGGGTCGGTAGGGGAGAGACCAAAAAAAAGCTAGGTATCGAGAAGTACGAAAAGGTGCCAGGCGAAACAGGGGGCGAGTGCATGCGCGGCATGTATACATAGTGTAAGGGGGGAATATATGACCCAAAGGTATAACAAGATAGCGGGGGTGCGGTGCAGTAAACCGAATGGGCACGTCCATCAAGAGAAAGCACGAAAATAGGGCAGAGGGTAGAGAGATACGGCGGAGACCAGGAGGGTGACAAGTGGTGTGGGTGGGGGGCGACGAAACGAGCGGAATAATTAAGAGAGCGATATGACGATATAATGAGAGTGCGAGGGAAGGACAGATCAAGTGTGACGGGGGGTAAGAAGACCAGAAAAACAAGAGAACAAGCAAAGCGAGGGGGAAGAGAGATACGGCAGAGCGTAAAATAATGCTTAGCTTAACGACCCATAAAGGTCAGGGGGTGTGCAAGCCGGACGCGCAGAGAATGACGAGACAGAACGACGAGAATTGGGGACAAGGTCAACCGTTATGGGAGATCATCGGACTCCCCATCGAAATGCAAACTCTCCATATCTCCAAGATGATCCTCATGGTCCGATCTCAACCTCAAACTCCCCGGAGACTCGGGTTGGCTCATCGAGAAATTCGCCGTCGTCGGCGAAATATTCGAAACGTCCCCGGCGAGTGGCGAAAGAGTCTGAGTTTGGGTTTGGTTTTTTTTGAATACGAACGTCATGGAGGGTTGTGGGTGGATGTCGCGTCGAGTATCGTCCGCATCGTATAGGCCGTCGTCATCCGAGCTCGGAGAGGAGTTCATCAGCATCGACATATTGCTCGGCGGGACCCTAAAAATAGAGGAAGCAGCGGAATGGCTCCGGAGGTGCCCACTAGACCTCCTCGAAGGTTGCTTGAACCCGCGCTGAGTCTCGTCTCCCCCATCCCCTTCATCATCGGGGTCGGTACGCGAATGAGGACGCGAGGAAGATTCCTGCAGGGATCTTTGGCTGAGAGTATCAGAGACCGCTCTCCTCCCTCCAACCCCACCTCCAACTCCGAGTCCACCCATGCCCTTCGCCTTGGCCTTTTCCATCCCAGCCTCAAACCTTCGACTTGGGTGACCGTGTCCCAGCCCAAATTCGTTCGCAATGCTGTGCACTCGGTCTCTGTAATCAGAGCCGTTTCGCGTATGCGTTATGGAGTGGGTAGGATGATCATCCATAAACGTTGCGCGATGGTCTGGGGAGATCCTCCGATGTCCAACTACTTCGCCAGGCGACGATTCTGGGGAAACAAGGTCCAACTCCGACCCTAGCGTCGACCCAGTTCCCAACCTCGATCCAGCCCTCGACCTTCCTTTAAGAGGGAAGACGTCAGACGCAAACTCGTCCCCGTGTGAGAGGTAGGTGGTGTGGGGACGGGAAACTGCGGGAATATAAGAACGCTTGTAGATTCCTTCGAGCGAGGGCACGATCCTGCTTATCCCGACGTGTTCCGAACTCGCGAACCTACTCATGTGTGGTCTGGATGAAGGTCCATACATAGACTGATTCCTCGAGTGTGGCCTGGAGTTAATGAGCCTCTCCCGCTCACGCTCTCTTTCGCGTTCTCGACGCATCGCTTCAATGGTTTCCTCCAACACCACCAACCTCTCCCGTAACTCCGTATTCTCCTCTCTCATCCTTACGTTCTCCTCCCGAAGTACCTTGTTCAGGTTCTGCGAGTCAGAAAGGGCCGAAAGCAACGCTTCAGTCTCCATCTGATGCTTCTCCCTTAGTACTTGGTACGCGGCCGCATCTTCTCTCTGCTGTTGGAGAGAGGAGGAAACAGAAAAGGACAACGGTGGTAAGGAAGATGTCGCAGAGGTAGGTGCAGTCGAGGACGAGGAGGTAAAGGGAGTCCCAACCCTCTCGGAAACTATACTCGGTGTAGCACGCGTCCTTCCCCACGTCGAACTCGTGGCAGAGATCTCTGAGTACCCCGTTCGCGATGGAGCCATTTGACGGTGGTAGTCTGCCACCCGTTCCCGGTCCATTGATGATCGTGAGTATACCGGGCTTGCCTGCCTCGAGGGGCCCTCTTCATCCCGATCGCGTTCACGGTCCCGGTCCTTAGGAAGTAATCCGGCTTCACGAAACAGCCTTACCGTCCTGGGTCCGGTAAAGTCGATCGCCCGTCGATGTAAACTTCCAGAATTCGGCTGACCGGGTTGTCGAGCCAGTTCTGGTGAACCAGTGCTCTCACTCATACTCCTGTTCCGATTCCTAACCCTACCCTGGGTTATTGACTGGGACTGGGGACCGGGTCGTTCCAGTCGCTCGAAGCTGGGTCGAGCGCTATCCAAACTCGGCCGCGGCGCGAACTGTCTCCGGCCGGTGATTCCCAGGGAAGATGAGGCTCTCGAAGGTGAAATCATTTCAGGGTCCCATGGCCCATTTGGAGTGGACAGTTGTTGTAACGTTGGTCGCGAAGAGGGTGGGTTGTGAAGGGTCGATGTCCTGAATGGCGTGTTCAGTCCCAGCTTCCATCCCGGCCGTCGGTCAGTGCTACTCCTGGCAGTCCCAAGCGCCTGGTCCTCCGGGTCTGGTGGGGAGGAGGGGGGTCGAAGTATACTCTGGTGTGACGAGGAGGTGGATGGACGACGATCGGGTGTGACGGCATCCGCTGAGCTCGATTCAGCTGGGCCAGAGGCATTGGAGCGGGGGAAACGCGACTTCGTCGACGAAGGGGAGAGAGTTGTCGTTGAACTAGAGGATAGGGATAGTCGAGGGGTGTGAGTAAGCGAGTGTGGTTTGGCTGATGAAAATATTCGTTTGGATTGTGGTAGTGGCGGTGACTCGGCGAGAAGAGGCAGGTTGTCGGGTGGAGGAACTGGTGAACCCTTGGACCGAGAGGAAGCGGACAACAGGTTTGGGGATATTGAAGGGGAGAGCCCCTCACCGGGTATCCTCTGTATCCTCATAGAAGGAGATGCAGAGGGAGGCAACCTCTCCATCGAACCAGGTTGACTCCCGTTCCCACCAGCAATCGTGTTCGGGCTCAGAAGCGCCGCCAAATCAGGGTCCAACGTGTGAAAATTGAAGCTTACGTCACCCGACCTTAACCCCGCACCGAGATGGTTCGGCTCATCACGACTGTCCCCTTTGGCTCCGAGCTCGATATTCGGTTCAGAGGCTTCTTCAACAACAACATTTCCCAGCCACGCTCCGTCTTGACCACCGCTCGCTGACATGGCATTCCTGACCTCCGCTGCTATCTCCGCGAGTTGGGAAGTCGAGAGCTCGAGCGTCGTCGAAGGAGCTGGTGAACCTGGTGCTTGGTGTAGCGACTCTTTACCCAGATCGCCAGCCTGGCTATGGTCACCTGATCCATCCAGTGGAGGGCGAATTGGGTCCCCAATATCCTCCTGCTCGTCGTCCAGTTGACCATCTACCGGATCTTCTTCAACCAGGGTTGGTATGTGCTTCGATATTGACAGCGCGGAAGTCTCCGATTCGACGATCGTCGAAAGATCACCTCGACACGGATTGTCGGTTGCATCAGAGATTTGCGATATCGAGGATGATGACAACGGTGGGGCACCTGAAGAAAATAGCAGGGGATCAGAACGTTGATAGGCGCGATCAATGACCAGACTGAATTGAGCCCGGAGTGATGGATGCAGGGGACATACCGTGGTCGATCTGTGACGGCGATGCAGAAACGGAGGGCGGGGTAGACGCAGGAGGAGGGAAGGGAAGGGTTATGGATATCAGTGGGGCGGACTGTTGGATCTCAGACTGAAGTTTAAGCGGGGGGAGTTGAGGAGGGAATGATGAGAGTTCAGATACGCGGGGTGACGCGGTCACTCCGTTTTCCGAAGGTGGAGATGCGTTTTGTATAACCAGGGCAGGCGGTTTCTGAGGGTCCGGGAGGTCCGGGCGATTAGGAACAGGACTCCTGGGCTTCTTGTCACCTCCCTTCTCCTTGGCCGGTCGTTGACCTAACGAAAACGACCGCTTTGGAGTCAATGTGAACGAAGAACTGGTGCTCGGGGAAGCGGGAGTCTTTCCCGGCCCAAACGGCAACAGGTTTCGAAACGATCTAAACGTCGTTTTCCCTGCTGACACAGGAGTAGATTGTTGCTGGGGTTGTGACTGGCCAGCATTCGAGTTTGAAGGAGTGAAAGTGGTTTTTGAGTTGGGGCTTGTCTGCGGTGATGGATAGTGTCCCACGGAGAAGCTTCTAGATTGAGGGGAAAGGTAGGGAGTAGAGTTCGAGTCCGGAATCGAGCCACTTTTGTTGGTGTTGAAGCCCTGCTGATGAAGGGAAAGGGAGGTTCGGCCGTGTATGAGAGGCATCGCGATGGGGATGAATGAACTTGGTCCACGACGGTGTCCATTAGCTTTTGTATCTGTCATACTAAACAGGGACGTTACAACCAAAACAGTGCAGAGACGCAGTCTGGATGCTACACACCTAGAGAGAATGAATGGACGAGTATGACCCCCGAAGAAGAGCGGGTAACCTCGGTGTTAAGAATCCTTAACAGCGTGGGGCTGATCTCTCGGTGACGTCAGCAAACAAAGCACATCCCAAGCAAGAGCACGCGGTCGAGAAGGGAAAGACAAGAAACGGATCCTTGCCGTCGAAAGCACGGTGAGTGGGGGACGGAAGGCACGACGACGGGGAAAACTCGCACTCAGTGACGGACCAGCGCCTAAAACGTGTTTCCAGTCGCGTCTGATCCGGCTCGCGTGGCTAGTCCCTGACGTGTACCACCTCCCAAGATCTCAAACTCAAGTCCTGCTGGGGCTACTCAACCTTTTGGCCACCATCCGAACTGGAAAGAGGCTTAGCCGCTGTCGAGCACGGTGCAACAAACCCCGTCCCCGCTCAATGCAATGGGCCGTCGACTTGGATATTCAAACGGATCATGTCCTTCAATTGCGTATCCATGCCGCGGCGCCCCAGGTTGAGACACTATCAAAACTGTTTTCCGGGGTCATCAGACTCGGGAATTCATATTGTTTTTTCGACGCAACAGCGTTCTCAATGCTGGGGCCATACCAAAACCCGCCGTTCGAGGTATAATCCTGTGCTGGGCTTCCTATTGGTCGTCTCCGACCCGTGCCATAATTGATTTCGTTCGTTAATCCCATCCTTGTTTCATCATTGGCATTGTATTTTCTATTGAAGCTGTGGTTCCAGAACGGCTTCCTCCAGTCAGTCTCAGACCCTGGACCTCTTATACCGTTATTCTATGGTACTCGATATCCAACGACTTCGAGTCAGTTACCAGTCCCGAGCAGATTTGTTGCAATCTGCCCTTGCAGTTTGTTGCGGTTCGCTTCTGCTCTTCGCTTTTTCCCGGTGTTTGAACCATTAACGGGAAGCTGCTTTAGTTCGGCGTCAGTCCACCACGTGAATGTCATGTGTGAACGGGCCGCCCACGCTGCCCGCGACATGCGGGCTGATGGGGGGGATACTCGTAAACCAAGTATCTGCCCCTGACCCTCCATCTACCCCGTCGTCCACTACCCCGCACAACGTACGATCCCCCTCGATCTCCCTGACGCAGACACCAACTCGAGTCCAACTCTGACGGTCGTGGTGCTGAACACAGAGCTCACCGCCGCCAAGGACATGGTCGGAGCCACCCTTATGAATGCAGTGTTCGAGACTTTGATCGTTGTCCTAACTCTCCTCAGGGTGAGCCTTGTTCTTTTTTTGCCCCCAATCTCGCATACTTATCAGCGACATGACAAGGATGAGGTAAAGGATGATTCGCTCATTGAACTGGCAGAAGCTTGTGCCAGAAAGTGCCAAGTGTTGAAGAGCAGGACAGAGGGAAGGGACACGGATGACTTGGGCAGCCCCTACCCAAACGTGAAAATCGAAGATTTAGGAAGGTGTGTTGATCCAGCCCAATCCTCTCTGTTGCCAATGACAAGTGGTATCAGAACCGTGCGCCACATCGAGTCCGTGATCAACGAACGGGTGAACTACGCCCAGGATTCACCGGAGCATCACACCGGGTTCACCGACGAACGTCTCATTACATGGCTGACGAAGATCTGGGAGATGCTGAAAGCTTTCGATGTATGTAGTTTCCAACCCACCCTGCCTACAGTTTCTAAATTACCTCAGGATTTTGGGCGGGGCGGTGGCCTCGAGATCAGCGAGATCAAACAACATCTGCAGGGTTCTGCTAATATGGAATCCTCAATGCCCGCCCCCGTGATGGTGCGTTGTCGTCTTGTTGTTCCTATCCCGCACTCCTTGTTGACCATCCGTTCGATGTAGCATATGTCAGTGTTATCCTTTGACAATATTCAAGGTTACCGGTTTGACGTGAACGTAACAGACAATCCAACAGACCCAGTCCTCTAGCGCCCGTGCAGAATTTGTTCATCGATTCAGGTGGTATCAACAGAGGTTCCATGGACGAGAGTGGTCTACCCATTCCTCAGCCCCCTGGTGCTACGGACCAATCCTCCGAACCGTCCCTCGTCCCCGATGCTGGTGAACAAGCCTTGAGGTGCTTGATCAGTGACACCATCCCGAAAGGCAAACTTGCCTTGTTTATCGAGTTGATCTTCTCGAGCAAGAAGGCAACGGATACCGTCAGTTGTCTTCAAGGAAGCGACGCTCAGGCCTTTGTCGATGTCGTTGATGGGTGTGTTATCAATCCTCCACCCCGTGGAACGGATTAACTGACTTCGATCTCGATCTTGTATATCCCGATAGGCCCTGGAGAGACTCCATCTTGCGCCAGAGATCCGAAGGAAATGTCTGAAGTCATTATATAAGACGTGTGCCGGTCACACCCTACTCCCTAAATCGATACAGATCGAATTGCGCGACAGTCCAACGGGAGTCGCGCAGTGTCGTGGTGGGTTTGGGGATGTGTGGAAGCGCGAACACCTCGGGCGAGAGGTTGCGGTTAAGATGTTGAGAACATACGCCAACAGTGACTTGCAAAAGATTACTCGTGTGGGTAACCGGTGGTGCTTGGTTCCGATCTGCTCGTCGAGACGCTGACCGTAACCCGTGTAGAGGTTCTGCAAGGAGTTCGTAACATGGAGAGCCCTCCGCCATCCGAACGTGTTGCCCCTACTGGGAGTGGTAATGTCGGAGACTCAGTTCGCAATGGTGTCTGAGTGGATGCAAAATGGCAACATTAACCAATTTGTGAAGACGCATCGGGGTGCGAACCGATTTGAGCTTGTAAGTTTTCCGTTCAGGCCCCTGTTATCCTCACTTCTCGTTAACAATTCCGTGATTTCCGCAGCTGGGAGATGTGGCCAAGGGCTTGATTTATATGCACGGTCAGGGAATGGTCCACGGGGATCTCAAGGGGGTATGTTTTCGAGAGCAAGGGGCACTTTCTATCTCTAACGGACATTATCAAGGCAAATATTCTTATCGATGAAACCGGCCACGCCTGCCTGGCAGACTTCGGGCTAATCGGGATCACATCGGACACCACAAGTCTTGCATCCTCAAGCTCATTTGTACACGGAGGGACGTTCCGGTGGATGAGCCCGGAGCTCTTCTACCCAGAGAAGTTCGGCCTTAAGGACAGCCGTCGAACGATACAATCGGATTGTTACGCCCTCGGAATGGTTATGTACGAAGTTCTGAGCGGGCAAGTGCCGTTTCCCCAATGTGATGTCTACGTCGTTGTTGCAAAAGTCAGCATAGGTGGATGCCCCGGGCGGCCTCGAGGAGCAGAAGGGAAATGGTTCACCCATGATGTTTGGAGGATTATGAAACGTTGCTGGGCATCTAAACGGGACGTCCGTCCGGGGATCGAAGAAGTGCTCTGGTGTTTGGAGAGAGCCTCAGAGTCTTGGACGCCACCTCCTGGAACGGTGGAAGACTCGTCAACAACAATTTTATCTGCTTGGAACTCTTCCAACCAAAGTACCGAGGACAGCTTGGAAGAGAGTGGGGCATCTTCGGCCTCTCACGTAGTCTCGTCTCAGTTATCACGGAAGCAACCGTCGAAAGGTGACTCGACCACAAACAGCATATACCCTTCTGCTTACGAGTTTCCAGCCTCCCCCTATGATGCTCCGGATTACCAGGGTTTCAGGACGAGTGCAAAAGATCCCGGCGGGTCGTCGGACTCGGAGGAATGTGCAGGAATTTCGGATAGGGTGAGTCGGGCCAGCTTTCCCTGTGGCTTTTGGCGTTAACTCGATAGCCCATTAGGCACCACCCCCCAACAGTCCTTCTCAGGAGATCCCACTCAGACGACGATATGCTCGTAGTCATCAGGAGGTTCTACAACAACATCATCACCCCATCCCGAATGATGGGTCCTTGAGAAGAAGGCTGTTTGTTGTGTCTGGCGTTGGAGACGTTCACGGATCCGGGCATGATGAGAAAATGACAGATGTTGAGGATCAGGAACCACAATATGGGGGTGTTGTGGTGAGGGAGGGGCGACAACCTCCTGACGCTGTTCAAAGGTCATTCAGAATCATATTAGAGTGGATAGAATTTGAAAGGGAAAAGCTGTTGATTCACGTGCCTTTTTTTTTTTTTCCACGGTGGGCTTGATTTTCCCACCCTTGCTGCTCCCGAGGTCGTGACTTTTCGCTGAGGTGGACACCATGGTGACTCCAGAAACCAACCGACCCGGATCATTGCCGGGCCGACCAAACTTGATCCGCCCTTTCTGTCACGCCCTCCATGCTCGGAGTCCGTCGCTGTGAGAGGCGATGTTGTCTTTCGTGTGCTCCTGGTGGTCTTTCTCTTTCATAATTTTACATGTAGACAATGCATTTATTTCCCTGCGACATCCTCCCCGTCACTGGAGCGTGCCACGACGTCCGGTCTTGTCATGGCAAGGGCGATGCTCGTCCTACACCATCCGTATCGCTGTCCTCCACGTTGATTCGTGATCATATTTATGTCGGGTGATAACGAGCTAGGAGCGAATACAGTTCTCCCAAACCACCATTCTCGCTTCCGCAGGTACCGTTTCGATTTACACTTGAATACCAGAGTCTGCTATAGTATCAGTAGATGGGAGTCTTCAGGTCATTTGGGGTACGCAGTCGCGGAATGAGGTTTGGTCCTTAGAAGAGGAAAGTATTTTCATCTGTGGGCGCGTCGTTGGAGGCCCCAAGAGTTGTAGAGTCAAAGGCGAGCTTCGTTGTCTCTTTGAGCTGGGGCGACGTAGTGTGAACTCGTAATTTTGCCATGTCCGATTCTGACCGCTGTTGGTCCGTGTGGAGAGCTCATTTTTACGTGAGATGGAATCGATAGCTTTAAATCAGGAGTCTAAGGGTGGTCAGGGGGCCTCAGCAGGGCAACCTTTGCACTTTCTGGCGATCAGGCGGTGTAATTGGGTGAACATTAAGACAAGCAATCCCACGATCACGCAGGAGGGTGTGCCGCAAGTTTTGTAAAAATAGTCCTGATTTGCTGGTATTGATTAACAATTGCTCAGGGATGCGGTACATATAAAAAGCTAGGCTACAAATCCGGGAGACCGCTACACAACCTTTGGGACTTTGATCGCTTCGAGCAGGAGAGCCTTCACCTTCGTGAATCCCTTTTGGACGTCCGCTCCCAATGCTGTCTCTACGCCTTTGAGTAAACCTTCCAAAGCACCCTCGGGGTTGTCGATTTCCGACCCGACTAACCCAGCCTTCTCCAAGTCAGTTAAAGCGTCATCAAAGTCTACCCAATATGTTATCAGCTTTCTGACCATGGGGAGGTACTGTTCATGATGTCCCGGGATCTGGAACGCACGACCATATTTCCTGTAGAAGGCTTGCTTCGATGTGTGGTGGGTCCTAAAATCGTCTCTAAACCAGGAGTCGAAGTCCGGTGGGCGCGAGATCTTGGCGGAGTGACCCCTGTACTCGACAGTGATGGCAGTCAGGTAGGTGAGCACCCATACAAACGATTCCGCGTCGTGCCGGTACAGTCGAGGAATCTGTCGATCAAGTCCACCGCGGAGCAAATTGAGAGCCATAAAAGGGACAGTGCCGGTTCGGTCACTGTTCGTGGTCGAGATTTTGTCCCACGAGGCGAGATCATAGTCATTCAGGGCTCCCTCAACCTTTCCAGCCGGGGAGACCCTGTACATCAGATTGTTGAGGCTGATATCCCCATGACGGATTCCGTTGACCCAGAGACGGTAGTGACCTGACGGAACCGGGTTAGTGGATGGTCGCAGAACTGCACAAGAAGCTCTTACATGCAAAGCATTCCCAAAACGCATCCCACATCTGCCCTCCACTCAGGTCGTGGAGAGGTCGCAGACGGTTCATCACCACCAGACGGAGCGTTCGCGTCCCAGTCTGTTTGTCGTGCTGCAGGTCCAGGAAGTCCCGGATGTACCGAGTCGAGTACTGGTCGAAGTTGCGGGCGTACTTGACCTCGGGGACGTGACCCCTGATGAACCTGTCTGCCTTCCCCAACGCCTGGGCGTGCACAACGATCTCCCACTCTTGAATTCGCGATGTCTCCGGCCAGTAGATCTTCAGGACAAGGTCATGAGCGTTGATGATCTCGTCGCAAGCCTTTCGATAGGCGTCGCGAGCTTGATCCGGGGGGGCCTGCTCCTTGCCCTCTCCGCCCGCAGCGTCACTAGCACTGGAGGTGGCTTCATTGGTCTCCGGTTCCTCGAGATCCTCATCCGCAGTGGTTTCAGCAGCGTCGTCTCCCTCATCCCCTTGAGCCTCGACGCGTCCATCCTCCGCGCGTCCGTCATCGCCATTCTTCTCGGTGCTGGCACCGATAACCGTCGTAGCTCTACCCAGGAGGGACCACCCAGAATGTACCTTATCCTCCGGGTGGAAGCTAACACCCGCCTCCTCCGTCCCGAGCGTGCCATCCTCAGTGACAGGGTGCAACAAAATGGGGTGCTCCGCTGAGGCAAGCTCAACGATGTTCCCCCATTGACGGTCTCCGAACCGCTGGAGGGCAAGGAGCAGGACGAGTACGAGCGGGAGGTGTTTGAAAAGACCGATCCGCGACGAGACGATGACCCCTTCCCGGTCCACCCAAGAGATCCAAAGGGAGTCATCTGGCAAGCCGCGTAAACCTCTTGAACCCCGCACAAACATCCTGGGACTCACCTTGAAAAAGTAGATTCAGCGCGTGGCTGACCGAGCATGAATCTGACAGTTTCTCTCCTGCATATGTCCCTGTTTGATTCAAGTAGCCTAGCCTTGGACCCCGGTTCTGCCGCTTGCTGGCTATACTTTGTGCCACAGAGCTGATCCCCGCATCAGCCGCGGAGCGCTTCTTGCTCTTGCCAGATTTTGAGGTCGTCACTGTTCGGTCTTCAGTGGTACGCCCAGAGACAAGTGCGGAAATCTTACGTGTTTGAGACTCTGAAATGTCCGAAGGTGTCTCACGATCCGGGTTTCGTGATGTGGTAGGTTCCTCGTCCGCATCCTTGTTGACAGGTGACACAACCTCATCGGTAAAGGTTTCTAGTTTGGGCCACTTTTTGCCTGAAATCCGTTTTACTTCAACCGCAGAGAGGATGTCCTTCCAACTGATTAGAAAGGAGGGGGTGGCCTGAGGAGGGTTGTTCTTGGATAGATCGTCCTTTGCAACATGCGTGGAGGGATCAGCCTTGGGAGGACGCCTCTTGGGTGTTGCCTCCTTCGGGATCTTGCTGACGAACCGAGAGACACTTAGACCCCTCGTGCCCTTGATCTTGCGGAAGTCGCAGGCAGTGGAGAGCTTCATGAGAGCGATGTCTGGCTTAAACAGCGAACCCTCCAGATCCCGGTCGGATTTTACCCCCTCGTCCGACGGCACGAACACGATATGGTCCCCGAACTTGGGTAGTCCCTCCACATCGATTTTTGACAAACGTTCGAGCCCGTAATTCAGAGCATTCGAGAGTGGTGCATACATGGCGCGTTCGTTGCTGGACGTCGATTTGCTGCGCAACGCGTTAAACAATTGCAAGCGGGGTTGAAGGAGATAACCGGGCCACGTACTATTCCTCCAGTCGCTTCTTCATTTCACCAGAGTTGGCCACCGGGACCACCTTCTTCCAACATTCCTTAAAGCGTTCGTTCAAGGCCTGTGTATCACGGACATCTGACGGGTCATCTTCACAGCAAAAGGCCAGGACAAATTTAACCAAGTCTATCGAGCCAGCTTTCTGGGACCTCTTCATGTCGATGGCAACCCCGCGTTCGATGACGGTCTTCCTGCGTAAGTGGATCGGTAAATGGGTGGCGAACCTGGAGAATCTCTCAAACGCACTTTATGTCACTGAGGTGTTCTCTATAGCTACTAGACCCTTTGTTCGGCCTCGTAGACTGGAGTGAGCGTGAGAGAGCCTCCGACTGCGAGGGATCCCGACGGGGAGTGGAGGGAGGTCTGCTCGAATGAGAGGCGGACATAAGTGCAATGGGGGACAACGCTCACCAGGTAGCCCGTTTTATGGCGATTTGGCCCAACGCAGTTGGTGAAGGCGTGGGGGAGAAACGTGGCGATCACCAATCAGTCGAAGCGCTGGGATCTCCGTTCTTCGGTCGATGGCCCTCTGCGACGCGATGTTATCTTGCCATCAATCGATAAGTAATCTCTGCCGTGGTCCAGTCGTACGCCGTGCTTGGCGGAACGCGTCTGAGTGGGCCAGGGTGTATCGGGTTGTGGCCGTGGGAAATTTCGAGTTCCACGCCTCACACAAACACGGCGCAAGGAATTTGTCTTGTTCACCCCTCGCGGTGGGCCAACTTGAGGCGAACAGCCCCTCAGGCCACGGGCCTCGACCTCGGGAGTCATTCCCAAGCCATTGGCTCAGAGAGACCGGGTGCAGTCACCCGGCCATATCTTGGGGTGCACTCCCGGGCCACCAGTGAGTCCGGAGTCTTGAAGGTGGAACGGTAAGTGTACGCTGGAAATTATTCTATAACGCCCAGAGCGCAAGGGTTGGGCATGGTGCAGTCTCCCTGGAGATTGTGTTCAGAATTACCCCTGAACTGACCATTCGCCACGGGAAGAACCAAAATCCGACTCCTTCCACGTCAAAGAAGCATGGCTGCGGCCTTCGGGGATACCCCCGAGATTTTGCCTTAAGTATATGTAAACGTGAACTGGACCGAATTAACGTTGAAATCTTGTGGTAGGGTCCTCAACCGATCAATCCATCGATAAGTAACCACTAGCCTCCGACGTAATCGCCATCTAGGGGATAACGAATTGAACCAACAAGTACTTAAGTATGACTAGGAGTACACCCACTGCAAAAATACCGAGATAGCACCCCCACACGTTCAATTGAATCCCGTTGCCCGCCGCCCAAAGCCACCATGGACCGTGGTCGCTTCGATTGAACAACTCCCTGGTGCGGGTGGGCTCTCACCCCAGACCTTCGAGCCTCATTGACCCCAGATTACAAATCTTACACCTCGGCCAGATATCCCCGCCAGAATCCGGTCATGGGGCGTGGTAGGCAACGAGCCAAACACCTACGATCGGCGGTTGGACTGAGATTGGAACTGCTCCGGGACGACCGTATGCGCACCACTTTGCTTCCTTCATCTAGTTGTCGACGCTATCCCCGACTGGGGGAGTTGAACCTTGTGACCCAACCAACCCTGATGTGGAGGAAGGGGTCAGGAATACGATCATACCATAGAAGTGCCCCAGTGTAATCGCTCTGACTAACTTAGAACCGGATGGAGCATACGGCCGTTACACTGAAGCTGGTAATGCGCGACCGCATACTGGGACCCGGATTCGATGGGGGGAGCTGAAACATCACATCTCCCAAACAATCCGAACGGCCTTGACCTACGGGACTCTGTGGTGGATCAAATCGCGGTGATTCGAATCCAGCATTCCCCATAGTGGGCAAAGGCCAAGATCGTGAGAAGGGCGACGATCTTTGTGGGTGTTTCATCGTCGTGCCCCCGACTGACCGAGAGATTCAGGTTATTCCGGCTCGCGAAAGACATGGGCTGCGTGGGCTTCCCCGGTGCGCGTTCAACGTCAATTTTATAATTCGGTGGGCTCGGATGGCTAACTCGGGCGGTGTATCCACTTTTCGATTCGTCTCGACGGGGACCCGCAGCAGAATGCGACGCCCCCCCTTCTCCTCCGCCGCATACTCCATAGCTCATTGTTCTCAAACAATGCCCCTCTCTATGGATTTCAGTCTCCCGGGCTTCTCCCACTATCACACCCCTTCATCAGCTCCTTGTCCCACCAACTAATATCAACGTTCCCAGGCCCCAACGTCAACATTCAGACCAGTATCGTTCCCGGACGTCGTCTCATGGTCCTCAGACACGTTCCACCTGTAAGAGGTAGATTCCGTCTGGCAACACACTGCTCCCTGGAGGACCTTCGTTGTCTCTCTGTCGTTCGTGGACACCTCGCCCAACATGATCAAGACTGTCCAACATGTTTCGACTTATGGAACCTGACCTGGTGTTATCTTGACCAACGTTGGGTTCCTGTTATGGGCTACGCCTGAAGTGTTGGGAACCGAGGTCGGTGGGGTGGTTGAACTCGTTGAATCCAAGGCTTTGTCTGTGGACGAGTGTGGGGGACAGTAGAGATGGTTGAATACGGGTATAGTAGTGATTCTGAGACGATGAAATGGTAGCTTTAAAGAGCCGCGTTTCGGATTTCTAGAGACCCCATTGCTCGGACTACAAGATGTGTGGCGTTGACGCTCGGGATCGTCGGCAACCGTGGGATGGTCAGTTGAACCCAAAGATGGTCCTGCTCTGCTGGTGTTGATTAACGATTGCTCAAGGATGCGGTGCACATACAAAGCTAGGCTACAAATCCGAGAGGCTGTTACATAACCTTTGGGGTTTTGATTGCTTCGAGTAGGAGAGTCTTCACCTTTGTGAATCCGCTATGGGCGTCCGCTCCCAATGCTGTCTCCACGCCTTTGACAAAACCTTCCAAAGCACCCGCGGGGTTGTCGGTTTCCGGTTCGACCGACCCGGCATCCTCCAGGGTGATCAACGCGCTATCAAACTCAAGCCAATATGCTATAAGCTTTCTGACCGTGACGAAGTACTGCGCATGATAACCTGGGATCCGGGGGTCACGACCGTAATTCCTGTCGAGGGATTGTTTCGATGTGCGGTGGGACTGGAAGTCATCTTTAAACCAGGGATCGAAGTACGGTGGTCGAGAGATCTTCACAGAGTGACCCTTGTACTCGATGGTGATGGAGATCAGGTAGGCGAGCACCCATACAAACGATTCCGCGTCGTGCCGGTACAGTCGAGGAATCCGTTCTTCAAGTTCACCGCGGAGCAAATCGAGAGCCATAAAGGGGACAGTGCCGGTTCGATCACTGTCCGTGGTCGGGAATTTGTCCCACGAGGCGAGATCGTAGTCATTCAGGACTCCCTCAACCTTTCCAGTCGGGGAGACGCTGTACATAAGATTATTGAGGCTGATATCCCCATGACGGATTCCGTTGACCCAGAGCCGGTAGTGGCCTAATGGAACCGTGTTAGTGGATTGTCATAGGATAGCACAAAGGAGCACGTACATGCAAAACACTCCCAAAACGCATCCCACAGCTGCTCTCCGCTCAAGTCGTGGAGAGGTCGCAGACGGTTCATCACCACTAGGCGGAGTGTTCGTGTCCCAGTCTGTTTGTCGTGCTGCAAGTTTAAGAAATCCCGGATGTACCGAGTCGAGTACCGGTCGAAGTCGCGAGCGTACTTGACCTCGGGGACGTGACCCTTGATGAACTTGTCCGTCTTCCCCAACGCCTGGGCATGTGCGACGATTTCCCACTCTTGGATTCGCGATGTCTCTGGCCAGTAGATCTTCAGGACAAGGTTGTGAGCCTCAATTATCTCGTCGCAAGCCTTTCGATAGGCGTCGCGAGCTTGATCCAAAGGACCCCGCCCCCCGTCCCCTCTGTGCACAGCGTCACTAGTACCGGGGATGACCTCATTGGTCCCCAGTTCCTCAGTATCCTCATCCGCCGTGGTTCCAGCAGCGTTATCTCCCATCTCGCCCCGAGCATGGACGTGTTCCTCCGCAAGTCTGCCACTGCCCTTCGTCCCGACGCTGGCACCGATAACCGTTGTCGCTCTACCAAGGAGGGACCACCCGGAATGTAGCTTATCTTCCGGATGGAAGTTAACACCCGCCTCCTCTGCCTCGAGCGTGCCATTCTCAGTGACACGGTGCAAAAAAACGGAACACTTCTCTGAGGTGAGTTCAGGGATATGCCCCCATTGACGGCATCCGAACCGTTGGAGGGCGAGGAGCAGCACGAGCACAAGCGGGAGGTGTTCGAAGAGACAAATCCGCGTTGAAACGATGACCCCTTCCCTGTCGACCCAAGAGACCCAAAGGGAATCGTCTGGCGGGGTGCATGAATTCCTCGAGCCCCACGCAAACATCCTAGGACTCACCTTGGAAAAGTAGATTTAGCGCGTGACTGACCGAGTATGACAGTTTCTCTCCTGCATATATCCTGGTCTGGTTCAAAGGGGGTCGCCCAAGACCCCGGTTCTGGCGCTTGTTGGTTGTACTTGGTCCCCCAGAGCTGATCCCTGCATCGGTTGCGGAGCGCTTCTTGCTCCTGCCAGATTTTGAGGTCACCGCTGTTTAGTTTTCAGTGGCATGCCCATAGACGAGCGCAGGAATCTTACGTGTTTGAGACTCAGAAATTTCCGAAGGTGTGCCATGATCCGGGTTTCGCGAAGTGGCAGGTTCCTCGTCCGTATCCATGTCGGCAACTGAGGCAACCTCGTCGGTAAAGGTTTCCAGTATAGGCAACTTCTTCGGGTTTCGTTTTACTTCAACTGCAGAAAGGATATCCTTCCAACCAACGCGATAGGCGGGGACAGTCTGAGAAGGGTTGCTCTTGGATGGTTCGGTCTTTGCGACTCTCGTGGAGGAACTGGCATTGGGGAGATGCCTCTTTGAGGTTGTCTCCTCTGGGATCTTGCTAACGAACTGAGAGACGGTTAGACCCTTCGTGTCCTTGATCCCGCGGAAGTCGCAGGCAGTGACGAGCCTCATGAGAGCAACGTCGGGCTTAGACAACAAACTCTCCAGTTCCCAGTCGGAAGTCACGCCCTCGTTCGACGGCACAAATACGATGTGGTCCTCGAACTCGGGCAGTCCCTCCACATCGATTTCTGACAAACATTCAAGCCCATAATTCAGGGCATCTGAAAGTTGCGCGTACACGCCGTGTTCTTCACCGGATGAGGACAGTCTACTGCGCAACGCGTTCAAGAAATGCAGGTGGGGGTTGAGAAACAATTCAGTCACGTACTATGCCTCCAATCGCTTCCTCATCTCGGCGGAGCTGGCCACCGGGACCACCTTTCTCCAACATTCTTCAAAGCGCTCGTTCAAGACTTGTGTATCGCGGAGTGCGTCTGGTGGCCCATCTTCGCAGCAAAAGTCCAAGAG
>Ga0307513_10004987_pt1 | contig 17595 bp, 19 predicted proteins | sample 15_EM_MG_FD_202174 | JGI IMG/M metagenome (GOLD analysis project Ga0307513, IMG submission 202174) | Populus trichocarpa ectomycorrhiza microbial communities from riparian zone in the Pacific Northwest, United States - 15_EM | ecosystem: Host-associated > Plants > Roots > Unclassified | place... | reverse complement strand
AAATTTCCCCCCCCCCCCATTCGGCCCCCCCCCCCCCCCCCCCCCCCCAGCCTCCTGCCTTAGCTACAAGTAACAGTCGAACAGACATCTGACCAGACAAAAGCATCATAATAATCATTCTTGCGCTCGTCGAAACCGGCCACCAGCCGTTCAGGTCAGACATGCTACTACCGAGCCTCCCTATATCGTGAAAGCAGGCACCCTATCTATTCTGATACCTCAGCCCCCCTGTGACCGCCGGTTGCTTGCGGTTTCTCGTAGGGGGTGCCGGGTGTTGATACGGTAGTCTGGAGTGGTCGATCTAAGGTGTCTAGCGGGACCATTTAGCGACCATGATTGGGGGTGTAGTTGCGGGATATCTACCGGTACCAGTTTTTTGACTATTGTAGTGGGTTTAAGCTTTGTCGTGGTTGGTGGTTGGGTCGCTGTATTCAAATATCGTACTAGTGCTTAACATCTATGAGGGCTGGTACCAAATCACCGGCAGACGTTGCTCAGACGGTAGCCTATGTGGGAGGCTTAAGACTAGACACTGACCCCTCATATGTTTAGCGCCACTCGAGTACTCGGGTATGGATAGCGTTGTTGGCACTTGAAGTGCCTTGTGCCATGCCAATGTGCCCCGGCAGGGCACTACGAAATGCCAGAGTGTGGTGACATTAGCTAATAGCACTAGTTTGCCTAGTACAATTCAATTATTGCAGGCTAGTTTCTGTTATTGAGGAAGCAAATATTCATGTTCTTCAGCACAGTGAGAACTCAGAAGGATGGGAAATGGGGATATTCAATATGAATTAGGCTTGTAGAGAGTTTCTTCATTTTATTTGTACATGTATTGCCTGGGCACTACATAGTGCCGGGCCAGGCACATCAATTTGAAGGGTTGTGCCATGGCACAAACTCTGTCGACTTAGTGCCAACAACGCTAGGTATGGAGGTAAATAACGAGAAGGATAGAGGTTCAAGGTGCAAGGCTTCTCACCTTCCTGGAATTATTCCTGCCAAATTAAATGATTTTTTACCTGTGACGGTAATCAGCGGCCTGACACAAAACCCCTGCCCTTCTCATCATTTACGTCCATACCCGAGCACAGTAACGTGCAATAAAAGCATTACATTAGAGTTGGAGCATCATATTATTATCGTGGTTTTTAGCGTTTCTGTTCCGATCTAGCGGGGGACAAAATAGGCTGATATTTTAGCAAGCCCCAATACTTAAAAAAAAAATGACAACGTATTTTTGTACAAGTACCGATATCGGGAACAGTGGGTTTACAGGATCAGTAGAGCCCCGGATTTCTGCCCTCAAACCCCGCGCCCACCCGCTTTCCGGATAGACCTAGGTGTAGTTTCCGTACAGGGGCTAACACTTTGCAAAGCAACTCCTGCTTGCACCGAGTACTGTATGGTCATTTTACGAAGTCCGCATAATAGGCCGTATTACGAAGCAAGGAGCCGTTTATAGTGAATCTCACCCAGCAACTGCTCAAGCACCTTACGCTGCCCAAAGGATGGCCGAGTGGGCGCTGGCATCCCAGTGTATCACGGGTAGGGGTCGACGAACAATATGGCACAACGGTTCCCGTACCGTACGGTACGGTAAGAACTCATGTTTCGCTATCCCTAGGAGGTCGTTATTCTCCGGATTTAGTGACAAAAGCTCTTGGGGAAGGTTTAGTGCTTTCCTAGCGGGGTATGGCTTGGGTCCTTTGGACGTGTTTCGCAGTTCCGCTAACCCGTCAAACTAAACCTATCGTGGGCTGATTCGATAGTGAATTGCAAGAGTTTTACGGGTACCGCCATGTCCGAGGACCGGGTGCTTGCCGTCAAAACTGCCCCGGGCTACCCGAAAGAACTCGAGGCTTCTTTTTTGACTTCATGATCCGCTCGAGATATAGGTCACGGCATGTGCGCAGTACTAGTACCACAGCTAGTCGAGAGGTGAGGGCAGGACTACGGGTTGTCAGTATTCAGGAGCAGAGACGGATCATCCATCCGAGTAATTACTACCGTCATCAGCACGCAAAAGGGTGAGAGAGAGCGTGCCGTACTCCTACACCCAGACTTGGCGATAGGGGTGGAATCGTTTGGAGATCGGCTCCCCAAAATAACTTGATCAAATGTCTGGTACGGTACTGTAAGTTATAGTACCTACCGGTATCTCTTGATGGTCTGGTGATACTGCAAGGGTGTCTGATCTAATAGTTTCCAGCCTTCTCCGCTGCTAGACCACCCTGCCAGGGGAACGAATCTTCGATTTTCCTTCCATTTCCGGCTGCCAAAGCCTAAATTCATCGGAATTCTGCAGGAACCCTAACATTGAGAATCTTGGGACTAACGGAGGGGATATCCCTCTGGGGAAGGTAACAGTGTTGTCACGGGCACAGTACCATACAGCACAAAAACTACAGTACAGAACGACTCAACCCCCCAGCTTCCTCGCGAATTTTAAGGTATCTGCACTACGAGGAGAAGGAGGGGCATTCAATATTCCTTACTTCTCAACCTCATCAGGCCTTGAATACACTCCCTCCAAATGATGGGACGAGCGAAGCACCGATATAGTTTAAGTAAACGAGGGGGGGCCATTCTTGAGATGGGTGAGTACTCTCTGGCTCGGAGATCTCTGGGCCGCATTCCCACATGATAAACAATTGGGGGATGAGGAGTATATTTGCGGAGACCGTGACTCCCTCATGCCAAGAAAAACAACAGAAGGGCTAGACGCAGGAACAACGGGTGATCACTCCCGGTATATGAAGGGCGTGGTCCACGGCATCCTGGTTTGGCATATCAAGTTTTTCATATAATTTTCTTGATCGTTCAATTAGCACACACTACCACTGATATCGATACACCCGTACACCCTGCTGTGCAACGTCCCACTGGGGAGCCACATGGCGGCAGCACCTAGATCAGCGAGGAAAGTTGTTCCCTACAAAGAGGGTATCCAATATAGGCTTTGATATTGCGTGAATGCCCTACTATGAAGCGAAATCGCCCGGATGGCACAGCGAGATGTCCAGCTACCGGGATAGACGCAACTCTCCCCGGATCGTCGGTCGAGACATCTGATCACTGAACGACTCACCTTATAAAAAGGGCGGGGACCGCAGCCCTCGCCAGTGTTTCCTGTTCCCCACCGACTTCCCTATCCATCCTCTCCCCAGAGTTGCTGTCGTCCCCTCAATTGCTCACGATGAAGTTGTCCACCGGTATTTTCCTCATTTCCTCACTCGCTGGTGCAGCTGTGGCCGCTCCTCAGGCGCAGGATCCCTATAATAGTAGCCTTGTGGAGTCGAACAAATTGAGGCGTGTTCTGCATAGGAAAGTGTTGTATGAGCACGCGGAGAAGTACCAGAGTTTTGCGGACTCCACGCCCCAGCGGAATCGTGTTGCCGGTTCCATTGGCCATAACTTGACTGTGGATTATCTTTACGACACTCTTGTGGCAACTGGGTACTATAATGTTGAGAAGCAACCCTTCACTTATGTCTTTTCTGCTGGGAATACTTCGTTCTCCGCCCTCTCTACGGAATATCCCTCGGAATACATGACCTACTCGCCGTCAACCGGAGGATCTACTATAACGGCCCAGTTGGTTAAGGTAGCCAATCTTGGGTGTAACCAGGTATGTCGAAGGGGTTCTTCTTGTGATAATTCTCGCACTAACCATCAAAAATAGAGTGACTACCCCGCTGAACTTACGGGGAAGATCGCACTGATCTCTCGTGGAGACTGCCAATTCGGTTTGAAGGTTTCCCGTGCAGGTGCTGCTGGAGCTGTCGGAGCCATCATCTATAATAATTTACCCGATCTGATTGGCGGTCCTACTCTCAGTAACCTCACCCGCCCTGAAGGCCCCTATGTTCCCGCTGCAGCTATCTCTGGGACTAACGGAACTGCCTTGCTCGCTGCTATTAAGGCGGGACCGGTTCAAGGCAGTTTGCTTGTCAACTCTACTACTGAAATCAGATACACCAACAATGTTCTCGCGACTACCAAGGGAGGAGATCAGAACAACATTGTGATGTCTGGGGGCCACACGGATTCTGTTCTTGCTGGCCCTGGTATCAATGACAACGGTTCCGGGTCTCTCGCAAATCTCGAGGTTGCACTGCAATTTACCAAGTGGTCGGTCAAGAACGCCGTTCGCTTCGGCTTTTGGTCTGCTGAGGAATTCGGGTACGTTCAAATTCCTTGGGTGCTGCAAATACACCTCCAAGCTAACGGGAACTCCTAGCCTTCTTGGATCTCGTTACTACATGGAGACCCTCCCTGAAGCCGAACGTGCCAAGGTTGCCCTATACCTCAACCTAGATATGATTGCATCCCCCAACTTCGGATACTTCGTTTACGACGGCGATGGGTCTACCTTTAACATTACCGGCCCCCCAGGATCAGGCGCCATTGAGCAGCTTCTTAAGGACTACTTTGAGGAGGTCGGACTACCAACCCGTCCCAGCAATTCCGACGGCCGCTCAGACTACGCCCCATTCATGGAAGTCGGAATTCCCATTGGTGCTGTCTTCACAGGAGCAGAGGGGATTAAGACTGCTGAGCAGGCAGCGCTCTGGGGCGGACAAGCTGATGTTGCCTGTAAGTCAACGTAAAACACGACAGTTAGCTGCTACCGAACTAACCAGCTTAATATACAGTCGACAGCCAGTACCACAAAGCCGGTGACGACATCAATAACTTGAATCTGGAGGCTTGGATCCAGAACACTAAAGCTGCTGCCCATGTGATTGCGACATACGCTAGGTCTACAGAAACCATTCCCAAGCGTAGCCTTTCTAAACGTGCTAAACGCGACAACAAACACGCTATCTCCGGCGCTTGCGGAAGTAAGCCTCTTCTTGTTTCTTAGGGGGAAAAAAACCGTCTTGATGATCGGGAATGGGAGAGAATGGGAGAGAATGAACGGATGACCGGTGCACGCGGCGAGGGAAGGGGGGGGGGGAGTAAGGTTTATGTATATAGAAAGAAAGGATAATAGAAGATTTGATGTTGATGACGGTAACGGAGAGGTGTGCTTCCGGTAGTGGCAATTTTTTTTTTCCGTGGCCATCAAGGTGTCCAGGCACTTTTCGGCAGCCATGGAAAAATACACTATTATCTTGCGGAAATGCGCCGGTTGACCTCCAAACCTTGAGGTAGTCTACCCATCGGCCATCTATTCAGGCACATAGATCACGCTTAGATTGGCTGTACGGTACTGTACCCTACAGTGCGCAGAGAATCTTTTAGTGTCGCACCATATAATAGTTGGTGATAACTAAAGATGGGCATATAATAGCACCGATAGACCACTATCGTAGTACATTCAGGTCGCGGAAGGGGCAAGTCTGCTTTTAGAACCTGGGAATATTATGGTAGCACATCACATGAGTCTAGTACAGTACTCGAGGATGGTATGATACCGGTACGGTACCGTATCGCCCCTGCCAACCAAAATCTCTTCTTGCGACCCAATTTGGCCAGCATTTAGAAATCGCGGGTGGTTCCTGACAGCCACCTGCGATGTTGCTTCGGCTGTGGCTTTTGGGCTCATTGAAGTAAGAGGGCCGGAGAAACTTAGCACCGGTAAGATAATTGTGGTTATTTGGGGGGTTCGGAAGGAGAATATCTATGGAACAGCAAAGGAGGCGGATAATTCAAGAAGTCGGAGTTTTCCAAGGGCCCTTGTTTAAGTGGACAGTAGATTCTAGTGATCCGGTCTCATAGTGTGTAAAGATAAGTTAACTCGTTTGGCCTTGTGCTCGCTGTACTCGAGCAGTGCTACTGGTATACTCAAGCATAACAAGGAAGAGATACTGGTAGTGAACTCGTTTAAACGAAGTCACGTGACAACATCGGGTCCATTTTTTTCTGTGGCAAATTTAACTGAGAGTGTTCGAAACTGACCCCTGATCTCCACTGCGGGGATAGCGCAAGGTACTCGACCGCGGTGGAATGCAACCGGTTTTATTGTCTGTTTATGCAAGGGGTTGCGCTGGTATTTAAGTATCATACATGGGGGGAATTCCACCATCTTGGAGGATCTCAGCATTCGGGTGGATACCAAATCGTAAGTGGGCTACCGGTATCATACTGGCATTGTAAACTTTCTGGCTGGGGAATGGTGAGTTGGAGGTTTTTCAGTTTTTCAATTTTGATTTTATTGATGAGAGGGTTCCTGGTTTGGGAGGGTTTGGTGTTGACCGGGGTGCTCCTAATTTTATTCACCTCTCCCTTTCACCTTCAAGACACTTCTTCAATCGGGCCACTGACGAAGGGGATTGAAAACAATATTCCTCTGCGCACAATCTATTGGTTGGTCGATATTCATTCATTAATTTTGTACTTTTGTTTCTCAGAATCTCCCTTTCTTTTTTTTTCTTTTTGTTTTTCGCCGGTCACATACGGTTTTGCCCTGTCTGTGTTGTCCTCGCCTGTTTGCTGACTTCCCGCACTTGTTCCTGTGTTGCGACCGTCATTTTCTTCGCTCCTTGCCATCGACACACTCGACTCACTTCTCCAACAACAAACCTTCCCCCACTCCTCCACCACAACCCACCATCGTTAAGTGCTTGACAGTGTCACCATATACTTGCACCATACCGAGGGTTCTACAACTTTTTAGCAACATATTTTTACGGTCGTTCGGGAGCACATCATGGGCACTATGGGCGACCGTAATCGTCTTCCCACCCTGTTCGAGGTTCTTAGCAGGAGAACTTTACCACCCGTGGATTTGTTCTCGTTTTATATTTACATGAGAGATCAGCAGCGCTCTGTGGATTATCTAGATTTCTGGTGCGTCGCTTGGAAGAAGGAAGTTTTCGTTCTGCCCCCCCTTGGAGAGGAGGAGGAGGAGCGGTGTTTATGTTCAGCTTTTGATTGAGGCTGTGGCTTGGGTTTCGAGCTGACATCTTTGTTTTCCTAGGCTCGACGTCGCCCAGCACATCTCGCTCTGCCGACACTATGTTCGTGAACTCCGCCGAAGTGTCCTGGTCTCTACGCCCGATCTGGACAAAGGCAGCAAGAGGTCCTCAGGAGCTCCGGAAGATCTCTTGGGTGATGAGAATTATGAGCAGAAAAGTGATGACCAGCGGCTTTCCGCTTTCCTCCGTTCTGAAGGCACCTCAGAGTCTCCTGCCCGCCGCTCCATGGGTGACACGCTGGAAACTCCAGGAACAGGTCGTCCATCGTTCATGTCCTCCTCCGCGCTTGATCCCAATACAGACTCGACCTCTCCTGGCCACACAGTTACAAGGAATGATCTTCGCGCCTCTGCTGAAAAGATCCTGTACACTTTCCTCTTGCGGGGCGCCGAGCGCGAGATTGTTCTACCAGAAGCCATTCTACAGTCTATTGCCAATGCGATCGAAGTGGAGGCACGCGACGATCCAGCTATTTTTGATGAAGCGAAAGACTACGTTTTCCAGGCGATGGAGAGGGACGCCTTCCCAGGATTTCTAACAGCAAAGGCCCTAGGGAATCTCGTACCCCCCAGCGCTACCATCCGTCTGATCGTGGGCCTCCTAGCTATGTTTGGTGGCTTCTGGGCAGCTTTCGTACTCATCTTCTTGGACATCAAACCAAAGATTATCAGATTATGGGTTAGTCATATATTCCACCAATCTAAGCCCGCATGCCACTACCGCGGACTAACAAATTAATCAATCACAGCTCATCCTCCCTTTTTCGGTCGGCGTCTATTGCCTCATGGCCCACCAATACAAACTAGATCCCATTATGGGCCTGATAGGCATTAGCGAGTACACACTCATGTCTTTCACACGCATTAAGGAGCCTTACGTCCGTCGCTTACTCGGCAAGCGCTCTCTGTGGATCCTTATGCTTACTATCGTCATGGTCGCAGCGCTGATGTGCTTGTATGTGTTTGTTCCGGGGAAGAGGTTATGATCGATTGATTAGTTTAGTCCATATCAGAATTCTGTGTCTGCGTGTTGGTTGGTTAGAAGGGGGCACTTTTTCGTGAACGATTTGGTTTTTTTTCCCTTTCTTTTTCATTTTTCTCCTTCCGTGATATCAAACTAAAGTCTTTTCTTCTTTTGGGGGGAGGGATTGTATTGTAATAATCTTTTTCTTCTTCATTTTCTTTTCGTGAGGGTTTGATCTACTGTTAATATCCGGTTTGCTTGCGGACCGCGGATCGATGGATAGCTAGCTAAGGGCAAGGGGAGTCTGATAGAGGGGAGTCTACGTAGGGTTAATTGAGGCCCATTTTTGCCTCTGTGTATGTCATGTGAGTTTTGTGCCATCGCACCGGTCTCGCCTACTGTAAGTTGATGAGAACCGCACGTTGCTTGCTATGAACAATTCTAAGGAAGAATACAAACTATGGTTGACTGAAAAGGTTGTAGCTAAGTATCATACTGGTACAGTACGAGTCTTCTAGCCCTAGTCGCTTCAGCGCTGCCCTCCTGCTCGCTTTGCTGGGTGCTCGCAACCTAGGGAAAGATTGTACTCGAGTAATAGCTACGCGGTGATGGTATAGGAGTCGTGTGGCGTGCGCTATAAATTTATGCAGGTATGCACCAGGCCAACTGCCGTAGTAAGTATAATACTCAGTATTACTCGCTTTCAAGTATTTCCAGCAGAAGTGAGTGTAAAAATACTCTATGCTGTGTTTGCCACCTTCAGAAGTATCATTCACATGGTATTTTTTTCTTCTCAGTATTTCTCTCCCAATAGCATTTCCTGTGGAGAATATTAGTAAGTTAGCAGGGCACAATACGATATAACCACAGCAGCTTGCAGATAGATTTTTTTCTCTCCAAGGCGGGAAGGGAGCAGATTGGAAGGGGCTCTTCCTTCGCTACAAAGCACATGATTAACCTCTCCTTCCAATTTGGAAGTTTTTGCTTTTTTACTAGAGGGTCGAATTTGGGATGATGATGGGGGTTTTTACTTTTGCGGCCCCGAATGATTTGGGAATTCTTATGGTTCAAGGTATTAAACTGTGTGAATTTTCATTAGCCACAGTTTCTTGTGACATAATCGATTCCGATGCCATGGGGACGGCCCAGCGAACACTGATTTAAGTTTGGAAGTCAGCCTGCTAGTGGTGGCCTAAGATGTCTGGTGGGTGCTTAGAGATAATTTGACTTTGGGTCAAAGTATCATAGTAGTTGGAGGCCTAAGATAGGAACTAGGATATTGTTGCGTGGACAAAATTAACCGATCAACCAACGCTCATAATGTTCTGTGATGTTGTCAACCTCCTTTGCTACAACCGCCCCAACCCAAACAATAAAAATGAGTAAAAAATAATTTAAATACATGGCAGCACTCAGTACTTGTATGCCATCCATCAGCCTTAATAAAAAAAGAGAAAGTATTATGAAGTGCCTGTTGAGCGGTAATGATTTTTGTGGGGGGCCGGAAGCGATGCGTTGCCACTGCTCACCTGCGTGATTGGTTAATTTTGTCCACGCACAATACAAGCATCAGGCAAGACGTTTTAGCACAAGGCGTGAATTTTTTGCAGAGGAAAACATAGCAACATGCCACCACCGTTTCTTCCTTTTCTTCAATACTCGTCCCAGGGAAGAAGTATTCGAAAATACGAGTTTTGAGTTTATATGGGTGCTCAGACAATCGCAGGGGTTTTCACATATACTTTTTTAATCCCTACTTCTGGGTAATTCTTGGCTGGGACGAGTACTGTGCCGGTAGGCTTTATTTGTAGCTAGCTATGGGGATAACCACACAAACCCATGGCATATGCGCCCCGACGACAATATGTCCTCCAGGTAAGCTAACGGGAAATCTGCCCCAGCTATCCCGGAGTCATTCTGGCCTGTGGCCAACCTTGGGTCTCTTAGTGGAGGACCACAACCATTATGATATAGTCCCCGTCAACACATCCGGCAGTGGCCCATCCAGGTACCGTATGCCACCAGCTCCGGGTCGGCAAGGCAGCACCAGGGCAGACACACCCCCATCGGCAGGGAAAGCTAACCAGATAGACTACAGGGCAATCTCAACCAAGATTAACCCGCGCTTAAGATCGGAAAAGAAAGAAAGAAGGAGCCAGACCCTACCAACTCCAACGTCCATGCATGAGGAACAATTATTCGAGTTCTTACGGTACAAGCATCTACAAGAGAAAATTAGTGAATAGTTGATTTACCCGAACCTGTAAAGTGCTGCGGGGTTAGAAATTGGGCTATAGGGTTTACATTTAAATTTTCTTCTCTTTAATGGGTAGGGAGTGGCTGGTTACAGTAGTTAGCTAGTTACATGGTATGATTTTGCGGCGTCCGTGGTTCCCTGGAGGGGTGTGATTTGTAATCACTAGGGGAGATCGTAGGTTCATAAGTGGCGGAGGTGAGGGAAGAAAGGAAAAACCACGGATGAGAGTGAGGGCTCGCCTATGTATCTGCACCTCGTTCTTTATTTTTTTCTCACTTAGCGGTTTTTTCCTTTGGTATTTCTCTCCGCGATCGTCATCGACATCAGTTTACTACCTCCTATAGTGCGAGCCACGATTCAGATTGCCCACTTAGGTTCTGTTTAAGCATTCCTGCCGGTTGATCATTTCTCTTTTTACACTCCGTTCACTTCCCTACGCGGAAGACCCCCATCCAGGTAAACCTGGCTCCGGGACCGAAATCATCGTTTCAGTACTTCTTGCCTAGTACAGGGGCATCTCCCCAGGCGCTTAGATATGGTTTCCGTCTATTTTGGTCCCAGGCGTCTGATTTCCGGCTTTCTATCTCTATTTTTCCGGAGGCTTTGCCCCCTGGGGCGAGGCATTCGGCAACTATGCCTGGCGCAAGAGGAGTCCATCGCAGTTCAACCGACAAGGCAGAGTTTCGGCCTCCTCTATTTAAACGGTTTCGCGGTAGTTGGATACCGTGTGCTATGTAGTCTAGAATTCCCATCTCTAGAAAGGGGGCAAAAAACACAGAAAAAACACAGCCCCTTTCCACCCTTTGAGACAGAAAAAAGCAGTTTTTTTTCCACCTTACTGAGAGAGGAAAGTTCAACGACATAACACACGGTCCAATTATTCAAGTTCTTGCGGTACATCGCTTGGGCCAGTCTGATACTTGAGCATAGAAGGATGAGCTTCCCGCCAGTTGCCGAGGCAGGTTCTGCCCTTGTACCCGGGTATGATACCATTAGCAGAACCCGACTATCTTAGTGGCTAGACCCTGCTCTTTGGAACAATGAAAATCGAGCGACAATTGAACAGAAATGACTAGCAAATATTCGAGAGGAAGCCTAGATGAGAGGTAGAGCGGAAAATAGTGAACGACAGAAATAATATGGGAATTGAACGAAATTTCTCAATACTGAATAAACGGTTTTATCCCAACTACTGACTCGCAATTCGCGCTGTGGCATTGTGGTAACCTGTCATGGTAAAATGCACTGCCTAAACAGCCCCAATACTACTGCCCAACAGCACGATATATGCGGGGGACTGTCATCACTGCACGGGGCTGATTGCAGGGCAGAGGTGGCCGGGAGGGGGATTTGACCAGTATTCCTACTAGGCGGACGCACGATACAATTGTGCCTCTAGATAGCTGTGGTATTGGGCATGGGCTGCCATGGAGTAAAATTCTGCGATGGCGAAGACCCTAGTAGAGTCAAGCCTGGGACAACAGGGGCCGACTAAAGTATTTTCCATCCTTCCGCTGCCTACTTTCACGTACTAGCCTTATCCCACCTCCTGGCGCTATAAACTAATTATGGGTTACTTTCAACGAGGGGAAAGTCAAATTCATTGATTCGCAAGGTTAACATTCTATGAGTGAGCCTATCTACCTAATAAGTGATATTCGAACAAACCAGTATACTAATGCCTCCGGGCCAAGATCGGGCACCTATTTGGAATTTCCCGAAGCGAATCCATAAAAAGTATACTGCTTGGGCTGTTTGAATAAGAGTGTTTAACAGTGCCAATAGCTAGTGAAGGTTATATATGAGAATGACCTCACAATCCACAACAATCTTGGATCTTTCATGAAAATCTAGTGAATTTGTTGCGATTGTTCTTAGGAGGGCAGAATTCGGCCTGTGGATAATATTAGAGTTTACAGGTTCATGAGATTATTGATACAGGGAACGGCATGTGAAGGAGATAATAGGTTCAATGGTTAATATCCAGCTCTGGAGTCGGGAGACGTTAACCTCCCTCATTGACTCTGGCTACCGGTTTAGAACCTTTCCACCACAGTTCCCCCGGAGGACAGTGGCACCAAACTTCTGCTGTATGATCCGTGGAGGCTATTCGTTCAATCTGAGCCCGGAGACGCAAGTAATGACCTTAGGTAAAGGATGGCTCTACAGGTTAGTGAAATTTTCCATAGGAGGATAGAAGGCATTCAGATCCCGCGGTAGAGAGCTTTACTTCTAATGCCAAGGTTGGTTAGAATTTGTCAGTTTGGTATGCAAGGCATGAACTGACATCAAACTCCTTTAACCGGAGAAGCCGGCATGGGGGCTTTTCATCACCCGGCGCGTATAAGTAGGACTTTTTGAAAGCATTTGTAAAATACTACCACCGATCAGTTGTGTACTAATATTGGCATCCCACGTCTCCGAACAGGCCCGGAAGTTAACATATATGCTCTGAAGGCCCTCCACATATGAAGGGTACCAATATCAGATTTGGATTCTGAAAAAGAAATATTCACCTTATACTTGATCTCTTCAGGTACTTCAACAGGTCTCAGTTCGTACAATGTTCTCTCACAAAACCCTGCCGAAGCACTCCGACACCCCACAAAGCATCCATCACACCGACCGCACAAATGAGTCGCTCACAACAGACTCTGAGAAACCCCCACCAAAAACATTCAGCAGCGACGACCAACCCCATAGGAACCTCATTGAACTTCTATGGAGATTCTTATTAACCTTTTTCTCCCTCTCCCTCCTTTTGCTTTCTCTGTGGCAGTTTTCTAAATCGCGGCCTTTGAGCAAGTGGGAGCAGCGGTGGTTCAATCTGTTATCAATTCTCTTCTCCGGAAGTGCAAGTTTGGGTCTTGGATCGCTCTTTGGATACTTAGGCTCAATGCTTAGATGGCCTCTCCTTGCCCAAACAATGCATAAAATCCAAGATGTACGACAGCTTACCTTTCCTAAAATGATCCTTGTTAACTAGCATATTAGGTAGAATCAATACTAGGCATGTCACCACCAGCCGGGTCACTGCGGCTCATCAAACGACATATCCGAGAGCGGAGGATATCACGCACCACCTTTTTTGTCACCCTATACCTCATCACGAATGTTCTCGGGAGATTAAGCGTGGCTATTTTTGGTCTAGCTTACAATATGATGGATAAAACTGGGATTGAGTATCCAATCCTTGCAACAAACTGGACATCCGCTGCATGGACTGGCAATCTCAATACCACCGACATGGAAGATGAGCGGGGTCTATTGAATCCTGTGGCAGCGGAAGGTAAGAATACTGCATCTATAACTTGAATCCTTATATTATATAGTGTCGGACAACCAAAACCTGCCCTCCGCCCAAAGTTCTCTGAAAATCTGGGTATGCTGAATTACTAGTACACGAGAAAGACTTGAAAATAATTCTCCCAGCAATTTTATAGAGAATCTCATTCCAGAGTCTCTAATTCATGATTGAAATGCTCTTGCAGGTGGCTGTCTGGTAACGATGAGCATCATTCTCAATTCTGATTCCAACCACAACAGCCTCCTCAATAATCTTATAGGACATCCAAAATCATAGGCTATTGCTAATTTATTGAAATCTTCAGAAATTCTGGATCAAGTTGGCCACGAGGGCAAGTTCTGGTTGTCTGACACTATAGCAATAGACTTCCGCTAACAGATCTGAGAAGAGTTGTTGGATTCAGTATGGAATGGACTGAAGAAGTATGCCAAGATGCCACAGTGGGCTGCAGTCTCGGGATCTCAGTTAGATCCTGAGTTCAGAGATAACAAGAACTTTGATGTGCCCTTTGGTCTTGAAGTCTCAAACTCCACCCTCGAAGTCGGCATAAACACGGTTAAATATTCATACCAATTGAAGGATTTCCAGGAGGGCCATGTTATTTTGTCAAACCGTACTGTTCACTCTGCTGCAAACTGCAGCTTGATCCAGGTTGCAGAGGACCAATATTGGCGCTGGGACAACTGGGATAGAACAGGACCATTCAGTACGTAAGACTTCTTTCACAACTCAATAGCCCATTGTACAAGATTTAATTAAGCTAACTTTTCATTCGGCATATTAGACTGGACTTGGGGTAGCGATCCCAATGATCCAGTCGCTGGTGCACTGCAGGCATACAATATTAGTCGATCTATGTACCATGCAACTCACAATAGCCCAGGCCGCGTCGCCCATAATATATGGGTATCACCCTTAAACCTTTGGGATAAAGAACCTAAATCCTCCCAGATTTGTTAGTACTATCAGTCCATAATTATATCAATGTCAGGGAGCATTAACATAACAATGCTGCTAGATATTTCATGTAGAAATCTTGCTTGGGAGTGCTGGCCTACCCTAACAGAAACCACTACGAATGAACCCTACCAAATTCAACCTTATGAGCGTTTCTTTCATCCTACAAACCTGTATTTTAGACAGGGACTAGTCGTGAACTCCGGAGGCAGACTTAACGGCACCGATACGGGAGGTAATTATATCTTCTATTTGAATCAGCCCAGTAGCAGATTATTCAGTCCAACTGCACTGGATGGACTAGACAAGATTTGCTTGCAGGATTTCTTGGACCCCCTGAATACAGTACCTTGGAATAACTTTACGCTTTGGGTTTCCGGTCTTGTAGCTCGACTACCCATTGTTGCAATCCAGCATGCAAATACTGTGCTGCCTCTGTATACGCGAGATACACACTCCAATCAGACTTCCGGTACTGCATATCTACATACAACCTTAGAGGTAAACTGGCAACGCATTACCATCATAGCAGTAAGCATTATGCTTGGCCAAATCCTGGCAATCCTAGCTGTTCTCTACTACTGCAATGGAGTCTACACCCGAGATGATAGCCACCTGGCAACTGCGGAGCTTTTAAAAACAGTCATAACCCAATTCGATGGTGGCAAGTTAATGACAGGGGAGGAATTGGCGGCATCTCTTGATGGTGTCTTAGGGGCGTCGGTTAGTTATGGGGCTAGGGAGGGCAAAGATGGTGGCCCGCCGGAGGTGGATCTGGCAAGTGACATGGATGCCAATTTCCCACCATTCTCACAGAAACCACCATTCTGGAGGAAACATTGGTTAAAAAATCCCATGGTTACAGTGGTGGATCTATTGAAATCGGCGGTGCGTTGGGTGCGGAGGTTGTGGCAGAGAGTTAGGAATAGTGTGTTTGAAATCAGTTAATTCTGCTCGGGATGCTATGGTTTCTTTTGTTTTATGCAAGTGCGGAAGCACGGGAAATATGTTTCCGTTGACGGAGGGAAGGAGTATAGACTGTTAAAGGAATGCATGACGGCTGTGGAGATGAATTTAGAACAAGAGTTGGGCATTGGACCAAGAGTGCACGAGAGTGGGAGTCTTTGTGATGCATTTCTTCCGTTATAGATTACACAGAATGTTCTTTCTTTTGTTTCTGTTTTGAGATACGGAACCTGCGGGAAAGAAAGTGGAGCTGTGTGGTGATCGATAAATTTAGAAGGATCAGAGCTTGGTTTAGTTTTTGATATATACTTCTGTCTTTACCACCAGAGTAGCAAGCAAGAACGAAGAGAAGACATTGCGTGCTATCCATTCCTGTTGCAATTTGGTGCCCTATTATTGACCATTTTGAAAATAGTGGAGGGAGGTTGGGGTAGTTGATTGGAGACCCCCCCTTTTAGCTAGCTATGGTAGAGTTGTGAGGAATAGCATTAAATTGATGAAGCACAAGCGGAAATTAATGATCAATCAATAAGCCACAAGCTGGAAATCACACGGCGGGGGGAACTGCCGTGAGGGAGACCGCCGTGAAGTAGACCGCCTTGAGGGAACCGGCCCAAGAGACTCAGAGGAATGGATGCAATGAGAAGCAAAAGGTTATGCTTGCTCTCTGATGTATGCACGGAGTAAAAAAAAACAGAATGAACACAGCTTATGGTGGCCAACCTATGTCAGTTGACCCATTATCACATATCGTGAAAACCTGCTCCTCAGAGCACCAAACCCGGCAACAATCCCATCAGTAGACCCTAACCTGTCATACAGCAATAGGGATCCTCTTTCAGAAACCACATTTCTCGGATGTGTGCGCAGGAAAAGTATTGTGTTCATTATTGGTTGTAAATCGGAGAGATCATTTCCAACTAGCTAAATTAGACTGGAGGTAGGCAACCACGGCTGGTTCCCTAGATCATACTTTATTAAGTTGGATAAGAGAATATCTCACGGGGTCTGAGTTTCCCATTTTGACGGGGGCCGAACAAAATACCAGTAAGGCAAAACGATACGCCACATAGAAGGGAAACTCCGGCATCCCAACTAGTATCATGTAGCGGGACAAAACCGGTCATGTGGTCTCACTCGACGAGTCAACCATCCAGCAATATTGAAAATATTGGTAATAGAATAAGAGGTAATGATCAGAGTGGAGGATTCTAGGCAGCTGGGTGGAGCGTCTCAAGTGATCACATAGAGTCCATATTAAGCAGTTAAGAAATCCGGGACCAATTCAGTTAAGTGCGAAAAAGAAAGAAAAAGGGGAGGAAAGTGTAGGTAGAAAGGCCATAGAGGAGGGATCAAACATGAGAAAAGCTTTCAAGGGTCACAGGTCTAACCAGTACATATAAGTGCAGCGTCCGGTAGGGGAGTACGCTTGTAACAGGCAAGTTTGAAACACCCTGTAAAGACAACCCAAGCTATATTGGAAATGCTGCTCGCCAGACTTTCCCGGTATCTCCTTTGTTCTTTAGCTAGCTTCCGGGGAAGTGCTGTGGCTTTGGACATGCGCTGTGGAGTCAGGCATATGGGATATGGCTTCCGAGCGTGTTTGTGGAAAGCATTTCCTATGTAGGAATGCAGCGATCGGAACGGAGGCGGAACGGAGACGGAAAGGCTGTAAGGAAAACCGGAAGGAAAGCGAAAAGGTAGTAAAAGGGTTTTACACCCGGAGGACACCCGGAGGGAAAAAGTACGGAGGGTGTGATGAAGTGATGATTGTTTCTGCATTTTGTTAGCATGAGTTTTCGGGAAAAAGGGGGAAAGGTGGGACAAGGAGCAAACTATCTGAAGGTACCTCCTGATGATAATAGGAGGAGTTTGTGATGATATATACATCTGTTTTTGCCCTAGTTAGTTGAGTTAGTAGACAGGTGTCGTGGTGTTGTTGTGAAGTGAAGAGTTTTTCCCCCGCTTCTCTGTGCGATCGTGTTGTGTGAGATTCCTTGGCGCCGTTTCGTTTCGTTTCGCCGTATATCGTCGCCAAATTCCAAAAAGCTAAGCCTCCTAGAACCCTCCCCTCTTCGATAAATTTTCAATATATGGGTTCAAGAAGGGAAGACTGTCAACCATGTGGCACAGCGAAATGCAACAGTGGCTGTGCAAAATAATTGTCAAGACTGTTAGTGATTGACAATGAACAAGTGTAAACCATCATAAGAAATAAG